>Ga0180009_10003989_pt1 | contig 16477 bp, 23 predicted proteins | sample OS_PC_MetaG_FD_123537 | JGI IMG/M metagenome (GOLD analysis project Ga0180009, IMG submission 123537) | Groundwater microbial communities from the Aspo Hard Rock Laboratory (HRL) deep subsurface site, Sweden - OS_PC_MetaG | ecosystem: Environmental > Aquatic > Deep subsurface > Groundwater...
CGATTACACGAAGACCCTTTATTTATTTAGCCCCGTCCCCCATTTAACTAAAGGATACAAGCCTGCCCTCCAAATCAAGAGGGCCTTCACCTTATGTTTCAAAAACGTGGAAAGGACTTTGGGTATCGGGCTCAGGGTCATAAGTTCCTCCGAGAAGTACAAAGATTTCCCATAGTTTCTGGGACTGAGCAAAACGTTCTGCCTCCGACATCTCGTACCAATCCAGGACCTCTGCCTCCACCGTTGAGGTGTCTAGATAAGAAGGATTTTGAAATAGACTTTTCATTACGATTTTAATCCATCTTCATTTCGTATTTTTTATATTTTTGCTTACTTAGGCATAAATTGCAAGTCTCATTATTTCACTGCAATCATCTTCCAATACTTACCTTAGTAAAGAATCTTGGCCTACAGAGCCAGGAGGCTTTGGTTTGCCCCCTGAAAGGGGCTGTTTTCTTGAAAGCCGGACAAGTGAAAAGTGCCTAAAGTGATCTAAAGTGCCTAAAGTTATGGAGTCGCTTTGCTCATCTGATTTTATATAATTGACAGAATTCCTTAACTTTAGCTCACTTTAAACTTTAGTTCACTTCAAACTCTTGCAGCGCTTCTTCAGGCAGAGCCGGATAACTCTGACTTGGCCCACAGGACCATGTTTTTAAGATCAAAATAAATTTTTTCCTAAGACTTCCTTCATTGACCGAGGAGACAGAGATTAATGCATTAAGGGAAATTTAAGCTATCGGGTATCTTTAAAAAAAATCGCAGGCCATGGTAAAATCCGATTGACAAGCCGGTGGGGGGGATACTATATTACTAAAAAGTAATTTCGAAAGAGATAGTCTATGAAAGATTTTATCAAGGTCATGAAAGCCTTATCTGATCCAAACCGTGTGAAGATCGTAAAGATGCTCCAGCACAAGATTATGTGTGTCTGCGAAATGAAGGAAGCCCTCCATATATCCCAGCCCGGTGTCTCAAAACATTTGAAAATACTTGAAGATGCTGGTCTTGTCGATTTCAGGAAAGATGGCCTTTGGGTGAATTACCATCTTACGGATGGAGGAAAATCACCTTATGTGGCAAGTCTATTGGGTAATCTTAGACACTGGCTGGAGGATGAGCCTGGAGTTGAAGAATTGATCAGGAAACTTCCCCAAATTCGAAGAGAAGAGATTTGTAGGAAGTAAGATCTTATTTTTTTTAACCTTCTAATATTACTAAATAAGTATATATAGATTTAGTCATGAGGACATTGTGAAAGAAAGAACCAAACTTTTTCTTATCGTGCTTACTTTCCTGGCCGCTTATTATGTTCCCTGGGGAAATGACACCATCAGACAATCAGGGCTTGAAGCATTTATGATGCTCCAGGAGTACGCAAGGGAACATGTTTTGACATGCCTGATTCCGGCCTTTTTTATTGCCGGGGCCATAGCGGTCTTTGTCTCCCAGGCATCGGTCTTGAAATATTTTGGGGCTCAGGCACGAAAGATATTGTCCTATTCAGTGGCTTCGGTCTCGGGGACCGTCCTGGCGGTCTGCTCTTGCACGGTACTTCCTTTATTTGCGGGAATTTATACACGTGGGGCCGGAATCGGTCCAGCCACGGCATTCCTCTACTCCGGCCCGGCCATTAACGTGCTGGCCATCGTTCTGACTGCCAGAATACTGGGGTGGCAACTGGGCCTTGCCCGTGCCGTCGGAGCTGTACTCTTTGCCGTTTTGACCGGGCTTCTTATGGCCTTTTTCTTCAGGAAAGACGATGCAGCCCGGACCTCTGGACAGATCTACCTCCCGGATGAAGAGGAGAAAGGCCGGACCCTCACCCAGGAGGCTTTTTTTATGCTGACCCTGGTCCTGATCCTTATTTTCGCCGCCTTTGCAAAACCGGCCGAAGGGTCCACCGGGATCTGGCCCACCATCTTTGCGGCCAAATGGTATATCACTGCCGGCCTGCTGATCATCCTGGGTTTCATGCTCAAGGGGTGGTTCGTCAAAGATGAAAGAGTGACCTGGGTTCAATCTACCTGGGGATTCATGAAGCAGATCTTTCCCCTATTGGGAGCAGGGGTTCTGGTTGCCGGCTTTATGCTGGGGAGGCCCGGTCATTCAGCCTTGATTCCGGAGCATTATATTCAGTCCCTTGTGGGCGGGAATTCCCTCTGGGCAAATCTCTTTGCCTCGGTCTCGGGTGCCCTTATGTATTTCGCTACGTTGACCGAGGTCCCGATTCTTCAAGGGCTAATAGGTGCCGGAATGGGCAAGGGGCCGGCCCTCAGCCTCCTGCTGGCCGGTCCGGCATTGTCCCTGCCCAACATGCTGGTGATCGGCGGGGTGATGGGGGTTGGGAAGACGGCAACCTTCTGTGTGATTATCGTAATCTTGAGCACAATCGCCGGGATGATCTATGGATGGATTGCAGGATGAATAAGGCTAAAGGCTCAAGGGAATAAGAAACGGAGAGGTACTGGATGTCACAAGATGATGTAACTCAGATCAGGGTAGGGGATGCTCCTGTGGGCATCATAGGGTTTAAGTCTGTCATGGAAGACATGGCCGAAGAATATGGGGACAGACCAGATCGGGAAGTAATGGAAGAACTCCTGAATCGATTGTGTAAGAGAAATTATATCCCCGAAAAGGCAAGAGAAGACTATGAAAAAGCCTTCCTCAGAGAATTCAAGAAATTTCTGGGAAAGCTCTATGAAGAGGAGACTCCGGAGGGAATCCAGATAAAGGTCCTGGGACCGGGGTGTGCCCAGTGTGATCGACTTGAGCAAGAGCTCATGCAGGTCATGGCTGAAAGCGGGATTATAGCCGATATAGAACACGTCCGGGATATCAAAGAGATTGGCAGGTATGGTGTGATGGGTACGCCGGCCCTGCTAATCAATGGCCAGGTAAAGTCAGTTGGTAAAGTGCCGCCGAAAAATAAGCTTAAGGAATGGTTGAAAGAAACCCAGCAGCAATAACTTAGGATTGATGGACTGCCGAAGCTATGGGTTAAGTCATGGTAAACATTTGTGTATTGTTTATTGCAATACTCCATCGCTCCAGCACTCCATTACTCCATTTTTTTGAGAGGAGGAAAATCATGGAAATTAAAGTTTTAGGACCTGGATGCCCCAGGTGTGAAGCCACCAAAAAGAATGTGGAAGAAGCAGTGACCGAGTCAGGCCTGAGCGCCAATATTACAAAGGTCACCGATACCATGGAGATCGCCAAGCACGGAGTCTTCGGAACCCCGGCCGTGGTAGTGGATGGCGAGGTGAAGAGTGTGGGAAAAATACCAACCAAAGATGAGATCAAATCATGGATTCAAAAATAACTCGGAAAAACAAAAAAGGAGAAGGAGATGGTTGAAGACTGTTGTGGGACAAATGGAAACATCATGATCCTGGCCTGTTCCGGCGGATCCAATGTGGGTCAGCTATCCAATCAGGCGGCGGCTGAGCTTACTCAGGAAGGGTTTGGAAAGATGTTCTGCCTGGCAGGCGTTGGAGGGCATTTAACCGGTTTTGTTCAATCAGCCAAGGATGTGCCCCAGATGGTGGCCCTTGATGGCTGCGATATAGGCTGCGCTAAGGCAATCCTTGAGCATGCAGAGGTCCCGGTCAAAAGCTATCTTGTACTGACGGGGCTTGGAATCGAAAAGAACAAGGATTTCAGACTCAAAAGGCAAGATATCGATAAGGTAAAAGAGGCCATCAGGAAGACATGCGTGGAGCCCCAAAATTTACAGGTTTCTTTCGGGTCCGGGTCGGAATGCTGCTGCGGTTAACTGAGCTTGTACAGGTCAATATCTTGAAGAGATACAGAATGATATTAAGGGGATTCGTATGCCTTGTCCTTGTATGTTCTTTTATCTCTAATGTACATGCCAAACCATCCAGGAGCCAGACGGTTGAACAGGTATACTCCGGGCTCGCCTCCAGCATCCTCAAAGGGGCGAAAATGGTAGCAATGAAGAAAGGGACCCTGGTCGCATCCGAGGAGATTGAAATCAGGGAATCTCAGATCAAAGAGACGGTGGAAAAGGCCGACCCGAAAGTTCGGGAGGAACTCAGGAAAAACCTGTTTTTCATCCTGGAACAGGAGACTATGAAAGCGGTGCTCTTAAAAGAGGCCAAATCATCCGGAGCGGTTACAAAGGGCCTTTCAGACATGGAAGCCATACAGGCCTATTTGAATCAAAAGTTTCGTGATGTTCAGGTGTCGGACAAGGAAGCAAAGAAATTCTATGAAGCGAATAAGGCCATGGTGGGGGGGCTACCCTTCGAGCAGGTGAAGGAGTCCATTCAGCAGGTCCTGGTTCAGCAAAAAAGACAGGATGCTTTTGCTTTCTATCTCCATGGGTTGGGAGGGAAAGCGGATATTCGGGTCAATATGGAATGGGTCAAGGCCCAGCACGCCCTTGCCATGGACAACCCCGTGGACAAGGCTCGGATATCGGGCAAACCTACAATGGTAGAGTTTGGCGCTAAGGGATGTGTCCCGTGCGATATGATGCAGCCCATCCTGGATAACCTCAGAAAGAAATTCCCCGATAGACTCAACGTGGTCTTTGTGCACATAGGGGAGACTCGGATTCTGGGGGCGCGCTTCGGCATCCGGTCCATCCCGGTCCAGGTCTTCTATGACAAAAACGGCAAAGAAGTGTTTCGGCATGTGGGATTTTATGCGGAAAAAGAGGTCCTGAAGCAACTGGCGATATTGGGGGTCGAGTGAATGAAAAAGCATGTGAAAACCATTTCCTTAGGTGTTCTGGCCCTTATGGGGCTCATAGGGGTATTCTGGTCCCAGTTTTCCCAGACGCCCTCCGAAGCGACTTTTCCGGAAAGCCACGTTTCCGCAGAGATACCCGTGAAGGGAATGGCAACCATGGTGGACCTGGGTGCGAACGAATGTATCCCCTGCAAGATGATGGTGCCGGTCATGGAGAAGGTGGAAAAGAAATACCAGGGGAAGGCCGCCATTGTCTTTATCGATGTATGGAAAAACAAAGAACCGGCCAAACGTTTCGGCATCCGGGCAATACCCACCCAGATCTTTTTTGACAAGCAGGGCAAGGAGCTTTACCGGCACGAGGGTTTCATGAGCGAGGCGGAGATTGACCGAATCTTTAGAAAAATGGGTGTGAGTTAGACAATAGGAACAGGAGGGTTTGAATGCTCGAAAGCGTATTCGTAACCGTGAATGAATGGATTGCGGGCGGTACGATGATTGCAGCCCTGGGCTGTTTTTTGTGGGGCATGATCAGCGTGGTCTTCAGCCCTTGCCATCTGGCCTCCATCCCGCTTATCGTGGCCTACGTCGGCGGCCAGCAGACGATCCTCAAACCGAGAGAAGCCGGTTTCTATTCAGTGGCTTTTACCTCAGGCCTCTTCATCACGATTGCCCTTATTGGCATCATCTGTGCCCTCCTGGGCCGTATGTTGGGCGATGTGGGCAACTACTGGCAGATCCTTATTGGGTTGGTCCTGGTCTGGGTCGCACTGGGTATGCTCGGCGTTGAAAAGTGCTCCATGTCGGGGAGCCTACTGTATCGTCTTAATTTCAGGGGCCTCTTCGGGGCATTCGGCCTTGGCCTGGCCTATGGAATACTATCGGGCTCCTGTACTTTTGGCTTTATCGCCCCGATTCTTGCAATCATCACGATTCAAAAGCAGATCGCCACGGGGATCCTCTTTATCCTGCTCTTTGCCATCGGCCATTGCCTGCCCATTGTGGTGGCCGGGAGTTCGGCCGCTGCGGTGAAAAGGGTCATGGAGAACAGCGCCTGGCAGGGAGCCGGAAACTGGTTCCGAAAGGGGGCGGGCGTGGTCATTGTCATGTTGGGAGCCTATTTTATCATTAATCCGTTTTTCTCTTTTTTTTAAGAGAAGTCAGAGATCATGTTACTTAAAGGATACACGAAAGAGATCTTCAGGCCGGAGTGCAATCCCAGCTTTCAATCCCTGCACTGCATTGCACATCTGCATCAGAACGTTAGAGAGGTTCTTCCCTATCTAAATGCGGTGCTCGGGGGATTTGAATACTTTAAAGAGCCACCGGCGGTAACGTTCAGGATCCATGGAAAAATCATCACGGTGCACCCCCGGGAGATCGCGGTCAACGCGCTTAAAGACGAAGAGGAGGCGGACAAGATCCTGGAGTGGCTCAAGCGGGAGATCAACGAGGCCTATGAGAAAAGGGACGAGATTGAACCGAAGTACGAGGGAGCCCCAAAGCCCAAGGTCTTTGAGATTTTAAAACTCCTGCCAAAGACCAATTGCCGGGAATGTGGTCAGCCCACATGCATGGTCTTTGCTGCCAAGATCGCCGAGGGCGCCAAGGGACCGGAGGACTGCCCGCCTCTCAAGGAAGAAAACAGGATGAAGCTTCAGGAATACATGGACCCGTTTCAATTTGATGTATAGCATAAGAATTTTCTTACGGAGGAGGAATGCTATGGCAATGGAAACTGAAAGGATAGAAGAAGCCAGAGGTTTGGGTTTTTTTGAAAAATATCTCTATATCTGGGTGATTCTGTGTATTGTTGCGGGGATTATCCTTGGAAAGGTAGCACCGGGTATTGCCAAATACCTGGACGGCCTGGCCATTTACGTGGGGGAAGCACCGGTGGTTTCGATCCCCATCGCCATCTGCCTTTTTTTCATGATGTACCCCATCATGGTGAAAATCGATTTCGCCGAGGTCATCAAAGCCGGAAAAAGCGGCAAGCCCGTGGGGTTAACACTGTTTGTCAACTGGGCCATCAAGCCCTTCACCATGTACGGCATTGCTTTGTTTTTTCTCGGCACGGCTTTTTACGGCCTGATCGGACCGGAGGCCATAGATCATGTTAAGATGCCCTTTGGCCTTGATCTGCCGGTGGGCGCGGCCTACGGTGCAGGCAAGGTCATCATGGCCAACGGGGTCAAGGTCCTGGAGGTGCCCCTGTGGCGGAGCTACCTGGCGGGTTGCATCCTGCTGGGCATTGCTCCATGCACGGCCATGGTCCTGGTTTGGGGGTTTCTGGCCAGGGGAAACGACGGCCTCACTCTCGTCATGGTGGCTATCAATTCACTGACTATGCTTGTCCTCTACGGGGTACTGGGGGGATTCTTGTTGGGTGTCGGACGACTTCCTGTTCCCTGGCAGGCCCTTGTGCTTTCCATCGGGATCTATGTGGCCCTTCCCCTGGTGGCCGGGTACATCTCCAGGAAGGCGATTATTAAAGCCAAGGGAGAAGTCTGGTTCAAGGAGAAGTTTCTCCATATTCTGACCCCGATCACTATCATTGCCTTACTCATCACACTGGTATTGTTGTTCAGCTTCAAAGGTGAGGTGATTATCGCCAACCCTCTGACGATCCTGTGGATCGCCATCCCGCTTTTTATTCAAACCAACCTCATCTACTGGATCGGCTACGGCCTGGCGAAATGGTTGAAGCTGGAATATCGGGACGCGGCCCCCGCTGCCATGATCGGCGCGTCGAACCATTTCGAGGTGGCTATAGCAACATCGACCATGCTCTTTGGCCTCTCCTCCGGTGCAGCCCTGGCCACGGTCGTTGGAGTGCTTATTGAGGTCCCAGTGATGCTCATGTTGGTGAAGATCTGCCTCAAAACGACCCACTGGTTCTCCAGACCGGCGTTGGTAAGCAAATGGGACATAAAATGAAGGGTAGGTTGGTGAAATAAAAAACTCTATTGAGATAGGGGTAATGTTTATGCGAAGGATCTGTATGTATGGAATCATAACGTTTGTCCTGGTTGTGTCTTCGGGGTACCATGCCCCGGCTCGAGGTGGCATCGGGCCAAGGCTGGCATTGGAAGAGGAGATGTACGATTTCGGAAAGGTCCGGGAAGGAGAAGTCATAAAGCACAGTTTCCGGGTTTTCAATAAGGGCGATGAGCCGCTTTTGATCGGAAGGGTGAAACCCGGTTGAGGCTGTTCCGTGGCCTCTTTTGACAAGGCCATTCCCCCCGGCGGGGAGGGAAAGATCACCTTATCAGTACGAACGAAAGGTTACCAGGGGGAACACCATTGGAGCGCTAAGGTAAATACGAACGATCCCATCAGGGATCTTTTCTATCTGGAGTTGAAGGCCTTTATAAACGTTCCAATTCTTGTCTCCCCAAGGTATGTCTATCTGCATGCGGCAGAGGGTCAGCAGGTAACCAGGGGAATTGAAGTCAAAGCGGGTTTGGAAAAACCCCTCACCCTTGAACCGGACCAGTTCAATCTCAAGGAGAGAGTGAATTACAAGATCCTTGAGGTTGAGAAAGGGAAAGAGTTCGCAATCTATTTTAACAATATTCCCGGGCCACCGGGAACCTATGTAGGGTTTCTTAAGCTCAAGACCAATTATCCCGAAGACCCGTTTATTACAATTAAAATCAGAGTGCGATCTGTTAAAGCCAAAAATGTTTCGGGTCAATAATGTCATGGAGATGATGTAGATATCCATGTTCATTGATGAAAAAAATATCGTTGGTGCGAGTATTAATCATCCGGGAATGGTGAAATGAAACATCTTAAAGAGAAGATACCCTTAATACTATTGCAATCGGTCATAATCATCCTAATTGCTTCAACATTGGGGTTCCTGGTCAACCAGTTGAGGTCTGATGGGCTTTCTCTCATAGGGGATTGGTCTCCGGAGGCGCGGTTAACCGCAAGCTCAGGGGAAAGCATGGTCATTTCTCTCGAAGAAGCCAGGGAAATGTGCTCGGATAAAGAGGCTGTATTCCTGGATGCGCGATCACCGGAGGATTATGCCCGGGGACATATTCGGTGTGCTCAAAACATACCATGGCAATCTTTTGATGAATATATGGACCGTGTCTTTGAAATGATTCCAGACAATGCCTGGATAGTGACCTATTGTGACGGTGAGCAATGTTCCCTTAGCGAAGATCTCGCCAAAGAGTTGCTTTCCATGGGGTACCAAAAGGTAAAAGTCCTTTTAAACGGCTGGACGAGATGGCTGGAGGCAGGGCTGCATGTTAAAATGGAATAATAATGCAGAGGAGAAAGAACATATTATAAAGGGAAACACTCATGATTGGTAAATACGTGAAGGATGAAATTATGGTTGTCGGTGCCCGCCTTATTCTCGGGGCTGTCTTTATATACGCGAGCATAGACAAGATTATCCACCCGGCAGCCTTTGCCAAGGCGGTTTACAACTACCAGATTCTCCCTGATTTCCTCGTCAACCTTACAGCTATTGTTCTTCCCTGGCTGGAGCTGGTTCTGGGCATCTTGCTGATAATCGGCCTGTTCAGGGAGGGAAGCGTATGTATAGTTACGTCTCTCCTGCTCGTCTTTTTTAGCGCGATGGTATTCAATCTTGCACGAGGCCTGGATATATATTGCGGTTGCTTTAGTACGAGTACTGAAGGGTCGGCAGACGCTCCCATGGCATGGTATGTTTTCAGGGACGGTTTGTTCCTGCTGCCGGCATTTTATCTGTTCTTTCGTACCTTCTTGAGTAGAGGACAGAGGGCGGAAGCTTAGACTGACCCAATAATAATCATGAGGAAAAGGATGTTAAATGTCCTGAGTGAATTGATCAGAGCAATAGAAAACCGGGAGGCAGTCCCATAGGCGACTGTTATTCCTGGCCGAGATCGAGATGGTGCGGCATAGAGGAAGCGGAATACCGAGGTCAAAGGCACTGAGGACTTACGGGATTTGAGACAGCGGTTGTGAAGTCAGTTCTCCATATCAAACTCTCGGATCTTTTTCGCGCGACGATGGCGGATGATTGCGGAAACGAAGGGTTTATCGGCATCGCACCGAATGGGTCTCAGTATCATGTGGTCGTCCCGGTGGACCGTCAGATCGCCCGGGGATTGAAGTTCTGGATAAAGCCTGATGATGGAACTCCATTTGGAGGTTATAAAGGCTGGCATTATTTCTGCTGTCTGACTTATGTAGCCCAGCAGAGTCAAGAAGCAGAGCGCGAGGCCCATTTAGAGAAGGCCCGTGAGAATGGATGGCTCATCCAGAAATGGGGGGAAGGGTTGGGTTTAAAAATACGGCTGATAGACAATATGGAATAAACCCGGAACGGATTTAAAAGAATCGGTGAGATGAAAGATTTTATTAAGGTTACAAAGGCGCTGTCAGATCCCAACCGCGTCAAGATCATCAAGATGCTCCAGCAGAGGGCCATGTTTGTGAGCGAAGTGCGGGCTGCCCTCGGGATCTCTCAACCGGCCGTATCCAAGCATCTCAAGGTGCTTGAGAATGCTGGCCTTGTCACCTTCCACAAAGAGGGCACCTGGGTGAGGTATCGCGTGGCGAACGGAGCGAACAGCCCTTATGCGGCGAGCATCCTGGGGAACCTCAAACACTGGCTGGAGAATGGGCCTGAAATAGCTGAGTTGCAAGCAAAGCTTCCGGATATCCACCGGACAGTATTCCCGAATGCGTCGTTGACGAAGAAAACTCTGTGAATTTGCAGGGGGCATGATCCCTATGATTCAGTTTTACGGGGACCCTCATAGAATACTCGGTCTCACACCGAATGCCACTGAAAAGGAGGTCCGGAAGGCGTATCGCCTTCTGGCCATGAAGTACCATCCGGACCGAAATCCGGAAGACCCGGAAACGGAAGAGAAATTTAAACAGGTCCAGTGGGCCTATGAAAAGCTCACCAGACATAATAGAGAAGAGTCCCTCTCGTTAGAGGAAATTCGAAGAAGACAAAATGAGCTCTATTTTTCAAAGGATGTGCATCCAATTTTTTACTTCTTTCAAGCTATGAGGGGATCTGCAAATTGTCAAAAAAAGAAAGATGAATGATAACTTTCAAGGGAATTCACACGGTACTGTATCATGAGGTTTTCTAAATAAACCTAAAATTAAAGAATATTTGGTGATTCTAGCAAAGAAGATGGACAAGAAGGATACATCAAAGCTGCTGATAGATGGAAAAGGGCTTCTTCAATTATCAGAACAACAGCGTCTTCGCTGGGGTTTGATCCCCGGTGCAGAGTTTTCGGTCTTTGATACGCCTGATGGACTGCTTCTCCGTCCGACAGACCCTCCATTGAGGAAGATATATGTCGAGCCAACGACGGACTGTAATCTTTGTTGCCGCACCTGCATGCGCAACTCTTGGAACGAACCGGTGGGATCAATGGAAATGGAAACATACCGGCGGTTGTTGGATGGAGTGCGGGACGTGCCATCGTTACAGACCATAGCCTTTTGGGGTATCGGCGAACCGCTGTTGCATCCCCATATTATGGAGATGGTGGCACTGGCCAAGGAACTGGGAACAAATACAGAACTGATCACAAATGGAGTCTTGTTGGACAGGGAGATGGCCGATGGTTTGATCGAGGCGGGCCTGGATACGCTCGTCGTCTCGGTGGATGGGGCTTCGCCGGAATCCCAAGCCGACATCAGGGGGGGCGCTGATCTTCGTCTGATTCAGGAAAACGTAAAGGGCCTGCAAGTCGCACGCCGTGCGAACTCTCATGATAATCCTGAGATCGGTATTGAGTTCGTCCTCATGCGCCGTAATTTATCCGACTTGCCCGAATTGAGACGTTTCGCCTATTCGATGGATGCGAACTTCATCATATTAACAAATGTATTGCCTTATACAGAAGAATTGAAGAACGAAATTATCTACGGGCTATCGGCCGGTCATTTCTATTCGTTTCAACGATCCAGATGGTTCCCGGAGATCATTCTTCCAAGGTTAGATGCCCGCATGCAAAACCTGAATCCGATCTCAAAGATGCTGAGTCACGGCGGTGGTATCGATTTTCTCCCCACACGCTATTCCAAGGTTGATGAGCGTTGTCCCTTTGTATGGGAAGGGGCCGTGGCAATTGCATGGGATGGAGAATTGAGTCCCTGTGTTGCGCTCATGCACTCATATACATGCTACGTTTTGGGGCGTGAGAAGTTCATCCGACGCTATACCCTTGGCAATGTGGCGGAGGAGAGGGTTAAAACATTATGGAATGGAGAAAAATACAGATCGTTCCGGAAACGGGTGTTGAAGTTCGATTTTTCCCCGTGTGTATATTGTGGAGGTTGTGATCTTTCCGATTCAAACGAGGAGGATTGCTTTTATAACACGTTCCCTGTCTGCGGCGATTGCCTGTGGGCAAGAGGGATCATCTTATGCCCTTGAAACGTTGCAGGAAGCGCTTAAGGGGGATAAAAAGGAAGAACGATGAACTTAAAAAAGGTAATGATTGAACTGGATGTCTCCCAGGTCCAGGAGATCTTGAGGATTGACATGGATGATGATGCCGGGGAGGCCCTATCATTTATCAAAGAAAAGCTGGCGAAGCAGGTGAAGGCCTCGCTTCAGCCCCATTGAGTGCCGGTCTTCGAGGCCAGTTACGGTCCCAAAAACAGTGATCTATGAGTATCAAGAACTCTTGAAAGTGAATTTGGAGGTTTTGCTAAATTCAAAGGTTTTTTCGATAAAAAAGTGTCAATAATCCATTACGTTATATAAAAACAGGTCATCTATTCTAAGGCGTGGTCATTTTGGCACTGTCATTTGTGATCAATATCCTATTCAAGATAACCACGACCGTAACTGTTCAATGGATGGCACGCTCCCATGATGTTTCACTTCCTTTTCTACAACCACGATCGGTGTCATTAATATGCCCACAGAGTCAGCCTTTTCCTGACATGGAGAAAGTGCTTCATCCATCTCAGGCGACCAGCTTCTGGCCGGACCATCGATCTTATCCAGATCCTCGGGTTGACTCGGTGGATTCTTCGCAATTGTGTAAACACGATTCCAGTCCATATCAATCCCGGCCTTATGAGCAACGTGTTTTGCCGTGCCAGTCTCCTTTCCAATGGATTCAGCAAACTCACGCGCTTCAGGATCACTGTAAACCATATTTCTGACATTTAGAAGAGACAGTCCCATTTCCTGAGCGATCCTCTCCACCCGCTGCCGGGTCAAATCACAACGGGGACAGGGGGGATCTACACCAATTATCCAGACTTCTTTGCCCATGATTTCCCTCCGATTATTTTGAAATTGCCAGCATTCAAATTTACCAGCCAAAATGTACATTGTCTGGTATTAAATGTCCAATGTTTTGTGTAGACCGCTATTTATTCTATCTTAACCCTATTGTTGCATTAGATATGACACTAAATCGATGCTGTCTCGACGAAACACCTTGCGGTTATTGGCTGATCCTTGATACTGGTTTCTGGATACTGGATGTTTATGGATTCCACTCCTGATGGCATGCAGTTTATCAAGCATCAAGCATCCAGCATCGGCCCAGTAAAGTCAACTGTCCCAAGCATATCTGCAATGGCAGTTTAATCGATTTTATGCATTGTTAGGGTTAAATCAGAGTGACATTTGAACCCGCAAAGGGGGGATGCTTTTTTTACTGCTCTTATGACAGCTTTTTCCATTGTTCTTGCAGAAAGAAATCCAACAACACTTGTATCTGAGTCTACTCTGCCTGTTGAGATAGCAAAGATAGTATCCCCGTCGAACATGGTATGGGCGGGTCTCATGGTTCTTCCATACCCGTCTTGAGACATGGAAGCGATCTTGTTAGCCTGTGATTTTGTGAGTCTTGCGTTCGTGACTATGATACCAAGAGTTGTGTTTCCACTGAAAAGATTTTTCATTTCAGAATATCCGCTAACCATTATCTCTTCGGTATTTGAGATTGTTTTCATGTCCTCATCTAAAACGCCTGCCAAAGCCTCTCCTGTCTCAGGATCTATGACATCCCCCAAACAGTTTACCGCCACCAAAGCCCCTATCTGTAGATCCCCTGTCTGGATACAATAGGTTCCTAAGCCGCTTTTCATAGCCCTTTCTGGACCAAGAATTTTTCCAACCGTTGCTCCTGTACCAGCGCCCACACTCCCTTCTGGGCATTCTTTATCGTTGGCATTTAAGCATGCCTGGTAACCCATACTCTTGTCTGGCCTTATTTTATAATCGCCTATGGTTAAATCAAATAATACGGCTCCACAGACTATGGGAACCTTTGTTACCTGGACATCAAAGCCTATGTCTCTCTCCTCCAGATATTGCATAACACCGGAACACGCCTCTAATCCAAACGCACTACCACCGGCCAATAGTAAAGCATGAATCTTTTCCACTAAATTCCCGGGCTTTAAAAGATCGGTCTCTCTGGTTCCCGGTGCCCCCCCTTTCAGATCTACTCCTGCTGTAACTCCTTCTTCACTGATCACTACGGTACATCCCGTGGCTGCCTCTAAATCTTGAGCATGTCCCACCTTAATTCCTTCAATATCCGTAATCTTTATCTCTTTCATGGGTAGTCCTCTCGAAAAGGTGGGATCAATTTGGAGATAATGGTCCATGTTAAACAAAAAGCGATCATCTGCCGAAATCCCCAAATCTCTCCTTCAGAACGAATTTTTGGATCTTTCCGCTTCCTGTCATGGGATACTCTTCGATAAATCTTACATACTTTGGGATTTTAAAGTTTGCAATCTTCCCCCTGCAGTACTCTATGATCTCCTCCTCTGTGGCTTTTTCTCCCTCCTTAAGCTGGACAACAGCCATACAGACCTCGGTTTTGAGCTTGTCAGGTACGCCGATCACAGATACATTTTTTACCTTGGGATGGGTTAAAAGAAAGTTTTCCACCTCCATGGAGGAGACGTTCTCACCTCCCACCCTTACCATATCCTTTATCCTTCCCGTGAATTTGAGATTTCCCTGGTTGTCCATTATCCCCGAATCTCCCGTATGAAGCCATCCCTCCTCATCTATGGCTGCCCGGGTCTCCTCTGGGTTTTTGTAATAGCCCTTCATGACGTTCCAACCTCTCACACAAAGCTCTCCCTCTTGGAGTGGAGGCTGGATCCCACCTGTCTCGTAGTCCACAATCTTTATCTCGGTTTCAGGATGAGGTTTTCCATGCCATTCAATCCTGAAATCGAGGGGGTCGTCTATCTGTGTGGTTGTAACGTTTGGGGATGCCTCTGAAATACCATAGACATTGAGGATCTTTTCCATGCCCATCTTTTCGTAAATGGCGCGTATAATCTCTGGTTGTCCGATGGCCCATCCCTTTTCCAGAGAGCTCAAGTCATATCTATAAAAATCCGGGTGTTGGTAAATCATAAGAAAATGGGTTTCGATACCGTTCATTGCCGTGCAGTTTTCCCTCTCCATCATTTTCATGGCTGATTCCGGATCATAGGTCTCACAGATAACCAGTGTAGCTCCATTTGATAAAGCAAGCAGGGTACTTATTACAGCTCCTCCCACGTGGAAGAAGGGAAGAGGGCAGAATAGTCTGTCTTCACTCTCAATGGTCATCCTCTGGCCCATTAAATAGCTATCCCTGAGGATGCTATTATGGGTCAACATAACCCCTTTAGGGAAGGAGGTGGTTCCCGATGTGTACTGAAACATGGCCACATCATCAGGCTCAACCTCCCTTTGCCGTTGAATAAGAAGATCTGCTCCAGGTTCTACACCACCGGCCAGGAATTCCTCCCAAGGGAGCATCCCGGGTATGCCGGGGTTCCCCAGACAGATTACGCATTCAAGTATTGGGAATTTTTCGGAACGAAGTTTACCGGGAATGGAAGCATTCAATTCAGGTATGGTCTCATATGCAAGCTGTGCAAATTCGATGTTCAGGAATCGATCCATCGTGACGAGAACTCTTGAATCTGACTGATTAAGTGTATATTCAAGCTCCTTGACCTTGAACCTGGTATTAATGGGAACAAGGATTCCCCCGATCTTTCCCAGGGCAAGTTGAATGTAGATCCACTCCATGCAATTGCAGAGCCAGACCGAGACCTTGTCTCCCTTCTTGATACCCAATGCCAGAAAGGCCAAGGCGACTTGTTCCACATGTTCCTTCAGATCAGCATAAGAGATTCTTTGCTCTTCAGAGATGATGGCGGTTTTATTAGGATATTGTTCCGAGACCCTGTCCAACATCTGTCCCATAGTCATAGATGTCCATCCCATTACAGATATCTCCTTGTTTCAGAATGATTTAACTCCATTTTTTCAGTAAAGAATCCTGGCCCCTGAGTTATTACATAATGTATTCTTATATCAAATAGTTACTGGCAAATCAATGACTATCCCAAGATATAAGACAATATCAATGGTTAACTACTATCTTGACAATCTGTCCATTTCTGATTTTACTATGGGTCGCGAAAAATAGGTTTCTACGTTACGCAGGTGAGATGAAGGGCTCCTGGAGAAATATTCAGGGGGATAGCCTACTGATATTGATTCCATAGAGCCATGCCTAAATCTATTTAAAATAGAAAAGAAAGGAGAGATTCGATGAAGCTAGATGAGTTAACTGATGTTTTGTACGAGGTTGATCGAGGACTGGCCTGGATAACCATTAATAGACCCCATCGTTATAACTCTTTTACAAATCGTACCATGGACGAATTGATATGTTGTTTCAAGGCTGCATGGGCCGATAAAGACGTGGGTGTTATC
>Ga0180009_10003990_pt1 | contig 16474 bp, 17 predicted proteins | sample OS_PC_MetaG_FD_123537 | JGI IMG/M metagenome (GOLD analysis project Ga0180009, IMG submission 123537) | Groundwater microbial communities from the Aspo Hard Rock Laboratory (HRL) deep subsurface site, Sweden - OS_PC_MetaG | ecosystem: Environmental > Aquatic > Deep subsurface > Groundwater...
CTCTCTGACATTATCGGAATCTCGGAAAGAGCCACTCATAATATCATAAATGACCTCCTCGAGGAAGAATATATAACCAAAAAACGTGAGGGAAGAGGAAACCGCTACATGTTTAATCCGGACTGCCCTATAAGCTTTGCTGGCTGGGAAGATACGGCCGCCGGTTTTCTACTGGAATCAATTGGCTGGCGGAAACGGGGACGACCGCGCAAGGTCAGTCAATAGCGTTTTATTTAACTTCTGTCGTGTGATAATCAGCCCATCAGATTGGTTCTGCCGCCATTGCAGGCAATAATCTCGGCGGTGATGAAAGCGGAATCGTCCGAAGCCAGAAACAGCGCTAAATGGGCGATCTCTTCGACAGTACCCAGCCTTCCCAGTACGGATGTGCTCTTACCCACTTCAATGAATTTTTCCACCTGCTCCGGTGTCCGACTGGCGTAAATCAGTGGTGTTAAAATCCTCCCTGGAGCGATAGCATTGACGTTTATTCCGTAGGGGCCGAACTCGCGAGCGCATGCTTTCGTAAACGCGTTCACGCCAATTTTTGAAGCCGCATAAGCCGCTTGCCCCGGTTCATTGGCACCAAATGAGGCCGTCGAGGATATATTTATAATCTTTCCTGACTTCTGTTTGACCATATGTCGGGCTACTGCCTGGGTGCAAAAGAAGAGGCCTTTGAGGTTGGTATTAAATATAAGGTTCCAGGTATCTTCGGTCAAATCAAGTACTGGCGTGGGGCGGTTAATTCCGGCGTTATTCACCAGGATGTCAATCCGTCCAAATTCATCGATTACCTTTTGTACCATGTTATCTACCTGTTCCTTAACCCGTACGTCCATGGATATCGCCAGCGAGTCTCTTCCCAAAGCTGTTATCTCATCACGCACTTTTTCGATATTCTGAATATTACGACTGCAGACGACGATGTCGGCTCCGGCGCTGGCAAACTCCAGAGCAATGGCTTTACCGATGCCGGTGCCGCCACCGGTAACGATTGCTTTTTTCCCTTCTAATTTCATCCTGATTGCTCCTTAAAATGTAAATCCGCTTCTGAAAAAGCGGGCTATATTCCTGTATTCTGTGCCCTGAAGATGGGGAGATTTTAGCATTGAGTCGCTGAAGAAGCAATTGTTTTTTCGGATAATGGCTGTCGTGCTACAATAATAGCTAAGTTTTCAGGAAGAAGATAAAAGACGACATATTTGAAGGTGAAGGAGGCAAGCCATGTTGAAACTAACCGCTGAGCCGCTGGGAAGGCTGTTGCGTGTGGATGAGCCAGTTGAAGAGCTGGGTATTAGTACTTATGATAGGCTGCGGGATGCCGTTAAGGCGGGAGACAGAGAAACGGCCCTGGAGTTGATCGATTATGTTCAACATGAAGTCAAGGAAATTCATGATGTCTACTGTGACTGGTCCTATGCCTTTTTGACCTGGATAAGCGATAACTGTGGTGAGGAGATGCTTCCCGACGTGCTCAGATACACGAACGAAAAGATTTCGCTGGCGTTTTTTAACCAGCTCAAGGGCCTGAAAACAGTGAAACAGCGGGTTCAATGGTATACCGAGCAGATGAGGGCTCATCGCTCCGGGCCGGGAGAGACGGGAACAATCAAGGTATGGGAAGAGGAAGACAGATATGTGATAGAATGCGACCCCTGCGGTAGTGGTGGCAGGATGAGACGGACGGGTGAATTAGACAGGACTCCGCCGAGAACAGGGGCGCCTTTCAACTTCGGAAAGACGAAAAAGGCGTATCCATGGTCCTGGTATATGGAGGGTGTCCCTTATTACTGTGTGCATTGCTGTTACTGGTCTGAGCTTATGCCCATGGAAGCCACCGGCGCTCCCACCAGAATAGCCGAATATGACCCAGACCCAGGTGCCCCATGCCGACTTTATTTCTATAAGAAACCGGAATTGATACCGGAGAAATACTACCAGAGAGTTGGCCTGGAAAAACCGCATAAATGAGCTGGGCCTGATGTCATTCTTTGATGAGTAACCTGCTATAATTCGATATATTATTTCATATTGGTTTTGAGTTAGAAGTGTTGACCACAATTACTTTTTTTGTTATCGCCTTTGTAGCCGCGGCCGTAGCCAGCGTTGCCGGATTTGGTTCGGCAACTATGACTATTCCTTTCCTTTCATGGATAATCGGATTCAAGCAAGCCATAATACTGATTGCCTTTTTCCACGGATTCAGTAACCTTTTTAAACTGATTCGATTGAGACAGGCGGTTAATGTTCGATTGATGCTCTGGTACGGGATACCGACGGTTATAACTGCTGTCGCGGGTGCTTACCTTCTGGAAATTGTAGCGCCAGAAGCCATAGGGCTTGGCATTGGCATATTTCTGATACTTTTTGCCGTGTATACGTTCATTAACCCGTCACAGACATTGCCCGAAAGAGAATATGTGCTGGTAACTGGAGGGCTGATATCCGGGTTCACTGCCGGCCTCATTGGACTTGGTGGCGCTATCCGCAGCGCCTTTCTCATATCCACAAATATCAGGAAAGAAATGTATATAGCTACCTCAGCATCTATTGCTCTTTGTACTGATATTGCGCGCTGCACGACTTATGTGGTTCGCGGCTCTCTTGATTCGCAGTATTACTGGTTCATTCCGGTGCTCTTCATCATCGGTTACGCGGGTACCAGACTCGGGGTGAAGCTGTTGAGGTGGTTGCCGGAGCTGGCGGTTAAAAGGATAGTGCTGGTGATGCTGTTACTGGGCAGCATCTCATTTATACTTAACTATTTTGGAATTATAGATATTAATTGAAACGCCTACCCTCAAGGAAAGCGGGGAGGGACTATGCCAAGAAAGATTAGATTGGGCTTTACCCGGGATTTTTTCGATGCAGAAGGCAATTTCATTATGCCCGGTCCGGGACCAGGGGTGTTCGATGATATGCCGCCCGCGGACCGATTATTGATGAGAAGGCGCTTATAAAGGCTCTTCAGGAAGGGTGGATACAGGGTGCCGGGCTGGACGTATTTGAGCAGGAACTGGTGCCCGCCGATAACCCGCTTCTCAGGATGGAGAACGTCATCGTATCGCCCCACTTCCTGTGCCACACTGGTGAGCATTTCATAGATATGGCCTATGAATGGAAGGAACAGGTGGAGAATATTCTACGAGGGGAGATTCCAGAAAAACTGGTGAACCGCAAGGTCTGGAGTACGCCAAAGCTCAAAGCTAAACTGAAGAGGTTCCAAGAGAAGAGATAAGTTAGAAAGGGGAGCATTTATGCTCCCCTGTAATTGCTAGTTGACATAATCACCACTTCACAAATATTAGGATGTATGTTCATAGATATAGCCACATCGAGGGTTCTGATCGCAAATTCGACGTCACTAGTGAACAATTAACTCGTGTCATAAAGATCTATTGAACAACCTAAGCTAATTGTATGCCGTAAAAAGATTCCTTTTTATTTTGACAAACTAGTTATCGATGATCGAGATATTTTCCATATTTCAACAGGGCTGGTGATTAAACTATCGACCCTATTTCTGACTTCTAAAGTAACTATTCAGTAATTACTACCCAGACTATCTAAACTGCATAAAAGCACCACTAAACCATGCCATTCATTTCGTTTATAAGTTAAACCTGATTTACAGGGGTATCGGATTCATCTATAATTCAGGGAAGTTTTTCAATATAAAGTACGTGAAAGTACCATATTATCGCTGGAGAAGATAATCTATAATAAAACGACGCACCTTTGTAGAAGAAGTTGCAGAACAGTGGAGAAAGGAGATTAATCAGATGAAGGGTCGACAAATCGTGGCTGTTTTATCAATGTTATGCCTAATTTTTGTTAGCGTTACTGCCTGTAATCCATTTGGTGGCAGCGAGGCGGAGTCTAACCAACAGGTAATTGAGGTGACGCGAGGGGATTTGGCTGTCACCATCAATGGCATTGGTAATATAGCTATTGCCGAAGAAAGACAGTTGTCCTTCGGCAGTGTGGGTAAAGTAGAGGAGGTATACGTCGAGGAAGGTGATAAAGTCAGTAAAAATGATGTACTGGCCAAACTTGATACCGATGCTCTGGAGTTAGCGGTAACTCAGGCGGAGCTGGCTTTAACAGAACAGCAAGTGGCGGTAACCCGAGCGGAGGTAGCTCTAACCGAAAAAGAGGTAGCCGTAACTGAGGCAGAAGTAGCTCTAACCGAGAAAGAGGTAGCCGTAACCGAGGCACAGGTAGCTCTGGAAACTGCCGAGTACAACTTGTTTGAAGCCAAAGACGAGTATATTTTACGAGACATTCGGTCGGCACAGGCCGATGTAGATGAAGCGCAGAGGTATTTAGATCAGGCTCTGCGGAATGTAGAGCAAGCTTCAGACTTTGCATTGGAATGGCAGCAGAAGGCGGTAATTCACGCTCAGAAAAGGTTGGACACAGCTAAAGACATCTTGGAGGCAATGCTTGCCGGCGCTGACCCGCAGGAAGTAGACATTAAGAATTTGGAACTGGAGCTGGCGCAACAGTCCCTGGAGTTAACTCAGCTAACTCTTGAGCTAGCGGAACAGTCTCTGGAGCAGGCTCGACGTTCTGAAAAACTGGCTCAACAATCTTTAGAACAAGAACAGCGGTCTCTGGTAGAAACCCGGCAGTCCCTGGCACTGGCACAGAAGCAACTCAGTGAGGCAACTCTCACTGCGCCATTTGATGGGGTGGTAGCCAGGGTGGATGTTGATGAAGGAGACAGTGTCTCAGCTACTACCACAATCGCCTATTTTGTGGACCTCACCAGCTTAGAGCTGGAGGTAGAAGTGGATGAGATAGATATACCAAGCGTAAAGCTGGGGCAAAGAGCTATCATCAGTATTGATGCCCTACCCGGTGTTGAACTCGGGGGCGAGGTTACCTTTATACCCCCGATGTCAAGGGAAGAGCCTGGTTTGGTGTTATATGACGTAAAAATCGGCTTTGATGTTCCGCAAGACTTTGAACTTAGAGGTGGTATGAGCGCTACGGCTGACATTGTCATTGATGAACGCAGCAACGTACTTCTGGTGCCGAACCAGACTATCAGACTGGATAGTCAGGGCAATTCGATAGTAATGATTATGGCCAATGAGTTAACTGAGGAGAGAAGAGTGGTTACCGGCATCAGCGATGGCTCACATACCGAGATTTTGAGCGGGCTTGATGAAGGTGAAGTAATCGTAATCGCAGTGGAAAGATAAACTGGACCTCGGTCATCCACGGAGATATGCTCACCGATAGCATGATAAATAATACTTATATGAAGTGGGGAAATGCCAATGTTCAAGTTTTTATCAAGACAAACGTTTAAAGAAAGCGATATCCACCGGTATGACGAGTACCTCATCCAGTTGCAAAATGTTGTCAAGACGTATCAGACCGAGGCCGGCGATTTTTTTGCTCTGAATAACATCAGGCTTGAAATTGGCAATGGTGAGTTCGTTGGCGTGATTGGCAAGTCTGGTAGTGGTAAGTCTACGCTGATCAATATGATTACCGGCATTGACCGTCCCACTAAAGGGGAGGTTTACGTCACCGGCACACCGATACATACTTTGAGTGAAGGAAGGGTGGCGCAGTGGCGCGGTCGCAATCTGGGTATTGTCTTCCAGTTCTTTCAACTCCTGCCAATGTTGACGGTACTTGAAAACGTCATGCTTCCGATGGATTTCTGTAAGATGTACAATCCACGGCAACGCCGTGAAAGGGCTTTCAGCGTCCTCGACCTCGTTGGCGTCGCCGGCCATGCCAACAAACTACCGGCTATGCTTTCCGGCGGCGAACAGCAGCGCGTCGCCATCGCCCGAGCGCTTGCCAACGACCCACCTATTATCATAGCAGATGAGCCCACCGGTAATCTCGATTCAAAGACATCAGAACGGGTATTCAGTCTGTTTGAGGCACTGGTAGCCGGTGGCAAGACAGTTCTTATGGTAACACACGACGGCGACCAGGCACGACGAGTTAAACGTACGATTGTCATCGCTGACGGTGAGATAATCGAAGAGTATTTGTCTCGAACCTTCCCTTCGCTTACTCAACCACAATTAGTCTGGGTGACATCAAAATTAAAGCAGGAAAAATATCTTCCTGGTTCCGTCATTATCCAAAAGGGAGAGGCAGCCGACAAGTTTTTTATCGTCACCAAGGGGTATGTAGAAGTTCATTTGCACATACCAGGCGGGCAGGAGCTTGTTGTCTCCCGCGTCGAGAGTGGCCAATACTTTGGCGAGGTTGCCTTGCTTCACGGCGGTCCAAGAATGGTTACTATTCGTGCCGCTCCCGATACCGATGTTGAAGTAGCCGTGCTTAACAAGTCAGACTTTAACCAATTAGTTGGTGAGTCTAAAACCACCAGAAAACAGATAGATGGTGTTGCACAGGAGCGCCTCAGAATAATCGCCAAGGAAACGGGTGGTAATGATTGATCCACGCTGGCGCAAAGTAATCCGCGACCTTTGGGGTAACAAAACCAGGACTTTTCTGGTGGTGATGGCAATTGCTGTTGGTGTTTTTGCCTTCGGCAGCGTCTTCATCACCCAGGAAGTGCTGGTCTCGGATATGGATACGCAGTTCCACGATTATAATGCTTCCACCATTACCATGAGCATCCCCGCCTTTGATGACAGCCTGGTACGCTGGGCTCGTCGCCAGGAACAAGTTGTTGACGCACAAGGCCGGGCGTTGCGCTCGGTTAAACTGGTGGGACAGGCTAGAACATTTAACCTCAACCTCTATGCCTATGACGATTATGAGCATATAAAACTCAACCGTATTACTTCAGAGAAAGGGAAATGGCCACCCGGTCGGCGTGAGATTCTCTTCGAGCGTGCTTCGGTTTCACTCCCCGGTGTTCAGATTGGCGATAATATTATCATCGAGTTGTCTGACGGGCAACAGTATGAGCTGAATATTACCGGGACCGTCCACGATTTAAATGCTGTTCCGGCGAATCTGAATCCGCAGCTAACCGGCTACGTTTCTATGAAAACGATGGGGTGGCTCGGCTTCGGTGAAACCTACAACCGCCTTGAGATTGTCGCCCAAGAGGAATTTAACAATCTGGCCAGGCTTGAAGTGGTGGCCGATGAACTCAGGGACCGATTGCAACGCACCGGGTTTTCTGTTGGTTCAGTCAACGTCCTTGAACCCGGCGAGCACTGGGGCAGAGATACCACACAAAGCTTCACACTCATCTTGAATTTCATTGGTATCTTCGCGCTCCTCCTCAGCGGCTTCCTGGTGATAAATACCATCTCGGCAATGCTCACCCAACAAAGACGCCAGGTGGGTATGATGAAAGCTGTTGGTGGCACGGGAAGGCAGATCATGAGTCTCTACCTGGTGCTGGTGGCATTCTACGGCCTGCTGGCGCTGGTGGTGGCGTTACCCGTTGGCATGGGGCTGGCCTATTTATTCATCGTTGCGGTTAACCAGTTTTTAAATCTCGATATGCTTCATTTCTACCTGCCTTTGTCTATTTTCCTTTTACAGTTGATCGTGGCGTTGCTGGTACCCATAGTCGCTTCCATAATACCTGTCCTGGGGGGCGTGCGAGTAACCGTACGGGAGGCTATCAGCAGTTATGGCATTGAGGGGACAGGCGGGTCCGGACTACTAGACCGCCTGCTGCTGCGGGTGCGCGGCCTACCACGGCCGGTACTGCTCTCCCTGCGAAACACCTTCCGGCGTAAAGGGCGGCTTTTTCTGACTCTGGGCACACTTACCCTTGCCGGTACGCTCTTCATTACCGTTATGAATGTGCGCGGCTCACTGATGACCGAAGTTGATAACCTTATAGACTCAACTTTTAACTACCAGGTTATACTCGGTCTCGATGGCAGTTATCCGAGCCAGGGGGTTGAGCGCAGAGCCGAGGAGGTGCCGGGTGTGGTCCATGCGGAAGGCCGGACGACATTGTGGGTAAAGCGTGTCAAACCGGACGGGACTAAAGGAGGTTCGTTTGAAGTTACCGGCCTGCCTCCTGATTCAGACTTTATCCAGCCAACTATGCTCTCGGGGCGCTGGCTGGAGGAAAATGACCGGAATGCCATCGTCCTCTCCAGTGAATTGGCCAGATGGATGTCGGACGTTCATGCTGGCGACGAGATTGTGGTAGAGGTAAATGACAGGGAATACCGCTGGAAAGTAGCGGGTATCATGCTGATGGCCTGGGAAGGTGTCGGCTTTGCCGATTTCAACTACCTTTCGCGAATCAGAGGGAATCCTGGTCAGGCTGTGACGATGAGTGTCAGTACGGAACAAAAAGACGGACAGTCTCAATTCATGCAGGCAGAAGCCGTTAAGCAGCGTCTTAAAGACGCCGGAATCAAGGTTGGCCAGTCGTCCACTATAGCTGAGTTTGCCGGGTCTATTGCCAGCCAGTTCGATTTCCTGATTATGTTTCTGATGGCAATGGCCGCTATGTCGGCACTGATTGGCGGGCTGGGGCTGGCCGGCATCATGAGCCTGAACGTGATGGAGCGTACCCGCGAGATTGGCGTGATGCGCTCCATCGGCGCCTCCAACAGCATGGTGGGTGGTATCGTCCTCATTGAGGGACTGCTTATCGGAATCATCAGCTGGGTGTTAGCGATTCCCCTCAGTATACCGGTGACCCTGCTTTTCAACGCTATGCTGGGACAGATGATTATTGACCAACCCCTGGTTTTCGTCTTTCTACCAATTGGTCTCGTTACCTGGTTCATAATCGTGGTGGTTGTCTCGGTTGTCGCCAGCCTGTTACCCGCATACCGCGCTATCAAGATGAGCGTGCGGGAAACACTGGCGTATGAATAGTGTAATATGCTTTAATCCAGAGGCTTGTAGCAGCTAAAACATTAAGGGAGATAATGATTGATGAAAATCAAGATTGTTACCGACAGTACTGCTGACCTGCCACCTGGACTGGCAGAGGAGCTGGGTATTACCGTGGTGCCGGTCTACGTTAAATTTGGCGGTGAAGTTTACCGTGACCGGGTGGACATCAGTGAAGACGAATTTTACCAGAGGTTAATAAGTGACCCTGCTCATCCCAGCACCGAACCGCCAACACCGCGTGATTTTGCCAGTGTCTACGAGAAGCTGTCTCAAGACGCTGACGGGATTATTTCCATTCACATCTCCAGTAAAATCAGCGCCACCTGTAACTCAGCGCAACGGGGCAAAGAACTCGTAGAAACAGAGTGTCCAATTGAGGTTGTAGACTCTAAGTTGGTGACAATGGGCCTGGGAATGCTGGTTATGGCGGCTAACTCCATTACCAAGTCTGGAAAGGATTTACCGCAGGTGACGGAAGAGGTAAAACGGATTATTCCCGGTATCCGTTTGCTCGGTCTTCTTGATACGTTAAAATATCTGGCTCGAGGTGGCCGCATTGGTAAGACAAGGGCGCTTCTAGGCTCAATATTGGCAGTGAAGCCAATGTTAACGATGAAAGACGGAGAACTGGAGTCGGCCGGTCAGGTTCGCAAACGTGCTGATGGTATAGAACGATTGGTTGACTTTGTGAAAAAGACCACAGGTATTGAGGATTTGTCCATCGTGTATAGTACCACGCCTGATGAAGCGCAGACTCTAGCTGAGCGTATGGATTCTATATTCTCCAAAGAGAAGATTCGATTAGTTAGACTGGGACCTGCATTAGGGGCTCACGCTGGACCAGGTATTATATTCGTAGCCCTTAGAGTAAAAGCTTAATCCAATAGTAATGAACACTTTAAGTAGTTGAGTTGTCCTTGTCCAAGAGCTTCTTTCTATTGAACATTTCGTCAGAATGTTAAATAGAAAGGGGAGCAATGATGCCCCCTCTTTTTTTAAGACTATTACTACATCACCACTGGACAAACATCGGCATGACAACGTGGAGATAGTTGTCCACGCCTATGGGGCGGATGACCCCGGGGCTTGAGGGGTTGGTTGTTTCCAGAGCTACCTGCGTCTCGTGAAGGACGCTGAGGACTTCGGTGAGGTATTTCCCGTTAAAAGCAATCTTGGACTCCTCACCTTCAACTGTGGCATCGATTTCCCCAACGTCATCACCTATCTCTTCGGAGCGTGCGGAAACGGTCAGTTTGCCCGGCGTTTTGGCGGCGCCCGGGGTGATGACAAGGCGAACAATGCCGCTGCCATCGCGGGCGAAGATTGAAGCCGTCTTCGTTGCTCTCAGGAATTCGTCGACGCTGACTACCATACGCGTATTGGAGCTCTGAGGGATGAGCTGTGTGTAATTGGGGAATGTCCCCTGGACGAGCTGTGATACCAGCTCAATATCTTTCAGACGAAACAAAGCCTGACTCTTGTTGGGATTTACCGTTATTTCAACCGGTTCCTCCTGGTCGGCCATCAGGCGGTTCAACTCAGCGAGTGTGCGGGCGGGGACAATGACCTCGGCCGGCTCTTCTACCGGCGCAGCGAGCGGCAGGTGGAAGACGGCCAGCCTGAAACCATCAGCCGCCGCCAGGGTAAGCACATCATCCTTGAACTGGGCATCAACGCCGGTGAGCACCGGTCGCGACTCCTCTGTAGCAGCGGCGAAGACGACCTGATTGATGCCCTGCTGGAAAGCCTCAACCTCTGCCTTGGTGGTGACTCCCTCCTCAACCTTGGGTATTGGCGGGAAGTCCTTGGCATCGACCCCGGATATGCGCGCCTCAAAGCGGGCACATTTCAGTTCCAGGGTCTTGGTGCGGGGCGAAAGGCTGATGTCTATCTTATCGTTGGGCAGGGAACTGATGAACTCGGTGAGCAGTCGGGCGGGAACGGTGATGGCACCTTCTTCTTCTATCTTGGCACCAATCCAGCAGGTGATGGCCATTTCCAGGTTGGTGGCAGCGAGCTTGAGGCGAGATTGGTCGGTGGTGAGAAGGATATTATTGGTAATGGGCAGAGTGGTCCGGGCGGCAACCGCTCTCCCTACTATGTTGAGTCCCCGGTTAAGGTTCTCCTGCAGACATGATAACTTCATGATTATTACCCCCAATTAATGCTATGGTGCAATAGTATATAACAATTATCGGTTCTATTCAAGGGTTATGGTGCCGCTTTTCCCGCCGCTTTTCCTCACCAGGCGGATATTTTCTATCCTCATGCCCCGGTCAACCGCTTTACACATATCGTAGATGGTGAGGGCGGCGACAGCGGTGGCGGTGAGTGCTTCCATCTCGACGCCGGTTTTTCCGGTACTCTCTACGGTAGCCGTGATTTCCACAGTGCTTTCCTTCTCATCGATATTGAACTCGATTCCGACATCGCCGATAAGGAGGGGATGGCAGAGCGGTATCAGGTCTGGCGTCTGTTTGGCGGCCATTATCCCGGCGAGCTGGGCTACGGCAAGCACGTCTCCTTTTGCCATCCGCCCCTTTTTAATCAGTTCAAGGGTGTCCGGCTGCATCCTCACCAGGCCCCTGGCGACCGCCTGTCGGTGGGTGTCTGGCTTTTCCGTGATATCAACCATTTTGGGACGACCTGATTCGTCCATATGGGTCAGTTTTTTCATAATTAACCCCCCACCTGGGAGAAAGGCCTATCTTTTGGCACCATCCCTTCCGCAAGTCTGTGTTTCCGCGGCTTGCTGTCCACCGCCTTTTTTATCAATTTTTTCAGCTCTTCGGCGGATATCCCCTGGCGCAGCGGCTGGCGCAGGTCAATTTCCTGTTCGCTCAGCAAGCAGGGCCGGAGCCTGCCATCGGCGGTGAGGCGGAGACGGTTGCAGTGAAAGCAGAAATGCTCGCTTATCGGCGTGATGAAGCCGATGGTGCCCTTCGCCTGAGGCAGGCGATAGTATTTCGCCGGCCCGTTGCCTTTGAACGTGCAGGGCTCTAGCTCACCAAGCGAAGCCAGACGCTCCCGTACCTCGTTGACCGAAACGAAAGACGAACTGGCCATTTCACTGTTGAAAGGCATGTGTTCGATGAAGCGGACGTGCCATCCCTCATCGACCGTTTTGCGGGCAAAGTCGAGCAACTCGTCATCGTTGCTCCCGGCCATAACCACCGCGTTAATCTTAATCGGGTTAAGTCCGGCGGTATTGGCGGCCTCTATGCCCTCCAGCACGTCATCAAGGTCGCCGCCGCGGGTGATAAGTCTGAACTTATCTGGTTTGAGTGTATCCAGGCTGATGTTCACCCGGCGCAGTCCGGCTGCCTTCAACTCGTCGGCGTACCGGGCCAGCAGAATGCCGTTGGTGGTGAGGGCAATGTCGTCTATGGCTTCTATCTGTGCCAGCATCCCGACGAGGCTGGAGAGGCCGATGCGTACCAGCGGTTCCCCGCCGGTAATTCGCACCTTATTGATACCCAGTTCGGCCGCGGCTGTGGCAACCCGGTATATCTCCTCATAGCTCAGGATATCTTCGTGTGCCAGCAGGTCGATGCCCTCAGTGGGCATGCAGTAGACACAGCGCAGGTTGCAACGGTCGGTGACCGAGATGCGCAGATAGTCTATGGGGCGCTGAAACGAGTCAGAAAGTCCGGTCATATAATGCTATGTCTCCCGTAAAGACGAAGCTATTAATTAAGATACCATATTTCGCAGGGCCTGTGCTGCCTTCCTGGCAGCCTGACCGCGGTGGCTGATTTTATTTTTCTGCGCGAGGGAGAGTTCGGCCATGGTTTTATCCAGCTCGGGCAAATAGAAAATGGGGTCGTAGCCGAAACCGTGCTCACCGCGAGGTTCAAATGTAATGAAGCCGGGGCATTCGCCGGCGCATAGCTCCACTCTCCCATCAGGCGTTGCCAGGGCAATCACGCAGCGAAAACGGGCGGCCCTGTCCTCCCAGGGTATGCCATTCATTCGCTTTAAAAGGTATTCAACACGCTCCGTATCGGTTGCGTTTTCGCCGGCGTAACGGGCGGAAAGCCTCCCCGGTTCCCCACCCAGCGCATCCACTTCCAGTCCTGAATCATCGGCCAGAGTAAGCAACCGGCTCTTTTCCGCGATGACCGTCGCCTTCAAGCAGGCATTTTCCTCCATACTTTCGCCTACTTCCTCAACCTCAACTGAGATACCCTGTTCGACCATGGTCACTATTTCGTAATCAATGTTGGGAAGCAGGCTCCGATACTCGCGCACCTTGGCCCGGTTATTGGTTCCGAGGAGAAGCTTGGGACGCAAAATAACTCCAGCAAACTCCCGGCTGTTACCCGGTGAGGTCCTCGACCGACATAGCGGCCATAGTCATTGTCTGAAGTGTGCCCCTTGAGCCGAGTTCAATGGCTATTCTGGATATGGCCTTGTTGTCCGGGGCTTCAAGGATATTGATGAAATCGTACGGTCCCAGAAGGGCGTATTGGGCCAGTATCTTGACGCCCATGGATTCAACTTCCTTGTTTACTTCCTGGAGTCTCTTCGGATTTGACTTGAGCGTTTTTCTCCCCTCGTCGGTTAATGTACTTAGCATCACATAAACAGCCATAATCTCACCCCCATGTTACAGAATATTACAATTTAATATTATCGCTGATGGTTAACTCAGTCAAGGGCAATGAACCGCTCTGCCTACTTCATTAATATTCAATGCCCTTCCGCGCTTTCACTCCCCGGTCGTACGGATGTTTTACTTTTATCATCTCGGTAACGAGGTCGGCGCGCTCGATAACTGCGCCTTCGGCATAGCGGCCGGTTAAAATGAGCTCCACTTCCGGCGGTTTTTCCTCAATGAGTTTGATTACGTCGTCAAGCGGTATGAGCTTGAAGTAAACGGCAACATTGACCTCATCGAGAACCACCATGTCGTATTTCCCGCTCAGCATCGCCTCGCGGGCCGTCTGCAAGGCCAGCTCCGCCTGTTTTATTTCCTCAGGGTTAATATTGTTGCGGTCAATAAGGCACCTGAGGCCAAAGCTGGCCACCTCTACGTTCGGCAGTTTGGGCAGGGAACTGAACTCGCCGTAGGGGTATTTCCCCTTCATGAAAAAGACAATGAAGACCTTGAGACCGTGGCCGGTGGCTCGAAGTATTGAGCCAAGTGCGGCGGAAGTCTTGCCTTTGCCGTTGCCGGTGAAGACCTGGACTAAACCCTTTCTTTCTTTCTTGACCAAATGTACCCCCTTTTATACGCGGTGCGGTATCTGTCGTCTTGTCCTGATGAAGTGCGTGAACCCGACCACTCCGACGATGATTCCCGTCTTGGGGCACAGGTGACGGTAGGCATTGGCGGCGCCCATATTCTGGTCGCCCACCTGACGGATGTCAACGTGCTTGACCATATGTCCGGCAAGGTAGGCGGTGGGGATGGCGCCGAGGAGATAACCCAGCAGTATAAATAACCAGGGCATCATTGGCCTTAATAATGGTGCCGAGGGTGGGACTCGAACCCACAAGGATTGCTCCGGCGGATTTTAAGTCCGCTGCGTCTGCCAATTCCGCCACCCCGGCACGTATAAAGTTATTGTAATAGGTGGTAGGGTGGGCGTCAAGAAGAAGGACTGGTTTGCTTATGAGGCGGTATATATCTGGCGCTTAAACGCGGGCGGTAAATTCATTATTTCAGATGTGGTAAAATTCCATATATGAGTGATTTATTTTCTTACAGGTACGGATATAAACAAGTCAGAAGCAATATGCAAATTGAATCTATTGATGAAAGTTTGCGGAATTGTCTATGGAACTTGCTTGATAATTACTACTGGTCTAAAAATGAAAAAGCCTATCTAGACAGACATACAGGGCTTTATCTTCTAATGGATAGAATTTGGGATGAATATTTCAAAGTGCCAACAGATACAATACCAAGAAGCAGTTGGCATCATGTGTACCACGAATTACGTGACTACTTTTTTAGTTGCGACTGGAACGAAGTATACGACTTTATACAGTTTGTTGCAGATAATTTTGCCTATACATCCACTAATGAGGAGTTCATGGATGAATGCAATCGCATTCTAAAGCGCGAATTAGCTGGATATAGGTTTGTTGGCGGTAAGATAGCACAAATAACGGCTGAAGAAGAAATAGCAGAAATCGAAGATGCGCTTAAAGTTTCGCAACCATCAGGAACGGTTGTACATTTGAAAAGGGCGTTAGAGTTGCTATCTGATAGAAAATCGCCTGACTATCGAAATTCAATCAAGGAATCAATTAGCGCGGTTGAAACAATTTGTGCTACTATAACAGACAATCCTAAAGCAACGTTAGGCGATGCTCTTGGCAAGATACGAAGACAAGGGAAAGTTAGCATACACCCGTCTTTAAATAACGCGTTCAACCATCTGTATGGTTGGACTAGCGATGAAGACGGTATACGCCACAAATTGATGGACGACCCCGAATTAGATTTCGAAGATGCCAAGTTTATGCTTGTTGCATGTTCCGCTTTCGTAAACTATTTAAAAGTAAAGGCATCGAAAGCTGGAATTCGATTTGAAAGCTAGATTACGACACTACCGCCGAATAAAGCTTCAAACTATCTTCAAACCTTACCGACCGTGTATATCTCTCTACCACCGTGATTGACACCTCAATCTGCCGTAAGTTAATATAGCCATAAGCTTCAATCAATTCTGGGCGATAATGTGGCTATAGGCAAACTGTACAAACTGGGCGATAGCGAGTTTGTTGCCGATGTTAATTATCACGTTTTTGAGCATCCGGCGGCGGCCAACTGGTGGGGGGAACTGACCCTCGTCGACTACGTGTCCCTCAACGAAGGCGATGTGTTTGAAATCGAGTTTGAGGACAGGCGCAAAAGCAAGTGTCATCTGAAAAAGAAGGTGAACCGGGCGGTGAGCGGGTTTCCATCGCGATATATCTATCACGTGACCGGGTTCAGCCCCGTTGAATAGCTATGGACAGAATTATGAATAAAGTGAACATCTTCCGTTCCCCTAATAAAATCATTTTCGGTAATGGGACCGTATCTCAGGTTGGCGCCGAGGTGGAAAAGATGGGTTCCGGAAAGGCGCTCATCGTTACCGATGCCGGGGTGATTAAGAGCGGTCTGACCGCCGGAGTTGAGGAATCGCTCAAAACATTGAAAATAGACTACGGGATATTTGACCGCGTGGAGGCCGAGCCGCCGGCCCGCGTGGTGGATGAATGTGCCAGGGAAGTCAATGAAAACCATTATGATATTATCATCGGGGTGGGTGGGGGCAGCTCGCTGGACGTTGCCAAGGGCGCTTCCATAGTGGCCACCAATGGCGGCAAGGTGCTTGATTATGTTGGCAGGGAGATGGTTCCCCGCGCCGGAATCCCTAAAATCTTAATACCCACCACGGCAGGCACCGGCAGCGAAGTCACCTGGGTGTTTGTGGTAACCGACGAGGAAGATAATGATAAGAAAGTCATTTTCAGCTATTATAATCTGGCCGATGTAGCTATTGTTGACCCGCTGCTCACCTTATCCATGCCACCGAAGTTGACGGCAGATACTGGCGCGGACGCACTGACCCATGCTGTGGAGACATATGTTTCCCGCACTTCAACTCCCTTCGGCGATGTTCTGGCCCTGGAGGCTATCCGC
>Ga0180009_10003991_pt1 | contig 16474 bp, 12 predicted proteins | sample OS_PC_MetaG_FD_123537 | JGI IMG/M metagenome (GOLD analysis project Ga0180009, IMG submission 123537) | Groundwater microbial communities from the Aspo Hard Rock Laboratory (HRL) deep subsurface site, Sweden - OS_PC_MetaG | ecosystem: Environmental > Aquatic > Deep subsurface > Groundwater...
ACTTGTCGTAGACCTTGCAGCCAAAAGCCTCTTCGATGACACGCCGGCTTCCCTCGGGCAGGGTCTGGGCGCTGGACATCACGCCGCGTGGCTTGTTGGCGAGGCCACCGGACGCCTGGATGTACTGAGCGAGAAGGTTGAGCGCTTCGGCGTAGCCATCGATGAGCGTGGGCCGCCACTCCGAGATGTCGCGGATCGTCTTGGCGAGAAGCTCCTCCTTCATCTCGAAGACGGGCACGAACTTGCGACGCACGAACAGCGCGTCGAGGCGTTCCTTGAAGACCTGATCCTTGGACATGCCCAAGGTTTGGTGCCAGAGCCGCGCGCAGGGATCGCCGAATCGGTAGCCGGTCCACTCTTGCGAGCGAAGGGTTGCGGCCCACCGGAACTCGAGTTGCTCGCGATCCGCGTAGCAAACGAAGGGCTCGCCCGTCGACCCGCTGGTGCTGATCCTGAGCACTTCGGACTTGTCGTGGTTCTCCGACATGATGTCGAAGTAGATGTGGTCGCGCACGTTCTGCTTCGACAGAAGCGGCAGCTTGTGCAGATCGTCCTGCGTCTGAATGTCGTCGGGGTGCAGGCCCGCCTCCTGCATCTTCGCCCGGTAGTACGGAACGTTGCGAAAGGCGTGGCGGACGAGCCGACGCAGCTTCTCGTCCTGCAGCTCGCGCATCTGTGACATCGAGAGCCACTGGGTCTTGTTGAGCGACTCGTAGTAGTGCTCGACGTCGCGCGTGATCATCCAGTGGGTGCGATTGAAGTTGGCCATGTAGGCCCGCCACTCGAGCTCTCGGACTGCGCTCCGCTTCGGCGTTCGGTCAATGACCGGGTACTGCTTGAGGAAGTGCGTGGACACGTCGGGAACCGGCCGATGGAGGCGGTATTCCCAGAGCGCTTTGCCGATGTCGACGAACGAGAGCAGGGATGCTCGGTAGGCGCCCTTGTCCAGGAATGAGGTTCCCTGCTTACGGTTCTCGAACAGGATCTCGATGTCGCGGTAGGAGTAGCCCTTGGCGTGGGCGGCAACCATGATGAAGGTTTGCCAGAAGTAGTAGTTTCCCTCGTAGCTGAGCAGATCCTGCATGACCTCGCGCGCACAGATGGCAAACCCGCTCTTGTTGTCGTGCAGGTCCATGTCGAACGCGGTGTTCAGCAGGCTGTTCAAGCCGCGGCTCAGGTGGAAGCGGGTGCCCTGCTCGCGTCCCACCGCGCTTCGCCACCCTTGAACGACATCGACGCTCGACTCGATGAGCGTCCGATACAGGCGCAGGATGTCTTCCGGTTGGTACTGCAGGTCGGCGTCGATGACGCAGACGTACTTGCCGCGAGCGACGGCGACGCCGGTCTTCCAGGCCGCTGCGATGCCGCCGTTACGCGCGTGGAAGCGCCCGACGACACGGTCGGGATGCAACGCCATTTGCTCCTCGATGACACGGCGGGTGCCATCGCCGCTTCCGTCGTCGACGAGGATCAGCTCACCGGAGAGCTTGCCGCGATCGAGGACGCGCAGGACACGTTCGACGAGGGCGGGGATGTTGAACTCCTCGTTGTAGCAAGGAGCGATGACCGAAATCGCCAATGACTTCGATTCGGTTGGGGGCGGTGTGCTCATGGCAAAGCTTCTGGGTAAGGTCGGCGTACTGAAGAGGTCGTCGAATGGCAGGAGTAGCACAACCGCCGCTTCTTGCGCATCCTGGTTGCCCCGGCCAGAGGCGCCTGCATTTGGCGCATGGCGAGCGCCGCAAAGCTTTGCTCTCCAAGCCTTCTGGTAGGATAGTGGGGCGCGTGCCTCAGGTAGCGAAGTGACCGAGTCGAACGCGAACGCGGATCCTGCGACCACGGATTCGCCAGGTGTCCGCAAGCTTGTCGTCGTACTCGACGCGATCTCGCGGGGCTGCGCGTCGGCGCCCCTGCGGCTTGGCATCTTTGGCATGGTCGCCCTGACGTTGGCGTGGCCGGCGCTGGGCACCGCAGGCGCGATGAATTTTTTCCGCGATGCGCAGGTCTTGATGCCGTACGAGGATCACGCCGTGGACGCGGTCCTGCACTTCGGCCAGTTGCCGCTCTGGGACCCCTACTATTGCGGAGGGATCTTCGCGCTTGGCACGCCCCAGAGCCGATTTGCCTCGCCTACGTTTCTTCTGTCGCTTCTCTTCGGAACGCTCCGTGCCGAGTCCCTGACGGTCTTCGTGATGCTCTGGATCGGTCTCGAGGGCGCATACCGATACGCCCGATCCCGAGGCGCTTCCTCGTTTGGGTCGCTTCTCGCCTCTCCCGTGTTCGCCGCCAGCGGCAACTTCGCCACGTCCTTCTTCCACGGATGGATCAACTTCTACGGATTCGAGCTTCTGCCTTGGGCTCTGTACGGCGTCCGTCGAAGCGCCGCTGGAAGCATCTGGGGAATCGCCATCACGGCCGGCTCCCTGGCGTGGATCATCGGATTCGGTGGGACCTACGCCGCGCCCATGGCGGCCGTGCTCTGTGCCCTGGAAGTCTTTGAGGCGCTCCTGTCCCGCATCCGCCAACCCCGTGCCCTCGGCCGTGCCCTGTCCTACGTGGCGACCGCAGCTCTCTTTGCGCTCGGCTTGGGCGCCCTTCGACTTCTGCCCGTGCTCGAGACCTTCTCGGTTTCGGAACGATTGCTTGCTGACCATCCAGGCCTGGCCTGGGCTCCTGCCTATCAGGCTCTCTTCGGTGATCTGCGCTTCGCAGGCAACAACCTCCGATCCCTCGACGGCGCCTTCTTCGTAGGCATGCTGGCCATGCCCGTGGCCGTCATCGGCGCGTTGCGCCTCCGATCCTTGCCCGTGCTCGCCGTCGGTGCGGCGTCCTTCTGGGCCGCGACCGGATACGTCTATGGCTGGTCACCGTTCGTCGGCCTCCGCGCTCTGCCCGTCTTCTCCGCGTTGCGATACCCCGAGCGCTACCTCATCGTCGTCGCGTTGACCCTGTGCGTGCTGGCTGCATGGGGCATCACCCGGTTGGAGCTCGCTACCCGCAAGCACGCAGCGTGGGGCCTTCTCCTCGGCGCCGCCTCCCTCGCGCTGGTCGCGAACCTCGTCCCCATGGCCCGACGGCATCACCAGCCTGTCGAGCACATGGACTTGGTCGATCCGCCTGCTGTGCTGGATCGCCCGTTCCACCAGGCTCGCGGTACACGCTGGGCGCTTGGCTACTACGGGCCCATGAGCCGTGGCTGCATGTCCTGTTGGGATGCCTATCCCGTGCCTCAATCTCCCTTGCTTCGCGCCGACCTCGATGACGAGGAGTACCTCGTCGATCCCAGCAAGGGGTCCGCACGGCGTTCAAGTTGGAGTCCCAACCGCATCGACCTGGAAGTCGATCTGCGTGAACCCACACGCCTGCGCGTCAACCAGAACTGGCACCCCGGTTGGCGAAGCAGTGTGGGGACCGTCGTGAGCGACCAGGGTCTGCTTGCCGTCGACTTGCCCAGCGGACGATCCGACGTGACCTTGCGGTTCGTTCCGCGTGCGGTTGTGGCAGGGTTGCTCGCCTCTCTGACCGCGGCAGGTGCGCTCGCCTGGATGCTCTGGACGCGGAGGAGAAAGCCACCCAACCGTCGCAGGTGGTGGCTCCACTTGCTGCTCTCGTTCGCGCCTTTCGTCGTCATCGCGGTCGTGCACCTGGTGGTTCGCGAAGCCCCCATGCAGCCACCCTCTCCGCTGACGCCAGGGGGTGAGATGGTGGTCGTCGACGAGCTCCCCGAATCCGTGGTGCCCATGGATGCTCGTTTTTTGCCCGGCGTTGCGCTCGTGGGCGCACGCGTGACGCCCCCGGCGTTGAGCACCGGACAAGACCTGACGGTCGAGCTGGACTGGCGGGTTGAGGATGGCGTGCCCCGGGGGGCTGGCGTGTTCGTACACGTCCTGAGTGAGTCGGGCGCTTTCTTCAGCCTGGACCACACGCGGATGTCTGGTGCGTTCGAGCTGGCTTCGGCGCCCCGAAACAAGGTGATCCGCGACATCGTGGTGCACAAGATCCCCGCCAGCATGAAGAAGGAGCGCTGGACCGTGTGGGTCGGCGTCTGGAACGCTTTCGGTGACCACGCAAGATTCCCCGTGCAGTCCGAGAAGAGCGAAGAGGTCAAGAACACGCGCGTCAAGGTGGGCAGTTTTGTCGTGCGCTGAGGCAACCCGTCCTCCACGCTGCACCAGGACACAAATGCCAAATATCCCCGGAATTAGCGCCGAAGAGCTGGAAGTGTGTCCGCATGGCGATTATCCTGTCGTGCTTGAAGTTGCCGCGCGTTTACCCCAACCAAACGCGGGGCTGGGCAACGACATCGGCGACCGGTCGCTCCTCGAGGTTCAGTCTGTTGTCGGCCGCCCGGCGACGATGTTGCACAAAATCGAAATGAACCTGGCAGAAAATCCCGTCCGTGGGGACTGTACGGAGCGTCCCCAAGCGCAGCCGCGGCTGCGGCAGGATGCCCCTTGCGCTGAAGTAACACGGCTCTCGCCAAGCTATTTCGTCTTGATCTCGTGCTGCATCGGGGACACCCTCGATCACCTCGCCAAGCACTTCGAATCGAAGCAATGACCTCGCCCAGGCCGTCCACACGATTCTCCGCTCCCGTGGTCGAAGGGGAGATCCTCGCCGAAAGGTACGAGGTGGTCCGGGTCATCGGAGCGGGAGGGATGGGCGTGGTCGTGGAAGCCCGCCACCTGCAGCTCGGTCAGCGTGTGGCCCTGAAGTTCCTGCTGTCCGAGGAGTGCCGCAGCGAAGAAGCCGTTGGACGGTTCCTGCGCGAGGGCCGTGCTGCCGTACAGATCACGAGCGAGCATGTGGCCCGGGTGTCCGATGTGGGCACGCTCGCAAACGGTGCCCCCTACATTGTGATGGAGTACCTGGAAGGCGAGGATCTGTCCGAGGTACTGGCCGCCAGGGGGACGTTCGCGGTTCGCGAAGCCGTCGAGTACGTGTTGCAGGCGTGCGAGGCGATCGCCGAGGCGCATTCGTTGGGCATCATCCATCGGGACTTGAAGCCCGCGAACCTGTTCCTCTCGCGGCGTGCGGATGGGTCGCCCCTCATCAAGGTGCTGGACTTCGGCATCTCGAAACTCGACGACGACCCGCAACAAATCAGTCTGACGGCTTCGACGGGCGCGATGGGATCGCCCCAGTACATGTCGCCCGAACAGATGAGGAGTGCGAAGCACGTGGACCGGCGCACGGACATCTGGGCGCTTGGGGCCATCCTGTACGAGTTGTTGTCGGGTCATCCGCCGTTCGAAGCGGATAGCCTCATCGGGCTCTGCACCCTCGTTGCGACCAAGGACGCACCGCCGCTGCGCTCGCGCTGCGAGGATGCGCCTGAAAGTCTCGACGCAGCCATCTCGAAGTGTCTTCGCAGAGAACCGGCGGAGCGCTATCCCTCGCTGGCGGAGCTTGCCGTCGACTTGATGCCTTTCGCCGGTCAGGGCGGGCGGATGTCGGCCCACCGGATCGTCTCGATACTGAAGGAGGCGGGCCTCGCGGAGGCCGTGCCCATTCCCTCTCAATCGGAACCGAAGGTCCACCTGCCGGTCCCCACCGAAGGGCCGGTGGCCATCGGGCAAACGACCGAATGGCCAACGAAACCAACCGTCAAGAGCTCCCGACGTACCATCCTGATGGCGTCGGTCGGGCTCGCTGCGGCGGCTGCGCTCATCGTTGCGATATGGTTTGGTCAATCCAGTCGGACTGCGAACGACGAGCCTCGGCCCGACGATCCAGTTGCCCCTTCGTCCGGCGTTGCGCTGTCCGCGCAGAACGAGCTCGACGCCGAAGTCCAGCTGGTTGCGGTGTTCGACGCGGAGCCGGATGTGCCCGATGCGATCGCTTCCGCCGTGCCCAGCGCGTCGACGCCCGCGCCGACCGCACCCGCAGCGACCGGCGGTAAGACCGCGCGTCCCCCATCGACGAAGACTTCGCCGACCCCGACTCCCCCTGCCACGAAAGCGCCTCCGCCTGCGACCACGAAGCCCGGCAAGTTGCCTGACTTCGGTGGCAGACACTATTGAAAGCGACATCATGAGAACACGCCTCCTCCGTGTCGTCCTCGGGTTCAGTTGCTTGCTGCCTCTCGCCACGATGACGTCGCCCACCAAAGCGCAAGGCAAGGATGCCTTGGCGGAAGCCTTGTACAAGTCAGCGCTTGATCTCATGGAGCAGGGCAAGGACGCTGAGGCCTGTCCGAAGCTGAAACAAAGCCAAGAAATCGACCCCGCTGTCGGGACCCTGCTGTACCTCGGACTCTGCTACGAACGCGTGGGCAAGACGGCGAGCGCCTGGGCTGTGTACCGCGCCGCCGGTGAGGCGAGCCGCAAGGCCAACCAACCGGAGCGGCGTGAGATCGCCATGGAACGAGCGAGCAAGCTCGAACCGGCGCTTTCAACCCTCACGATCCTCATGCCCGGCGAGCGCGCGCCGGGCCTGGAAATCAACCTCGACGGCTCACCGATTGGTGCTACCGCCATCGGCGTACCCATGCCCGTCGATCCGGGGCACCACTTCGTGGAGGTCACCGCACCGGGGTACACGCCCGTGTCCGAAGACGTCGAGGTCAACAGCAACGGGGATGCTCGCACCATTACCCTCGGCGCGCTCGCGGCCATCAACAACCCCGCTTCTCCCGCCCAACCCGGATTGGCCACCGAGCCGCCGCGCTCATCCACGGAATCGTCGCGTGACAGGGGCGCGCCGCCGATGGGCACGCAACGAACCCTGGGATTGGTCGTGGGCGGCGTTGGCATCGTGGGCCTGGCCGCCGGCACCTACTTCGGGCTCCACTCGCAGAGCAAGGAAGACGAAGCAAGAAGCAACTGCGTCAACTACCCGACCAACTGCAATTCCGCCGGATTGGCCGCCAACGACGACGCCAAGTCGGCTGCCGGGTATGCGACCGCGGGGTTCATCGTTGGGGGCGCGGCATTGCTCGGCGGGATCCTGTTGTACGCGACCGCCCCGAGCGAACAACCGCGGGACGCGGCCTCGCTTCGGGTGGATCCGATGGTCGGAAGCAGCGGCGGCGGATTGAGCCTAGCGGGTCGCTGGTAGTCAGTAGATAGGCCGCGGCCGGCAGGGCGGCACGGTCGTCTTCATCTCGCCGGACATCGGCCAATCCCCACGCATGCCGTCGTCGAGCGCGCGCAGAACCTCGCCCAACGATACGCGCTGCCTCCGCGCGATGGCCCGTGCTTGTTGCATTTCCACCGCGTGGAAGTCGTCGTCCTGGGACCAGGCATCACCCCGGAAGTTGCGTTCCGCGCGGGCACGCTGATGCGGTTCGCGCGCGGCAAACTGCCGAAAGACCTCCCGGCGGGCCGCGTCATCCAGGCGAGCGGCCGCCTGGGGTGGCTTCGCGGTGGCTGCACGAACACTGGCGACCAGCAGCACCGCCACGACGACTGTGGCACCGATCCAACGGTCGATTCGGGGCAACTTTGAGCTCTGAGAGCCATCTCCCATGAAGGATCTTGTAGCGCTCCTGGTGAGATGCGTCACGGGTGTCGGTAGATGCTGACGACAGGTACCTCGTCGTGGGTGACCACGTACACGGGAGCCCGTGTTCCGTAGGCCACCCAGACCTGGTACTCGACCTCGTTCATGTGCAGCTCGTGGTGAATGATGGAGAACATGGCCTGACCGGGGGCGCCCACGCCGCGCAGATCGGGGCGGACGCGTCCCTCCTCGATCATGCGGCCCCACGAGTCCCATGCGGTGTCGTGGATGAACACCGTGGCGCCTTTCGGCGCGTGTTCCGCCAGATATTGTTCGCTCGCACTCTGCGTCGTGAAGCCCCAGAACTGTCGGTTCAACCCCAAGCGCGCGCCGCCGCGTGTACCTCCCACGAACGGAACGTAGCTCGACAGTCCGAACGGGTGAGCGTGGAAGGAGATCAATGCGGGCCCCGCGACCACCACGAGAATCACGGCGAATCGCATGCCGCGCTTGCCCCACGTCGGCACCTTGGCGGCGACGGAGTCCATGGCTGCCAACGCACGCTCGAGACCGTGTGCGGCCAGCAGCGCCATGAACGGGTACGCGGTGATCCAATGCTTCGTCCCGCCGAAAATCGGGGTCTTCGTGAAGAGCCAGGGGGAAATCGAAGCCAGCACCGCCAGGCCGAACAACACGTTCGGGTACGAAGGTCTGCCGTTCGTGCTCGTGCTCGTGCTCGTGCTCGTGCTCGAGTCGGAGCGGTGTCCGCGCAACCATGAAATGCCCGCGCGCCCTCCTTCACGCAGCTGGCTGCCAGCGCCGATGGCGAACAAGAGCAACGTGATGGACGGAACGGTCGCCAGCAACATCAGCGGCATGTAGCCGCGCGGGGACGGAGCCTCGAAGTAGTTCGTCCCGAGGAATTCCATGTTGTAGTAGACGTGGTTGAAGTGGAAGTCGAAGTACTCCCGCAGCCGGGCGGCCGTGTCGAACCACATCCAAGGCCACAGCGCCCAGAACACCACTGGACCGATGATCGCCATCGCCACCAAGCTCGCCGGCACCGCGATAACGTGGCGCTTCAAGTCGCTGCGCAGCCGGTCCCGAATCAACAACAGCATGTGAGGCAGGAACACCGCCGGCAGGATCCAGGCGTTGTGCTTGGTCTCGAGCGTGAGCCCGTAGACCACCCCCGCGACCACCGCCCAGCCCAGGCCTCCCCGCTCGATCGAGCGCCAGTACACGTAGATGCACAGCGTCCACATCGCGACGATCGGCAGGTCGAAGCACGCCAGGTGCGCGTGGTAGAAAATCCTGGGCGTCAGGAAGAGCAACGCAGCGGCGACCACCCCGGCGCGTCGAGAGTACACACGGGCCCCGAACAGGTAGGTCACCCAAACCGCGATCCCCGACAGCACCATGGCCGGGAATCGAAAGGCGTCGCTCGGGTCGCGAAGGATGTGCCACTTCTGGTTCAACCCCAGCCACGACAGCGCGAACAAGCTCTTGATCAGCGCAGGGTGCTCGTGGTTGTAACCCCAGATCCGATCGATGAAGGCCCGATCGAACGCCTTCGCGGGATCGCTGAACAGCGCGCCGAACCACTGCGCGTACTGCGCAGCGGCGCGGAAGTAGAAGCCTTCATCGCGAGCGAATCCCAGCGAGTCGGCTGTGACCAGCAACGACGTCACCACGAGGGTTGCCAGCAGCGCGCCGATGACTTGGTCTCGCCAACCAACGGACCCGGGAAACTGGAAGAGCTTCTTCACCGGGTCGTCGCCTCGAAGCAGTACATCCTGCGACTGCCATTCTTCGACGAGATCTCGGCGATCAGCTCGGCCGTCGTACCAGCGAGGGCAGGGGTGTCGAAAGCGAACTCGACCCAGCCCTGTCCGTCTTCGTGTCTTGCCTCACCCAGCGTGTTGCCGCCCGACGAAAACGAGATGCGGATCGGCGACCCTTTTTGGTCCCGCTCGGCTTCCACGTACAGGGCGTGGTGACCCTCCAGTCGCTTTCCGAACTTCACTTCGTGAAATCGAAGCCGCAGGACATCGTTCCCGCCGGGTGGCGGCGCATAGATGCAGCGCCGCGGTGCATAGTCCAGATCCGCCACGATGGTCTCCGCCACCCAGGCCCCGCGATCACAGTGAAACCGCTCTGCGGGAGCTGCCGGTCCGAACCCGAGCGCACCCGTCGCGGACGCGCCCTTGCGCCACGTGCAGGGGTGCGAACTCGCCCCCACCTTCGATACGTCCAGCTTTGAGCTCTGCGCATGAGCAACCAGGTCATCCACGATCGGTCGATAGGCCGGATTGACCAACCGACGCACGACGAAGGGGCCGATGTCCGTCTCCCCCTCCACGGTCCAGCTCTCGAGCGCGCCGCTGTGCGCGCCGCCCAAAGCCACCTCGGTCGCTTTCGGGAAGCGCGATTCATCGGCCCGGGCCACCCGACGCGTCGTCATCAGCGCATCCCCCAACTGCATCCGGCCCAGGGGATCCACCCAGCGCGGCGAGACGACCACCAAGTCTTCGGGTTGCGTCTGCGTCTCCACCGTGGACTTCACCGCAGCCCAATCCGCGTCTTCGATCACGTCGCGGCTCTGCACCAGGTGCAGCACCAGCTCGAGCACCGCGACCAGAACGACCACGACGAACCACCAGCGCCGGAGAGGCACAGACGCGTGCAAGCGCGCTGGTTTCTCAGCGCTCACGGGCTCGCTTTCGTTGCTTGCGTCGCCGGCCACGAGTCGCAGTCCTAGCACAACCTGAAGCGGTGTCGGCGCCCCATCCCATGGCGGTTCGACCGACGGGGGTGTAATGTGCCGCCCGATGCGCCTGCCCCTACGTCTTCGGCAGCTCGCGCCCGAGCTTCCCTACCTTCTCGTTGCCTTTGGCGCATCCGTTCCCGCCTGGATTGTCAAGTACCCGCCAATCCAAGATCTGCCCTACCACGTCGCGACCATCCGGGTCCTGCACAGCTTCCATGACCCGGCGTTCGGGTTCGACCAGCAGTTCCAGCTCCACCTCGGCAACACCCACTACCTGCTCTACTACCTCGTGGGTAGTCTGCTCGCTTACGTCGTCGGCGTAGCGCATGCGAATGTCCTGCTCATGTCCGCGTACTTCGGCGGCACGGTCCTGGCCGTGCGGTCGCTGTTGCGAAGCATGGGACGGGATCCACGCGGCAGCCTGTTGGTCATCCCCCTGCTGGTGAACGTGCTGTTCATCTACGGCCTGCTCCCGTTCTTGATCGGGATCCCGTTGATGTTCTGGGGATTGTCCGTGGCCCTTCGGCACTTCCAGAAGCCAGGATGGCGCTCGGGGCTGCTGCTCGGCGTCATCTCCGTGGCCACTTTCTACGCGCACATCATCCCGTTCGGCCTGTTCGGCCTCGGGTTCGCCGCCATGTTCCCATGGCTCCGCCCTCGCAAGTGGCTGCATGCTGGAGCCCCCGTCGTGCCCGCCCTGGGCTTGCTGACGTGGTGGTCCACCGCCACCGCGGCGGGCCGCACCACGCGCGGGTTGCTGACCCACGACAACGGGGTGGGGGTGAGAAAGCTCGACACCGCGCTGCGCGATATCCCCAGTTGGTTCGCCGACGTCTTCAGCGATCAGTCGGACGAAAAGTGGCTCATCGCCTTCGCCATCGTGGTGTTGTTCTCGATCGCGGCAGGTGTCGGCGAGCGCGAAAAGCTCACCGTGGGGGCCCGACGCTACGCGATGGTGCCGCTGTCGTGCGTCTTGCTCTACTTCGCGACGCCCATCGGGCACGACTTCATCTGGCCCCTCGCCCAACGCTTTGCGATCCTCGTCGCGCTGACCGCGGTTCCCCTCTTGCCGTTTCCTCGCGGATGGCGCGGGGTTCTGGTGACGGCCGCGGCCCTCGTGGTGGCTGGCGGTGTCATGTACAACACCGCGAAGCACTTCGTGGAGTTCCAGCTCGAGGAGGTGGGTGACTTCGACGAGGCCAAGGCCGTCATCGCGCCTCGGAGCAAGGTGTGCGCGTTGATCTACGACAAGGGCTCGCGGATCACCAACCAACAGCCCTTCATCCACTTCGGCTCCTGGAACCAGGTCGATAAGGGCGGCGTCATCATGTTTACCTTCGCCGGCTACCCCCACTGGCCCTTCGATTTTCAGCCGGGCAAGTACCCGCCCCCCGGTGGTCCCGCAAGAAGACGCTGGGAGTGGACCCCGGAGCGCGTGCGCCTCAATGAGGTCTACCCCTACTACGACTACGTGCTCGTTCGAGGCAGCGGCTTTCACCCAACGCCGAGCCAGTACGAACCCGTCTACCAAGGGCAGCGCTGGACGGTGTGGAAGCGACAGGGACCAGGGCTCGAACCGTGAGCAGCTACCGCGGACGTTTCGCTCCGTCGCCAACCGGGGATCTTCATCTGGGCGGTGCTTCGACCGCGCTCGTTGCCTGGTTGGCCGCGCGCGCTGCAAACGGCACGTTGATCATGCGCGTCGAGGACATCGACACGCCCAGGGTTCGATCGGGAAGCGAGCAGAGGATTCTCGAAGACCTGCATTGGCTCGGTTTCGACTGGGACGAAGGCCCGGGGTCTTCAACCGGTGCGGGACCCGCCGCGCCCTACCACCAAAGCGAGCGAACCGAGCTCTACCTCGCGGCTCTCGCGCAGCTTGAAGCGAACGGGCTCATCTACCCATGCGATTGCTCCCGAAAGGAGATCGCGAATGTGGCGAGCGCGCCCCACCTCGGCGAGGAAGGGCCGCTGTACCCAGGCACTTGCAGACCTGATGCCGGACCGGCCGGGACGGCCGGACTACCCGGCAGGCCTGATGCCGGACCGGCCGGGAGCCATCGACCAGAATCGGGCGATGTGCCAGTCCGACCTCCAGCCTCCTGCCTTCAGCCCCCAGCCTCTCGCAGTTTCCGACGTCCCCCCGCCACCCGCTTGGCCCTGCCCGATCACACCGTCGTGAGCTTCGTCGATCGCGTCCATGGCGCGCAGAAGGTCGATCTTGCGCGGCAGGTCGGAGACTTCGTCTTGCGGCGAGGCGACGGCGTAATTTCGTATCAGCTCGCGGTGACTGTCGACGACATCACGCAAGGTGTGACCGAGGTGGTGCGCGGCGCGGACCTGTTGTCCTCCACGGCGCGCCAGATCTTTCTCTGTCGGTCGCTCGGGGCGGAAGCGCCGACTTATGCACACGCACCCGTCGTGGTCGGTCCCGATGGCGAACGTCTCGCCAAGCGAGCGCGTGGTGTGCCGATCCGGGATCAACGCGAAGCGGGCGTGGACCCGCGCGTGATCGTTGCGTACTTGGCGCGTGCGCTCGGACTCGCGGGGCCTGAGGAAGTGTGCCTTTGGCCCGGTGAGCTCGTGGCTCGGTTCTCCTGGGATCGCATCCCGCGCGGGCCGATCATGCTCGATCCGTGTTTGTTCTGGTAGGAACTGCGTGCGCGAACAAGACGGGCGGCACGGGCTCGGTTTGGCTTGGGTGGCACGGCCAAACAAGCCTGGACGCGCTTGGAGTGACTGTTTGGCCGTGGGGAATTGGGAAGCGGACCTGCTACCGATTGTTAGTAGTTTGGCTGGTCCGGAACGGGCTGAGGATCCGTCGTCGCATCGTCGGACGAAATGATCCCGCTGCACGAGAGCGGGTAGGTGCCGGAGACGTACGATGCGCACCCGGCCTGGAAGATATCGCGGAAGCAGCGATCGATCCTGGCCATGCAGTAGCCCGCCGGCAGTAAGATGTGCTGCTCGCACGCGGGGACTTCCTTCGCCACTTGAGCGAGGGCTTCGGTTAGCTCGCAGCTGTACGCGCCCAGTCCGCCCCCGCTTCGGCTCATCGCAAGCTCCAAGCAGAAGTCGGGTATGTCACTGAGAGAGCTACTGAGATCGCGTGTCTGCATCGTCCCGTCGTTCGGGGTCACGCCATCCTGACCGGGCACACCGCCGGGATATGCGGTCTCGGAGCAGCTCGCCTCGAAGTTGCAGAGCGGCAGGCTGAGGTCCATCAGCAAGTCGGAAAGCGTGATCTGCTCTTCGGTGCCGCAGAACCCGCTTTCATTCCAGCTCGTGGCCATCTCGTTGTCGGAGGTCGGCGGGTCGTTGAAGCTGCCGTACGGACCCTCGTCGGATCCGTACCCGAACCCCCCCGGCGGAAGCCCGGTCGGACTCCCGCTGTCGCCACACGCACAAAGCGCAATTCCCATTCCGCCCAACAACAACCACGAAAACTTGGTTCGTCGCATGCGCGCCTCCTACGGGGACCGATCGGATCTCAACACATCGAGTGTAGCGCGAATCAGAAGTAGTAAAGCGCGCTGACCGTGTTGTCGAAGATTCCCCACGGCGTGTCATGCAGCGTCGTGGAAATGTCCATACTCGACGCTTCGAACGTCGTCTTCGGCTGCGCATCCGCGGTCGTCACCGTCGGGTTGGCCGGGGGACGAGCGCCGCCGTCGGCCTTGATCTTCTGCATCGAGAAGAACAGGCCCACGCTCGCCTGCAGCGCGAGATTCGGAACGCCGATGAACCCGAAGTGCAGTTCTGTCCCAACGCGCGCACCAAGATCCAGTCGGAAGCCGCTGAGCTTGATGTCGTCACGTACGACCGGGTCCTGCGTCGCCGAAGGCAGCCGCGGCGCCTGCTCCTTGACCGTGCCGCTCGAGAAACCGATGTTGGCCTCGGGCACGAGCTCGAACACGTAGTGCTTGTCCGTGCTCAACGCGATGGGCAGGCCCGCGTGCACCAAGATGCCGGTCTGGCTGACCGCGTCGGCCTCGAATGTGAACTCCGCCGGCGCCGCGTTCGGATCCGCGCCGTTGCGCTCGAACCTCGTCCACTTCGCCTTGCCCGACGACTTGCGAATGCCGAGACCGAAGTCCACGCCCATGCTCTGATCGAACCAGTAACGCACACCGATGACTGGCGCGTCGACCGCCCCAATGTCCGCGTCCATCCGAATGCCGTCGCCGCCTTCGGAGACCACCGGATTGACCGCCATGGGCACGTATCGCGTTCCGAAGTAGCCGACCGCGAATGAACCGACGAAACGGTCGTGGTCCGAATCGCCCGTCGCCGAAGCGCTGGGAAGGCCGGTGGATACGCTCGCCGAGGCGCTCGCTTCCGCTTCCCCATCGGCAGCCCAGACCGAGTTGGCAACCAACAGCACCGCCGCCGCCGCCGTACCCATCAACCCGCAACGACCAAGCTTCAACATCGTTCGTCTCCTTGAAAGACGTCCCACCATGAACCGACGTCATGGTACGCAGCCCAGGTTCCAAGCATTCCCTGGGCGGGTCCAACCGCTCCCCGCCCAACGCGCGCATCTTGGGTCGCGAGGTTCCCCAGGTCAAGCCAGGGCGTGGCTCAAGTTCAGAATTTTTGTTGATTTCCATTCCTGCCGCAGTTCTCGCAACCACCAGCTTCCAGCGCTTCTCGGTGCTATGATGCGCGTGCGTACGTATCGCAGCAGCGCTCGCCCGAGCTTGTTTCGGTCACGCAGATCAAGCATCGCTGCCCCACTCGATGCTTCGCCCCCGGAGGTTGTCCATGCTTCGCCCCGTTCTTGCCCTTGGTCTCGTCGCGTCCATCCCTCTGCTAGCGCTGTCGTGCACCGCGGAACCCGCGCCGGAAGGCGAATCCGTCCACTACATCGGCCAAAGCATCATGGGGGGCCAAGACGACCCGAACCATCCCGCCATCGTCGCCGTCGGCACGATGCAGGGCGGAGGCTTCGGACTCTGCACCGGCACGCTCATCGCCCCCAACCTCGTGCTCACCGCGCGCCATTGCGTGGCGGAGACGCAAGAACAGGTCAGCTGCACCAGCTCCACCTTCGGCGCGACCTTCGCCACGTCGGCATTCTACATCACGCCGGAATGGGCCCTGGACACCGGTGGGATGCCGGCCAACCTGTTCCAGGCCAACCGGGTCATCGTTTCCGACGACAACGACGTCTGCGGAAACGATGTGGCCCTGATTCAGCTCAACGGTGCGGGCATTCCCGCGAATCTCGCGACGCCCGTCGTGCCTCGCGTGGATGAAAATGTGTTTGCCGGCGAGCAATACACGGCCATCGGCTTCGGAGCGATCGACGATCAAGGCACAGGTTCCGGGCGCCGTCGCATCCTCGAGAACCTGTTCATCAACTGCGTTGGCAACTGCCCCGCCTACTACCTGGACAACGCCATGGAATGGCAGGGGGACCACGGGGTCTGTCAGGGCGATTCGGGCGGACCGGCCCTCGACACGCAAAACCGCGTCATCGGCGTGGTTTCCCGGGGTGGACTCGGCTGCTCCTCTCCCATCTACGGCAGCGTATTCGCGTGGGCCGATGTGATCCGGCAAACCGCGCTCGAGGCCGCTCAAGCCGGCGGCTATGAGCCCGCACCGTGGGTGAACGGTGGAACGACCACCCCCGACGGCGGAACGGGCGGCACGGGCGGCGAAGGTGGCTCCGGCGGTACGGGTGGCGGCCCCGGCACGTCCGGCTTGGGGCAAGTCTGCCAAGAACAAATCGACTGCGTCAGCGGGCTCTGCGTCTACGAAAACAACCTCACCACCTACTGCTCCCAGGCCTGTTCCGAAGCAGACCCCTCGTGTCCCGACGGCTTCGTGTGCGCACCGGCCGCCGGCGCCTGCTTCATGCCCGGTGGATTCGGCGCGGTGTGCGGCGAGGGTGCGGCGGCGTGCCGCAGCGGCATCTGCGTCCAAGACAACAACGGCACCTACTGCTCCCAGGCGTGCACCTCGGACGCCGAATGCCCCGAACCCGCCGCATGCGATGAAGCGCAAGGCGCTTGCTTCCTGCCCGATCCCGGCAAGGCCTCCGACACCAGCGGCTCGTCGGGCGGATGCTCCGTGGTTCATGGCGATGACCCCACCAAACCCATCCCGTGGGTCATCGGTTTCGGTCTCGCCCTCGTCGGGCTGGCGCGCCGCCGTCGATAGGTGGTTGCGTCCTACTTGCCAATCATGGCCAACCCACTCTCGCGACGCTCTGTCCTGCTCGCCGCTCTCGGATTGTCCGCAGCTGTTGTGGGTTGC
>Ga0180009_10003992_pt1 | contig 16468 bp, 14 predicted proteins | sample OS_PC_MetaG_FD_123537 | JGI IMG/M metagenome (GOLD analysis project Ga0180009, IMG submission 123537) | Groundwater microbial communities from the Aspo Hard Rock Laboratory (HRL) deep subsurface site, Sweden - OS_PC_MetaG | ecosystem: Environmental > Aquatic > Deep subsurface > Groundwater...
CTCATAGTTAGAAATGTATTATCCATAGTGTATATTTGGTTAAAACTAATCCAATATACTACCATAGATGATAGGACATTTCTATTTCCCTGTACTAGGACATTATCATTTCCTTTCTACAGACCCACCAATAGTGGGGGTTCACTAATTGACACCAATCTTGACTACCCGATCTAAACCAGCCAAATCTTGTTTTATTTCAATTTTTGCTGTTGGAAGATATTTTTTGATGAGAGATTTTATTTTTTGCGATTGGGAAGGGTCAATTTCAAAAAAGCAAGCAAGTTTGCAAGTACTCAAGTTTGCAAGTTGTTCTAATAGCTCTTCGTAAAGTGCCAGACCTTGGTCTTCGGCAACGAGGGCGATTTTTGGTTCATGGTGGATTGAGGGTTCTTGTTGGAATTGTTTCTCGGTGATGTAAGGGAGGTTGGCAGTAATGATAAGTCTACAAGTCTGCAAGTCTGCAAGTTTGCAAGTTTTTAGAAAAGGTGAAAGTAAGTTGCCGTGGAGGAATTTTATTTTACCTGCCACGTGAGCCGAGCATGGCGAGGCTTTTACGTGGTGCTTTTTTGCATTCTTTTTGGCGACTCGCAGTGCTTTGTGTGAAATATCGGTTGCAAAAGTCTGTAAGTACTCAGGTTTGCAAGTTGGCAAGTTTTTTAAAATTGAAATGGGTATGCAACCACTCCCCGTTCCCACGTCAATCATGATTGAATTATGATTTATGAATTTTGAATTATGAATGTGATTGAGTACAAATTCAACGAGTACTTCGGTGTCTGGTCTCGGAATAAGCACATGTTTATTCACAAAAAAATCCAACCCAAAAAATTCTTTGTGGCCTGTTAAATAAGCGAGTGGAATACCTTCTTGTCTCTTTTTAAATAATCTTGTGATAAAGTGATAAAGTGATAAAGTGATCAGGTGGTCTGGATTCGCCAAAATAAACTCTCGGGATTTTCCGAGAGCATGAGCCAGCAATAATTCGGCATCAAGCTGATCGATTTTACCCAGCACCATTTTTTTGAAAGAAAAAATGGTGCTGGATTTATTCTGCGCCGATTGTTGAAGTTGTTTGTTCGTTTTTGGCATAGGTGTACAGATAGAAGTTTCCAAGTATTGACGCTTTAATTTTTTCATTTTTCATTTTAAAATTATTTTTTTCCAGCAATTTATTTAAAAAAATCATATAGTCGTATTCACCTTGGAGTAATATAATTCTATTATATTCACCCAATTTGTTGTCGGTAAACCAATCATCAATTTGCTTTTCAGTAAAATTTAAATTTAGATAATTTTTTTTTGTAATCAGTTCATCCCAACTCATATCACTTTCACGAGCCAGATCAAGGGCGTAATAATTAAAAGGTAAATTAAGGTATCTATCAATCTGGGTGCGGAGAACAAAGCTGTTATAAATTAGACTAATATTATTTTCTTCGTCATATTGTTTTTCAATATATTCATAGACTTTTGACCATGATGTGAGTGGTGTATAAGCAAAAGTGCTGGAAATACCAGTCAGGCAAAAACCGGCAATAATACATAAAGCGATTATTTTACTATTAGTAAGCTGTATTAAGCCATAAGAAATGATAATAACCCAAAGAGGAATGGTATAGATAAGAAGTTTTATGTGCCAGACTCCAAACAATGTTGTAATGATTATCGGAATGATTATTAAACTTAAAAGATTGGCATATTTTATATCTGATTTTTTAATACGCAATATGCTAATCACCAATACAACGGCGATTATAGCGGAAATGATAAAAAAACTCCAGTTAGTATACTGTATTCCGGCGATTAAATTTACGAATGTACCCATGACTGATCTAAAATTATAGCGCAAATTTAAAAGCCAGGTTTTTTCCAGATGATTATTTTGTTTAATCAAAAAAGATGGAATTAGCCAGCAGGCGCTGATAAAGAATGGTAGTAGATTTATTTTTAGCCATTTTAAAAAATTATTGCGATTAACAGCAAAGATTATCATCGCCTGGCTGAAGATTAGCAAGACTGAAGATAAATGTGATAATAACAGGAGAGTGTTGGTGATTATAAAAAATATTTTATCTTTATTTTTTGAAATACTCGTGAAGAATATTTTATAATAAAAATAGACCGACAGAGATGACAGAAGCATTAGGAGTGAATAAACTCTAACTGTGGCTGACCAAAAGATATTATAAGAGTGTAGACTAATAAAAAAAGCACTAACAAGCGCTACATTTTTGTCCCAAATTAATTTGGCTAGAAAATAAACAGAGATTATAGTTGAGGTTCCAAATATTAAACTAGGTATCCGTGCCCAAAATTCACTAGCTGGAAAAACAAGGAACCAAAGTTTTAAAATCAACATGTGTAGTGGTGGGTTCGTTTCCCACAACCAATAAATTAATCCCTCAGGCCAAGCTTTTTGAGAATAGATAAAACTAAACATCTCATCATCCCAAAAGTCGCCGTATTTTAGTAAAAATAAAAGACGGATTATTACTCCGATTAGTATGATAGATATTAGAGGGTAGTTTTTTTTTAAGAAAGATTGCATAGTTGACAAATAGCTCTCCCCCTGATAGGGGGAGAGCCTGTTAATTACTCTTCTTCTCATAATCCGCTTTCCTCAATTCTTCAATTATGTTTCCCAAATCTCCATTTAAAATATTTTCAATATTACTCCAGTTTTTATGAATACGATGGTCAGTAATTCTATCTTGTGGGAAATTATAAGTACGGATTTTTTCACTGCGGTCGCCACTACCAATTTGATCTTTTCTTTTTTCAGAAAGCTCCGCATCTTTTTTGGCTTGCTGTGCTTCATAAATACGGGCACGCAAAACCCCCATAGCTTTTATTTTATTTTGTACTTGCGACTTTTCATCTTGGCATTGGGCTACTATTCCGGTTGGAATATGAGTTACGCGCACAGCTGAGTAAGTGGTATTTACACTTTGTCCACCATGACCACCAGCACAAAATGTGTCAATTCTTACATCATTTGGACTGATTTCAATTTCTTCTTCTTCAATTACAGGGAGTATTGCTACGCTGGCAGTAGAAGTATGAATACGCCCTTGTTTTTCTGTCTCAGGAATGCGCTGGACGCGGTGAACACCCATTTCATATTTCATATCTTTATAAACTTGCTTGCCCTGAGCTCTAGTCGAAGGGGTGCCAGTGATATTAAATATTACTTCTTTGTAGCCACCAATTTCAATTTGATTTTCACTTATTAAACTAGTTTTCCAGCCTCTGTTCTCAGCATATTTCATATACATACGCATTAAACTGCCAGCAAAAAGAGCAGCCTCGTCACCACCAGCGCCAGCTCTAATTTCTACAAGCACATCTTTGCTGTCCATTGGATCTTTTGGGAGTGTTAAAATACCTAATTCTTCTTCTAGTTTTTCTTTTATAATTTTTAATTCTGGTAATTCTGCTTCTGCCATGATTTTCAGCTCTTCATCTGGTTCGCTAGTAATAATAGCCTCAGTTTCATCCAGATTTTTTTCAATCTTTTCTAATTCCTTAATTTTTTCCACTATTAATTTTAACTCGTCATATTCTTGAGCAGCTTTTTTCAATTTATTTTGGTCAGCAATAATAGTGGGATTTTGAAGATCCTGTTCTAGTTGGGTATATTTAGATTTTAGCTCTTGATATTTGGATAACATATATTTATTTTAACATAAAAATGATTTATTAGCGATTTTTTGTATGGAACACCAATTACCACAATTACCACAATTGACCACAATTTTTCTAAGAAATTATTGTGGCAAATTGTGGTAATTGTGGAAAATGGCGTTCTATTCTATATTATAAAAAATAAAACAGACCCACTAAAACAAGCGAATCTGTTTTTTATTTAAAACAGCTATTTAGATTCTACCTTTTTTTCTTTCTTTTCTTTCTTTTCCTTTTTTACAGTGTCGTCAGCTTTCTTAGCTTTAGCAACCTTTTTAGCCTTTTTACCTTTTCTAACAGCAGCCACAGCCTTTACCTTACCCATTTTTTCTTGGAATTTTTCTACACGTCGAGCTGTATCTACAAATTTCTGCTTTCCTGTATAAAAAGGATGGCACATATTGCAGAGCTCTACTCGGATTTCTTTTTCAGTTGAACCAACAATAAAATTATTGCCACAGGCACAAGTTACTACTGCGCCTTCGTGATATTTTGGGTGAATTTTTGCTTTCATATTTTTTAACAAATCCCGAGCGAGCCCGAGCGCTAGCGAAGGGCGACGAGGGATCTTTCGAAGGAATATTAGTTTAATTTACTATTATCTTTCGATAGGTCTAGCGTCTTTCGGGTTAAATTTAACTTATATATTAGTGGCATGATTATAACACTATGGTTAAAATTTGTCAAGGGAGAGCCTCATCCAATAGCTTTTATTTGTGGTAGTGCTTTGTGCTCAAGTGCTCAAGTGCTTTGTGCTTAGGTGCTATAGTGGCTCTTGACTTTTCCCTGCCTTTACATTATAATGTCTTTGGCTTATAATAACTATATTAAAATATATGGAAAATATCTTCACTATCATTCAGATAATTTTAGCAATTATTTTAATTGTGGTTATCTTACTTCAACAAAAAGGTTCTGGTTTGGGTGCGGCTTTTGGTGGAGGGGGAAATATTTACAGCACTAAACGTGGTGTTGACAAAGTGCTCTTTAGAGCAACAATTGTTGTATCAATCCTTTTTTTTGGTGTGGCCGTCATTAGTTTGATTTTTTAATTCAGTAAAAGCTGATTTTGGAGTGATACCAATCAATGGGGGGTGAATAAAAGGAATAAATAATTGATTTTTTGTTTACCTTTTTTCTAAGAAGAGGGTATATTTGTATGTTTTTATTTATTAAAAAATTAATTAATAATATTTGGGATAAGGTGAAGCGTTCCCAAATTAGACCATTAAAAGGCAATCATTATGATGTTGCTTTATTGCACCAAGCCCGAGGTCAAAGCTTTCCTAGGTTAAAGCAGATAATGAGGGTAAACAGGTTTTTAAGCAAAAGAGAGAAAAATATAATAGGTTTGTGTTTAATATTTTTTTTGATAGGGCTGGTTTTGTTGAGTATTCAATTTGCAAATAAATATCGTGTTCAGGCTCCAGTAAGAGGAGGTGTTTACACGGAAGCTTTGATTGGATTTCCACAATTTATTAATCCCATTTTTGCTCCAACTAATGATGTAGATATGGACATAGCTCGTTTGATTTTTTCTGGTCTAATGCGCTACGATGACAAGCACCGCCTAGTTCCTGATCTGGCTGTTAAATATGATGTGAGTGAGGATGATAAGATTTATACTTTTGAATTACGTAAAGACGTGATGTGGCATGATGACCAACCTTTTACTGCTCGCGACGTGATTTTCACTTTTGAAACTATTCAAAATCCACTGGTTTCCAGCCCTCTGCAAGTTAGTTTTCAGGGCGTGCAAGTTTCAGCTTTGGATGATTATACGGTTAGATTTATTTTACCAGAATCTTTTTCACCCTTTTTATCCAGCCTAATAGTTGGTATTATTCCTGAGCATCTATGGTTTGATGTTTCTACTGAGCAGATGCGTTTGAATAATTTAAACTTACAACCAATTGGTACGGGTCCGTTCAAGTTTGAAAAATTAGCTAAGAATGACATGGGATATATTTTTAGCTATAAATTAGCTGCTTTTGATGATTATTATCGCCAAACACCTTTTTTGGAAAAATTTATCTTTCAGTTTTTTTCTGAATATGAAGGAGGGTCTGGTGCAATTAATGCTTTTAGAGAAAAAAAGATTACAGGATTGAGTTTTGTTCCTCGTACATTGCGAGACAAAGTTGATCGCAAATACAGTCGGCTCTATGTTATGGAATTGCCCCAATACACTGCATTATTTTTAAATAAAGACCATAATCAAATTTTAAAAGATAATAATGTGAGATTGGCTTTATTGCACACAGTTGATAAACAAAAAATATTAAATGAATCTTTAGGTGGGGAGGGTTATGTAATTAATGGACCAATACTTCCAAGTTTTCCTGGGTATGATCCAGAGGTTGGTAAAACTACATTTTCTTTTGAAGAGGCTAATAAATTGTTAGATAAGGAATGGGGGAGGGTTAGTGCTGAAGAATATAGGAAAAATAAAAGAGACCAACTTATTTTGAAATGGGAAGAAGATCAAAAAAAGAAATTAGAACTTATTAACCCTGTTACAGATGAGGATGTTGTTGATAGTGATGATAAAGAAAAAGAAAGCTATTTATCAGATACTCAGCGTGAGCAAGCTGAAAAAGAAATAGATGAGCAGCTAGACAGAGAGTTACAAGAAGCTCAACTTTTTTATCGCCAAGATGAAGATGGTAATGTTTTGGAATTAACTATTGCAACCACCCAAAGTGAGGAGTATAAAAAAGTTGCTGAATTAATTGCTGGCCTGTGGCAAAATATTGGTATTAAGACGAATTTAGATTTTATTGAGCCACGTGATTTTAATCGTAAAATTTTGAAAGAAAGGGATTATGATATTTTACTTTATGGAGAAATTGTTGGTAATGATCCAGATCCTTTTCCTTTCTGGCATTCTAGTCAGATTGATTTCCCAGGACTCAATCTTTCTAGATATGTAAATCGGAATGTGGATACTTTAATAGAGAGCGCTCGTGAAACTGCAGAGGAAGACAAGCGGGTTGAATTTTACAAAAAATTTCAGGAAATTATTTTAGCGGAAATTCCAGCTATATTTCTTTATATGCCAACATATACCTATGCTACAACAGATGAAGTTCAGGGAATTGATGTGGTGCGCATATCCCATCCCTCTGATAGGTTTGCTGATATTACCACATGGTATATGAAAACTAAAGGGGAGTGGAATTTCTAACTAAACACTCAAGCATTTCAGCACCTAAGCACTTTAGCACATCTTAATTTATATGTGCTTTTGTGCTGATGTGCTTAGGTGCTGAAGTGAAAAAGCCGAAGTGGTGAAACGGTAGACACGCATGCTTCAGGTGCATGTGGGAGCAATCTCGTGCGAGTTCAAATCTCGCCTTCGGCACAATTGCTGGCTTTGTTGCACAAAGTCGGTATATCTTCTTTTTTTAATTCATTAAAAATTTATATATGAATACAACAGAAAAGTCTGCGATTGGCAGACAAAAAAAGCGGTCATATGGCAACCAAAATTTTTCTGGTTTGCCAAAAAGATCAAAACAAGGAAATAAACAAAAAAGACGTGGTAAAAGTTTTACTCCACGCGTCGAGTATAGTTCTGATTCTTTGCGCATAATTCCTTTGGGTGGTTGTGAAGAAGTTGGTCGTAATATGACAGTATTTGAATATAGGGACGATATTATAATTCTTGATATGGGAATTCAATTTCCTGAGGAAGATATGCCTGGTATTGATTATATTGTTCCTAATACCAAGTATTTGGTTGGTAAAGAAAAAAATATCCGTGGTGTAATATTTAGTCATGGGCATTTGGATCATATTGGTGCTGCTCCAATACTACTTGAAAAACTTGGTAACCCAAAAATTATTGGCCGAGATTTGACTTTGGCACTGATTAAACACAAACAAGAAGATTATAAAAATGGCAGTTCAAAGAATTTAAAAATTTTGCAAATTAAAAATATCAAGGATGTAATTCAACTTGGAAAATTTACTGTCAAGTTTTTTCAAGTAGAACATTCAATTATGGATGCTGTTGGTGTGATTATAGAAACACCGTCTGGAACTATAATTCATCCGGGTGATTGGACTTTAGACAGAGATGATAGTGGCAAGCCAACAATTGATTATAGATATTTGCAGAATTTTAAAAAACCAACTTTTTTAATGCTAGAAAGTCTAGGCTCGCTTCATACCAAGAGATCTGGTAGTTATAAGCAGATGTACGAAAATCTCTACAATATTTTAAATAAATCCGAAGGTCGGGTGATTATTGGAACATTTTCTTCACAAGTAGAAAGAATTAAATGGGTGATTGACGCGGCGCAACAATTAGGTAAAAAAGTTGCGTTAGACGGTTATAGTATGAAAATGAATATTGAAATGGCTAAAGAACTTGGATACATAAAAATTAAAAAAGGAATATTGGTTGATATTAAAAAAATTAGCAATTTACCTGATAAGCAGGTGGTGGTTATTTGTACCGGCGCTCAGGGTGAAGAAAAAGCAGTCTTATCTAGGATTGTTGCCAAACAACACCGACAAATTAAATTAAAAAAAACAGATACGGTAATTTTTTCTTCCTCAGTTATTCCCGGCAACGAGAGAACTATTCAGCGATTGAAAGATAATATTTATCGTCAGTCTGATCATGTTATTCACGGAGAAATAATGGACGTGCATGTGTCTGGTCACGCAACTCGCGAAGATATTTGGGAAATGATCAATCAAATCAAGCCAACTTATTTCATCCCAGTTTATGCCAACCATTATTTTTTGAAGGAAGCTAAGAACTTGGCGATTAGTCATGGTTTTGACAAAAACAAAATTATTGTACCAGACAATGGCTCGGTTATTGAGGTGAAGGCAAACAGTGTGAAAGTTTTGGACAAAAAAGTTCCAAGCGATTATGTGTTTGTTGACGGTTTGGGAGTAACTGATACACAAAATATTGTTTTGCGCGACCGTCAAGTTTTGGCGGAAGATGGTATGGTTGTAGTTATTGCCACAGTTGATACTAAGACTGGCAGGTTGATTCAAAACCCTGATATTATTTCTCGCGGTTTTGTATTTTTGAAAGAAAACAAGGAATTGATTGAAGAGGTTCGCCACAAAGTCAAAGGTATGGTAATTAAATCCGATCCCACAACTTGGGCTGATACCAATAAGATCAAAAATGATATTCGCGATAAGGTGGGACAGTTCTTGTTTACTAAAACGGAAAAGAGACCGATGGTATTGCCGGTAGTCATAGAAGTTTAAGCCTAGCTTGTCCGGCGTAGCTTTAGCGGAGATGGAATGGTGTTGCCGGTTGTCATAGAAGTATAAGCATTGATTTCACTAACCTGCCTGCCGGTAGGCAGGTTAAAAAATGATTCCACCGAAAAATCCGACCAAAGAGGTCGGATTTTAGTTATCCACAGATTTGTTTGACTAATCAAAGGCTTTGTATTACTATAGTACTGTAGTACTACAGTACTATAGTAATACAAACTACAAAAATATGGTTAAAGAAAAATTTGTCAAAGATTTAATCCATAATTTGGCGCAGATCCAAAATGATAAAAATATGGAAAAGTTCTTGGATGTATTATTAACTGATTCTGAGTTTGAAGATCTGGCGACTCGTTTACAGATCTTTAAAAGATTATTAGATGGGCAAGTACAACGTGAGATAGCCGAAGAGTTGGAAGTTTCCACAACCACAGTTACTAGGGGAGCAAATGAACTTAGAAATAAAAAAGATAAAGTTAAGAGGATGATACAATTATAGTGTGTCACCGTCATGGCGTGTCATTGCGAGACCCGATTCGCATCGGGGTGAAGCAATCCCAGTGAAGTGACAACGTTGCTAATCCAATGGGATTGCTTCGTCATTCCGCTTTGCTCCATTCCTCCCTCCAGAGGCGGGCACGGCGCAATGACACGGTAAAAAAATATGTATATAAATAACCAAAAATTAAACAGTTGGCACACTGTCCGAAGATCCGGATAGTAGTTTTTGTTTTATATTTTTAAACTAACTGTCCGGATTGGGCAGTTTTTTTGTTTTAGATAATAATGTAACTCAGGTCTTTAGACCTGATAGCGAAGAGAGTGAATTCTCAGTTTCTATGGTCAGACCTAAAGGTCTGAGTTACATTCAATTGATATTACAAACACAATGCTCTTTCCAGGGGGGATATCATGAGTCAGGACAAAAAGCCCACAAAGTTTACACAGACAGACATCGTAGAGGCAATTCGCCAGCTTTAGGTTGACGGTGAGACTTGTGGAGTAAAGATGCCCAAGCTACCGAGTGGTGGTCAGGGACCAATTAAGATTAGCGGTGCTTGTTGCTAGGCGCCAAGGAGGACGACATGGGATGGGATCCAGACTGGTGACGTGGGGTGGCGGGGACGAGGGCGTAAGCCTTCATGTTCTCGCCACCCTACAATATGTATCTTTGTTTGAAATGGTTCGGTAAAAATTATCGATCCAGTTAACCAAAGATGTTCTTTAAACAAAGGAGGGATACACGTAAGACATGTGGTCATTTAGTAGCGTTCTTTACAATAAAAGCAGTTTTGCTGTTAACTCTAACACCATAGGTGCAACATGAAAAAGAAGGGGATTCCTTTGACTGGCTTTCGTAGTTCAAACAACCTGTTATTTTTTTGGAGCAAGGAGATCGGGCGTTACGTTTGGGATAACTCCTATGACCAAAGGTCAAATGCTACAGGTGGTTGGCTTTCAGGTGGTAGCGGCGGACATTTTGTCGGCAGTGTTGATTATGATTTTTTAATGGATAATAATCAGATTGCGATTTTCTTGAATGATCTTTGTGGCAACATGTCATTTGAGTTCAAAGATGGACAGTATGAATATCCATCAACTGTAATTGTCAGTTTGCAGGCCTCAACACCATCAGGAAGTATTGAGGATGTGGTATTAGAGGCTGAGTGGGATGAGTGTTGCAATTTTGTCAGGTTGGCAATAGAAATTTTGAGTGCCAACGGTTTATGGCAGGAAGAACCAGAATCTTTCCTTGAGCGCTGTAAGAAGATTATTACTGAGCGTGTTGTGGCGCGCGAGTCTTTTTCTAAGGCAGTATATTTTTTTGATGAAATCTTTAGTGAGCTCGAATGGGGTTATTGGGGTGGGAGTATTGATGGGGAAGACCCGTACAGTGTAGAGGTTGCGGTGGAGAGGGCTAGGACTAAATCCAATCAGTCTGTGGCAGAAATTTGTCACTGTCTTTCCGAGATTCCGGCTGGGGATGAATTTGATGTTTATCGTAAGGCAATTCAGGACTTGATTGATCTTATTCCGGCTTCTATTAGGTAACTGCTTTTGGAGTTGGGGAATTGGATTGGCTACAGATAAAATCTTAGTCAAATCCGTTCCCCTTGTTTTTTTGTTTGAAATTTAGTAAAATTAAGGTATTATGATAATTCAAACTTCCGCGTGTTGGAAAGGGATTCCTCCACTCCCCCGACTTCGTCGTCGGGGTCGGTCGGAATGACAAACGTGTATATGAATAAACCAATCATCGTCTCTGGTATCAAACCAACTGGTAATCTCCATGTTGGGAATTATTTGGGTGCAATAAAAAACTGGGTAGAGTTGCAAAATTCTGGCAAATATCAAATGTATATTTTTATTGCTGATCTACATTCTCTAACTGGAAATTTAAACGCTAAGGAACGTCATGAACAAATTTTGAAAACTTCAGCAGAATTAATCGCATCTGGTATTGATCCGGACAAGACAACTTTGTTTGTGCAGTCGCATATATCAGAACATACTGAGCTAGCTTGGATTTTTAATTGTGTTACTCCAGTATCAGAACTTGAACGTATGACGCAGTTTAAAGATCAGTCCAAACAACAGTCTAAGAATGTTAATACTGGGCTTTTTACTTATCCCGTTCTCCAAGCCGCTGATATTCTTCTTTATGGTGGACAAGTGGTGCCAGTTGGACAAGATCAAATTCAGCATGTTGAACTAACACGCGATGTTGCCCGTTGGTTTAATTCCCGCTTCGCCAAAGCTACGCCGGATAAAAAATATTTCCCAGAAACAAAACATTTGCTGACTGAAATTCCAAAAGTAATGAGTTTGCTTGATCCTGAAAAAAAGATGAGCAAATCGTTGGGTGAAGGACATGTGATTGAATTGGCTGATGAGCCAAATGTGATTGAGAAAAAATTGAAAAAAGCTGTTACTGCCAGTGTTGGTGGTAAGGGTGCTCCTGGCGTGCAGAATTTATTATTACTTTTGAAACAATTCTCCGCCCAAGGCGGATCCGCCTCGGGCGGAGAAGAAATTTATAAAAAGTTTGAAAAAGCAGAAAAAGATGGAAGTATTCGTTATGGAGATTTGAAATCAGAAGTTGGCGAGGCAATTGCCGGATATTTTTCTGAATTTAGAGCCAAGCGCAATGAACTTATGATGAATCATGATGAATTGGCGGAGATTTTGATTGCCGGTGCTGAGAAAGCACGACCAGTGGCGGAGAAGACTATGGAAGATGTTAGGAGATTGGTGGGAATAAGGTAACTAATGACTTAAAGATGTTTTAACTAAATTTGTAGCAATATCTCTATTTATCTCCACTTATCTCTATTTATGTATCATATATTGAGATAAATAGAGATATTTTTTAACAATCAAACTATCAAAATAACTACAAATAGTAGTTTTTTATTTATATTTATAGTATAATATCTGTGTAATCAGTTTTAATCAGCCCGTTCCGACTTTACGTCGGAGTCTAAATCAATATTATGAAATATATAATCGCTTTATTGGCAGTTGTCGTCGGTGTTATTCTAGTTATCAAGACTGAGTGGTTTATTCAAAATTTTGGCACCAGTTCGTGGGCAGAGGAACATATGGGAACTTCTGGAGGAACTCGTTTGTTTTATAAACTAGTGGGTATTGCAATGATTATAATCGCCTTTTTGGGCGCTAGTGGACTCTTGGGTGATATGATTTTAGGATTTTTTGGAAAACTTTTTATGTTTTAAATTAAGCATACTAATAAAAGATACTAATATACAAATTTTACTAATGATACCGATTCGGCCTGAGCTCACGGCCGAAGGCTAATGGTATACTAATATCCTTCGGCAAATAAACATTAGTATTTATTCGTATCATTAGTAAAATTAGTATATTAGTATCTTCTATAATTTAGTATATTTATTTTATGACTTATCATTCTGGCAACCAAATGATAGACCCATATATAATTTTTGAAAAAGCGCGCATTATACCAGGTATGCACGTGGCTGATTTTGGTTGTGGTCGGACTGGACATATTATTTTTCCAGTGGCTAAAGTTGTTGGCGAAACAGGTGTTATTTATGCAGTTGATATTTTGAAAAATGTTATAGAATGTGTAAAAAAACGAGCGGATGAAAATGGCTTGTTAAATGTTCAAATAGTTTGGGGAGATTTGGAAAGAGTCGGTGGTGTGGCAATTCCTAGCAGAGTTTTGGATGTTGCTTTATTTGTTAATACTCTAGTCCAGACTACCAATCATGCTCAGGTTCTTGATAATATTCTACCTCTTTTAAAATCTAAGGCGAGGATAGTAGTGGTTGACTGGGTAAAAAAAGGTTTGATTTTTGGACCCAGTGATGATCGATTTATAGATTTTACTGAAATAAAAAATTGGGCTAATAAAAATGGCTTAGCTGTGCAGGAGGAGTTTGAAATGGGGAAGTATCATAGGGGGGTAGTTCTGTTTAAACATGAGTGATGTGATGCGAACTTACTAAAAAAATGCTAATCTACAAAATATGCAAAACTACAGAATTTTTGTATTTTAGCATTTTTTGTAGGTTCGCATTTTGTCTGTAGTTCCGCATCACAACATTAGTATTTATTTCGTATGAGTAAGACTGAAAAACAAGAAATCGGTATCTGGGGAGAAGAGCAGGCTTCTCTTTTTTTAATTCGTCAAGGTTATAAAATTATTGCTCGTAATTATGGTTTTAAAAAAGGTGAGATAGATATTATTGGTTGGACAAAGGATAGAGATGAGGTTTCCGGTGACTGGAGAAAGGTGTTGGCTTTCGTAGAAGTAAAAACTCGTAGTTTTGGTCATGACAGCGCCGAGCGGGCGGTTGGTTCCAGCAAAGCCGGAAAAATTAAACAAACAGCAGTCAGATTTTGTTTTGAAAAAAAGATTAATCCGGATGAGACCTGGATTAAGTTTGAGCTTGTTTGTGTTTATTATAGCCGTAAAAATAAAAAAGTTTTGTTTAAGAAGTATATTATTCCGAGTTGGTTGTTTGAGAAGAAGGGGAGGTTTAAAATATATTGACTTAGGAGTGACCCACGACCCGAGGGAGTGGGTTATTTAGAAGCAACGTTGCGCGAATAACGCACTCCCTATCGGTCGTGCATCTATCTCTCCTCCCTAATAATGGGGGATAAAGGGGGGTGTTCGCGGTTGCGTTGTTGCTTGGGTGTGAATGTGTTGACCAACACCCCCTCTGTCCTGCCCGCAAGATGTGACTTAAAAATGTCTTTTTTGGTTGTCATATTCATAGACAACCATAGTAACCGATTTATGAGCTATAACGATCTGTTGAATAATATTAGGAAGTTGTGTATACTATATGTATAATTTATATTAATAAAGAAATGGATAAACAACAAGATACAAAAGTAAAAATAAAAGTTCCTTCCAGTACTGCTATGGCGGTTTCTATTGCCTTTTTGGGAATAGCCATGTTGGCTGCGGCAGGTGCGGGAAATTATTATCGTCGTGTTACATCACCTGTGAAAATAAAAGAAATAGCCCCTCTAACAGAAGGGTGTATTCTTTCAATAATAGATAGATCTAATAGTAAAATTAATATTATTTTGGCAAAAAGCGAATTGGATTGCGAGAGTCTGTTTATAGCAGAGAAATTTAATGGTAGGATAGATTTTAGTCGTCTTTTGGTGTCTTTGGGTTATATAGGACTTTTTGAAAAAGAATTAATTTTGGATATAACAAATGATTTATCAATTTCTTTTTTGTTTAAAGATGGTATTTCAGGTAATTATGTTTATAATTATTTTGGTGATATTGAAAGTAAGTTTTTGTTTAATAAATGTCATGAAATTAAATATTTTGGCGCAACCCTATTTTGTTTTAATGGTGTGGTAGATAAAAAATTAAATAATCTTAATTATATAATTCCTTACTTTACCGTATTAAAATATACTAGCAACATAGAAGTATCAAATCAATTAATTGGTGATAAGATTAAGCCATACGAATTAGTAGCTGATGGTTTTAAATTTTTTGATGCGTCAAAGCCAGAACTTTACGGGCAAAGTTTGGAAAGTACAAAATGTACAGCAGACAAAGGGGGTGCTAATTATCAAGTAGAAAACGAAATATATATTTGTGATAAAATGTTAAAGCCGATTTCTCCTTATGGTAGAATACACTATGCCGCTATTCTTTACCATGAGGTAAATCATAAGTTTCAAATAGATGGTCATTCCTATCAACATACGGAAGATTTATTAGATGTCAGTACGGAAGAGTTGGAAAAAATGGATATAAAATCATCCTGTAAAAAAATTAATACCTATCATCCTCGTCGTCGAGATTGGGATTTTAAAAGCGTATATGGTGCTCATATAGAGTATTTGCTCTCTATGTCACAGAATGGTATTTTATCCTGTTATGAAAGAGTACTTGCTTTTGATTTGGCAGAGAAAGAAATGAAACTCAAACTATGTCAATATCCAAATAAGCCATACCTTAATACCCCTGAGCCATCATGTAATTAATTTATATTAATAAAAATATGGATAGCTATTCAATTTATGAAGTAATCCGCTGGATAGGTATAATATTAATTATAGCCGGTGTTACCTATTATTTATTTAATAAGAAAAAAGGTGGGGGCTTTGCTTTGCCTAGTTTTGGTAATAAAACAGGTAGTAATATGGGGACAAGAAATTTGGAAATGTTTTCACTTGATCTGACTGCTTTGGCTAGGGATGGAAAAATTGATCCGGTAATTGGTCGTGAAGAAGAAATTTTACGTGCCACCCAAGTTTTGACGCGACGGCACAAAAATAATGTTATTCTCGTCGGCCCTCCCGGTGTGGGTAAGACAGCTATTGTTGAGGGTTTGGCAATGGGAATTGTAACAGGTGATGTGCCCAATGTATTGCAAAATAAAAGGATTTTGTCTTTGCGGGTGTCAGAACTTTTAGCGGGTACAAAATATAGAGGTGAGTTTGAAGAACGGGTGAAAAAAATTGTTGAAGAAATTAGAAATTCTAATCGGTCTATTATTTTATTTATAGATGAGCTTCATACCGTAATGCAGACCAAAGGCACTGAGGGTGCTGTTAATTTTTCTGATATATTAAAACCAGCTTTGGCTCGTGGCGATTTGCAACTTATAGGCGCGACCACGATGAAAGAGTATGAGGAATTTATTAAGCCGGATGAAAGCGTGGCTCGTAGATTTCAACTAGTCACAGTAGATGAACCAAGCGTAAAAGAAACAGTAGAGATTTTGCATGGCGTGAAAAAAAATTATGAAACTTATCATCATGTAAAATTTACAGACAAATCTCTAGAAGCGGCCGCTCGTTTATCTTATGAATATATTAAAGATCGTCGTTTACCTGATAAAGCAATAGATTTAATGGACGAGGCTGGTGCGATGGTGAATGTTCATGAGGGTGGGACCACTCACCATGCCGTTGCCTTGCTTCATGGTGCTGCTGGAAAATCTAGCCGAAAGGGAGAAGAAATAGATCTTCACTTACAAAAAATGGCAGTGGAATTAAA
>Ga0180009_10003993_pt1 | contig 16462 bp, 20 predicted proteins | sample OS_PC_MetaG_FD_123537 | JGI IMG/M metagenome (GOLD analysis project Ga0180009, IMG submission 123537) | Groundwater microbial communities from the Aspo Hard Rock Laboratory (HRL) deep subsurface site, Sweden - OS_PC_MetaG | ecosystem: Environmental > Aquatic > Deep subsurface > Groundwater...
AAATATGATAATGAAGGTGTCAAAGCAGGAAGAAAATACTTAATTAAAAAAGGAATAATAAATGAGTTCCTTCATAACAGGGAAACAGCTTATTGCATGGGAATAAAAAGCAATGGCTCTTCAAGGTCTGTGAACTATGACAGGGAAAGTATTGTAAGGATGTCAAATACATTTATGCTTCCTGGAAAATATAGTGAAGAGGAATTAATAGAAGATGTTAAACTAGGGATTTACATGAAAAATTTTATGGAATGGAACATTGATGACAAAAGAATTAACCAGAAATATGTTGGTGCAGAATCATATTTAATAAAAAATGGAGAGATAAAAGAGCCTGTTATAAAGCCTGTGATTGAGATAACAACTCCTCAATTATACAAATCTATTGATGCAGTTGCAAAAAACATGGAATATCATGCCGGCAACTGCGGCAAGGGAGAGCCAATGCAGCCAATTCCTGTCTGGTTTGGAGGGCCGTCAATCAGATTAAGGAAAATAAGATTAGGAAACTAAAATGGAGCCGGAAGAGATAAGCAGCCATGTTTTGAATAAGCTTCTGAAAGCAGGTGCAGATGATGTTATAGTTTCTGTATCAAAACAGGAAAGCTCACAGATTAAGTATTCTAATAATCTTATAAACACAACAAAGACATGGGAAAAAATTGATCTTGGAATTTTCATGGCATTAAAGAAAAAGATTGTCCTGACAAATATAAAGGAATTTTCATTAAGTGCTGCAGATGATATTGTTAATAAATTATTGAAGTTTGTCAAGTCAGCTAGCCCAAATAGTGAATATGCAGGGATTGCAAAGGGCCCTTTTTCATATAAAGAAGTTGAGAATGGTTATGACAAAAAAATTGTTTCTTTAGGTGATAAATCCATTGATTATGTTGAAAAGGCAATAAACAAGGCCTTGGAAAGTGGAGCAAAAAGAACAGCAGGTGTTTTTGAAAATTCTGTAACAAATGTTTCTTTACTGACCTCAAACAATATTAAGGCAACTGATAAAGGAACTCATAGTTATTTTTCAATAAGGGCTTTTAACAGCAAGGATGCATCTGGGCAGAAGGTTGGTTTTTCAAGAATTCTTAATCTGCTTGATGTTGAAAAACTTGCAGAAGAAGCTGCATTGATATCAAAACAATCCTTAAATCCAGAGCATGGAAAATTCGGAAAGTTTGATGTTGTTTTTGAACCATTGCCATTTGCAAATATTATTGATAACCTAGGCATGGCAATGTCTGCTTTTTCAGTTGAGGCAGGGCTTTCCTGCCTAAAGAACATGATTGGGAAACAGGTTGCCAACAAAAAAATAACAATTATTGATGACGGCACCCTAAAAAATGGGTTTGGCTCTTCAAAGTTTGATGCAGAGGGAGTTCCAACACAAAAAAACATTATGGTTGGCAAAGGTATTTTAAAAACCTATTTACATAACACCTCAACTGCCAAAAGATTTAATACAAAAACAACTGCAAATGCTGGATTGCTTTCACCAGGGCCAACAAATCTTATTGTCAAAAAAGGAAGTTTCTCAAAACAAGAATTATTTGAGCAGGTTAAAAACGGGCTTTACATAACAAATATATGGTACACAAGGTTTCAGAACTATAATACCGGTGATTTCTCAACAATTCCAAGGGATGGAATATTTATGATAAAGAACGGCAGGATAGGCCAGCCAATAAAAGGGATAAGAATAAGCGAGAATATACTAAATCTCCTGAAAAATGCTGCTGCAATAGGAAACAAGCCTGAAAGAGTAATTGGCTGGGAAGTTGAGACACCTGTTGTAACACCTGCTGTTTTGGTTAAGGATGTTAATATCACTAGGCCTGTTGATTAACTTCTTCTTAAATAATCTTAAAATTAAAAAAGGCATGTGCTCCTAAGTTACTTCCGTTCATCATTCTTTCGTCAGTTGGTGTTCACTAAGTCACAGCACATGCCATAATAATAGAAGTTTATCTTATATATAATTATTTCCCTTGAAGGCCTTAAACAAAAAGTTTGTTAAATGGTTGGTATACAATCAGCTTTTGGACGCAAAGATTATATACTAGCTGACCCTTATAAACAACAATAAGTGGGTAATATGGGCCTTGGAACCTGGATAAACTCAAAAATAAAAAAGTGCAATTGGGTTGATATGCAGTTTGTTAAACTAAGTGTTGCTGGTTTTGTTTTAATGATAACAAAACTCTGGAAACCCTTGCTTAGTTTAGAGTGGTATTGGTATGCTATGATTTTTGTGTTAGCACTAATAAAACCAATGTGTAAAGCATTTGGGAAATAAGCATCAGCCAGATGAAAAATAAAAAAAATATTCACAAAATAGTTTTAATTTTAATAGTAATATTTATTGCTTTAATTTTTATAATAAACAAACCTGTTCTGAAAAATTATATTGAAGAAAATGAAACCAGTGAGCAAGTTGATAAATATACAAAACCAAGAGAAGACATGGTTGAAAATCAGTTGAAAAACAGGGATATAAATGATGACAAGGTTTTAGAGGTTATGAATAATGTAAAAAGGCACAAATTTGTTCCCTCTAATTTAATAGACCAGGCATATGATGACAATCCTTTGCCAATTGGTTATGGCCAAACAATAAGTCAGCCATATATTGTGGCTTTAATGACTCAAATCTTACAGTTAAAAGAAAATGATAGAGTATTGGAGATAGGAACTGGTTCTGGCTATCAGGCAGCTGTTTTAGCTGAGATTGTAAAAGATGTCTATACAATAGAGATAATTAAAGAGTTGGCAGACTCTGCTGAAAATAGATTAAATAACCTAGGTTACAAAAATGTAAGAGTAAAAAATGCTGATGGTTATTTTGGCTGGGAAGAACAAGCACCTTTTGATGCAATAATCATAACAGCAGCAGCTAATCATATACCTCCGCCTTTACTAAACCAATTAAAAGATAAAGGAAAATTAATCATTCCACTAGGCAGCACTTTAAGTTTCCAAACCCTAACCATAATAACCAAAAAAGGAGATGAGCTAGAAACAGAATTTATAACTGGAGTCAGGTTTGTGCCTTTAACAGGCCAGGCCTTGAAAAAATAGCTCCAATCAAATAAACTAGGCCAGCTAAAAATAAAACAGAGTTATAACCAAGGAATAATGCAATAAGAATAGCCAGTACAGGGCTTAGAACTGAGGCACTTCCATTAACAGCCCATGCCCAAGGTATGAGCTCTTTCTTTATCATTCTTATCCCCAAGGGAAATGGAAAACCCATGAAAAATCCCAATGGTGCTGTAATTAGTATGCTTAGTATTATTTTCAAGCTTAGATTTAATGAAATAAATAAATCAATAATAAAATCCAGTGAAAACATATAGAAAATAACTAAAATAAAGAGTATAAAAATAATCTTAGTTAATTTTTTAATTTTACTTCTTTGTGAATACAGGGCACCTAAGCTGGAGAATAAAAGCATTGAAAATATGATTGAGGAAGAAGAAAAAATAACATGACCTAAAAATAAAATGAATTTCTGTATAAAAACAACCTCTATAAATAAATAACCTAAGCCAATTGCAAAGAAATAAACCAGTGGACTCTTTTTTATTTTTTTATTTTTATTAAAAAATTTTATTGGTAGTAGAATAAAAATCAAGGCTAAAATAAAGGCCTGAATAAGAACAAAAAATATCAAGAATCCAGAATCAAGAAAGGGATTCCATCTCTGGCCAATCATATTATATAATTCCTTAATTTTGGAAATCTTAAAAAAATTAAAATAAAAAGGCCTGTTGTCTGTTACAGGGCTTACATCAAAAATATAATCTTTGTAAAATTCATCTTTATTTTTTAATAGGTTTTGGATGGAATTATAATAATATGGCTCCTTAAACCTAAGATTCTTGTTTGGAATAAAATCAGATGGCAGATAAATAATATCAAATTTATTTTTTTCAGAGAAATCCTTGATTTTTTCTATAGTATCTTGATTTAAATCAGTTTTTGATAAAACTAGTGTAACTGTTGTCCATGAGCGGAACATTGCAGTCTTTTTTGCCTCTTTATCAATTTCCAATGCCAAAGAAAATAGTCTTAGGCTTTCCCTTGGAGGAAATAACAGCCATCTTGTGACTACAAGAAAGCCATCATCACTCAAGGAATCATAATATTCATCAAAAGCCTCTTCTGTGAGCAAATAATTTTCACTCAAGCCAGAGATCCCTGCAGAACCACTTAAAACATTTCCTGCCAAAGAAATTATAATAACATCAAATTTTTCTTTATTACCCTTAATAAAGCCCCTGCCCTCATCCCAGATTATATTTGCCCTATTATAAATATTTCCAGAGTAGGATGCATATTCATTTTTTAATAATTTAATAATAATAGGATTTGCTTCCAGAGCTGTTACATTTGCTTTGTTTTTCAAGCCAGCCAGAACATCTAGACCAGCTCCAGAGTTTATTACTAATATTTTTTTATTCTCACCCAAAAAATATGGAACTGATGAAGGCAGATAATCAATAAAATCAAGGTTTTCATATTTTGTAATTGAATTCATGTTGCTGGCATCTATTGTTATTCCAATCTGTTCTGGCAGCATTTTGTTAAAACTAGGGCTTAGCCCAGGCGCATATCTTGTAAAAGAGCTTTCAATTATATCAACCCTGGAAAATGAATTATATCTAGTATCTATTAACCTAGAGCCAGGAACATTCAAGGCTTGGCTCAATTCCTTGTATTCCGAGATATTTATCTCTAAGGGTATAAGGAATAATAATATATTAATTATAATCAATAAAAAAATAATTTTCTTCTTGTATGCTTTTGAGGTTGCACTGCTAATAAAAAATAATGAGCTAATCAAACCTATTAATGAAATAACCAATATTGTTTTTGTATGGAAATATGAAATAAAAAATAATGAGGCCAGTGCTCCTATGGCTGAACCAAATAAATTGTAAAAATAGACTTTTCCTGCTTTTTTTTGAAATCTTGAAAAAGAGTATGCAACTATAATTCCAAAAAAGAAAAAAGGAAGCCCAAGAAAAATATAGTAAATCAATAAGATAAAGACATGCTCAAAATTTAAGATTGCCTGAAAGGGGTCAAAGATAATATTGTTTGTAATAAAAAAACCAACTAAAACTGATAAAGAAAATAATACTGATGAAAAAAATAAAGGGTTGTTTATTTTTTTTATTGTTAAAAAGGTTCCAGAGGCTGCAATACCAAATAATGCAATACTTACTATCATGAATGCAAAATGATACCCCTGGGATATTGAGAAGAATCTAATTAAGCTAATCTCTAAAGCTAGGGTTGCTAATGAAATCAAGAATATCCCAATATAAATCCTGTTATTTTTCATTTCATAACCTAATGATTCTTATAACAAGGCTTAATTTATAAAATTTTGCTATGGCTTTTAAATAAAGAGCCAACCAAACAAAAGGTTTGATAAATAGTTGTTGAATAAAATAAGTTAAAAAGCAGTTCACATAATAAATCAAGATTTACCCAAAACTTTTATATACGACTAATATATACATTAACTTATGGAAAAGAAAAGAGCTTATATAATAAGTCTGATTTTCTTGGTTGTAGGATTATTATTTTTAGTCAATTCCCAGGCAAATATAACTGGTGCTGTTATTGGAGCATCAAAAACTCCATCTGAAGCAGGCTTTTTTACAGGAGCTTCCCTTATACTAGTTTCTTTTATTTTATTTGCCGTAAGCATAGGTGGTTTAGAGAAAAGAATTAGAGTCATAAACCATATTGGAAGTGTTAAAAGTCTTAAGAAGTTATCTGAAAAAGCGAGAAAAAATCAAAGATGTAGCAAGAGATCTTAACAAACTGCATTCTCAATTGAGTTAGGGATATTTCCAGGGAGGCATTGGCAGGGAATATCTTTCCAGGTATGAAAGGCATATTTGAATTAAGGACAAGGGAAGGAGCTAGGTTATACTGTCGTCGGCTTAATGAAAATTATTATAAAGAGATTGCAGAATCTTCAAAACAGAACCAAAATAAAGTTATAAAAGAACTTAGAGAAATATATCATTAAAGATATTTTAATCTCCGGGTTTATAGCGATGCTATTTGGTATATCAATGACATATTTTTTCTAATTTTTGTTTTTCTTATTAACTGCTCTATATCAATTTTTGGATTAATTATTCTTCTAATAATATTCTGCCTGCTTCTTTCCATCTTTACTAAATTATCTAAATCATGTAGTTTTATGCCTTTTGATGAGGCATATTCCTTTGCCCTATCATTAAAATAATTGTTTGTTACTATTTCCCCCCTCTTTGCAGGAACCTTCAACAATTCAAGTACAGCATAAAATTTTGCCACTTCATTTAAGGTGATTTTAGTGTTTTCTTTGCGATATTTGCATTCAACATAATAATCCTTAAACCAAGAAGAATACACAACATCTATCTGAACCCTTATATTATTGTTTTTTCTTCTATTTATACTTATTATCTTATTGTGCCTTACATTTCTTTTTTTGAGATTTTTGTAAAGGTTATATACATAAAACTCAAACTTGAGCCCTATAATATTATTATTTTCCATTAATTTTAAGGTAATTTAGAATTATTTAAATTAATTACCCATAAAATTCCGAAAAGATTCCGGGATTGTGATTAGTAGTTAACCTTAAAATCAACACAAATCCTGAAAACATGTGGAGCGTGCTGGCCGCATTTGACAATCCTTAATATCTTGCACTTCTTTTTTGCTCTTTTGCAGGCCTTTCTTATCTTTTCCTTGGCCTTTTCAAACTCATCTTCTTTCAGAAAATCATAGAAATGAATTATCCCATTGGGTTTTATTGAGTTTAAGGCCAAATCCAGAAAATCCCCTGCTGATTTTGGCAGAGGCATTATAATTCTATTAAACTTCTTCCTTGGCTTTATTGATAAAAAATATTTCCAATCTTCTATCTGCTCTTTTGCTGTTATTTCACTTTTGCTGAATACTTCTATACAACCTTTTTCAATATGCTCGGCAAATTTACTGAAATCTAATTTTCCTTCCCTTAACCTGCAAGAATGCTTTATATTATTATCTTTATAATTTACAATATGGTTATAAACATCTATTTTTGAGATTATATCTTTATAACCTTTTATTGTCAGATTCTTATTAACAATCACAAAATGGGCAAAATCAAAACACATATGCTTTAGATTTGATTTTTTAATAATATTAATTATGCTTTTTTTGGTTCCAAAGACAGGGTTTATGCAGTTTTCCAGATATAATGAATTTAAGAGGCCCTTTTTTTCAAGCCTGCTTAAGTTCTGCAACAACCATTCCTCTTTGTATTTATCTGACTTACTATGGCCCTTGGTAGGATGAAAAATATACCCAATAACATCTTTATTATCTTTTTTTAATTTATTTATTCTTTTCATACAATCAATTGCATTAGAAATTTTATCAGGATGCTGTGCAAGACTAATGTCTTTTCCATTCTTATAGATAAGGGGCATATGTATCATCACCCTTATTTGTTTCTTAGCAAGTTTTTTTATGGCTTTATCAATTTGTTTAATTATTTTATCAGACTCAACATCCCCTTTAGGCATATAAAACTCAATCATGGAAGGGTTTTGTTTTAGTTTAGGCTCAATGTGCTTTTTATCCCATCTTGATTTTAAGGCAAACTTATCCAAGCCGAATTTTGGAAGAATCTCTTTAACATCACCACAATAAAGAAAAACATTATTTAGTTTATTAAGTTTAAGATTTTCAAGAGCATAATTATGGGCTAAAGGGTTGATTTCAACACCATAAATCTCTTTTGCCTTTGTATTCCTGGATAAAACCAAAGGATATGGCCCGCAGCCAGAAAACATAACAAGAATTGATTCATCTGGCTTAATAAGCTTCATTATCCTTTTTCTCTCACTGCTTAACCTTGGAGAAAAATAAACCTTTTCAACATCCAGCTTTATTTTAACATTATTTTCCCTGTAAATAGTTTCTTTTTTGCTTATGCCTGCCAATACTTTAAGCTTCTGTGTTCTATAAGTGCCTTCATGTATTCCCTCTTTTTTTAAGACTGTTTTTATATTTTTATTTAGTTTTAAAAATGCCTCTGCAACAATTTTTTCTTTTTTTGCCAGGCCCTGCTTAATCTCAAGAATTATTATATCCCCAATAATATCAAAAGCAGATGGAACAAGGCTTAATTCTTTTTTTGTGAGATTATCTTTCAACAACTCATTTATTGTAACTTTATGTGTTCCCTTTAGTTCCTTGCTGACAAATTCTATAAAAGGAAATTTTTTCTTTAAGTCCTTTTTTTCATTGATTGGAAAATAGATAAAATTCTTATCTTTAACTATTTCATACTCTTTGTTAAAAATATTTTTATCTAACAGGTATTTTTTTAGTTTCTCAGCTTTTGTTAGAGGCACTTTTATAGTTAACATATCAGGAAAGATTCTTAAACATTATTTAAATTTATCCTAAAATAACCAGAAATGACCCGGCAAGCATGATTATACAGGCAAGGGTTCTTTTTGCCAGGTTTTTCTCATGAAATACCCTGCCACCAACAATTGTTGCAAAAAAAGCTGACATTCTCTTTATTGGTATAACAAGGCTTACATAAGTCATTGAGATTGCCTGCGCCTGTGATAGCCTGTAGCCAGTTACTAAAATTGCAACAAGGAATATCCATTTTCCAGCACTTTTAATGCCATGTTTTATTCCCTCAAAACCATTATGAAATATGCAAATCAATATTATAAAATTTATTGCAATAAAAAAGTGAACTATAGGAATATATGTTAGCGGCGAAATAGTATTTAAAATAAATTTGTCTAGTATGGAACAAAAACCATATAAAGTTAGCGCCAGGATTATATAATAAAAGTAATTTGATTTGAATTTTTTTGTAAAAATTTTTTTAGTGTTGTGATTTTCTGCTTCCAGGACAAAAGAGCCCAATATCAATAATAATATTCCAAATAATTGCAGATAGGTTATTCTCTCGCCAAGAATAAAGAATGCAAGAACAGCAACTACTGCCGGGCTAAAGCTCAGTAAAGGACTGACTATTGAGATATCCATATGCCTTACTGCTTTTGCAACAAACAAAAAAGCAATTGTTGCAAAAACAGATGCTGTATAAATCATAGCGAGAATCTTTAAAGAAAAATTAAAATTAATATATGGCAATAGCACTAATACTATGAAAAAATTAAATACTGCCAACACTGTTGAAAATTCCATTGCATGCTCTTTCAGCAAGGTTTTCTTTTCAACAATAGCTGCAGCAGCTGTCAATAAAGCTGTTAAGATTGCAAAAACATACCATTGCATTTTAAAAAAATTCTCCTAATCCTTTCTGTTGTTTATTCTCTTTGTGCTTCAATAGCCTGTCTAAAACTGTTTTAATTCTTTCCATTGCAAAGTCATGCTCATCAACCAGCAAATTAATTATCTTATCTCTGTCTGGCTCTTTCCATTCAATTGAATAATTGTTGGTTACAGGCATATTTTTAAATAAATTATAAGCCTCTTTCCATGGGTAATCAAAAAATTCATTCCATTTAACATCTTTAAATAAGTTATCAAAGTCAGAGCCATGTTTTTTAACAAGCTTTAGCGCATTTTTTGGTCCAATTCCTTTAATACCTCCGATATTATAATCTGTTCCAACAAGCATTGCCAGGGCAATTAGCTGATTCTGGTCAATCCCCAAATTATTAAGGTTTTCTGAGAGGTCTATCATTTCAGGGTTTACTGTCGTGTATGATAAGCCGGATTTTTTTCTTTTCCCAATTAAAGATAAGTTTCTTACAAGCATTGGCGAGCCAAACAGCAATGAATCAAAATCCTGTGAAACACAATAATCTGCCCCTTTTTTTTTAACTAAGTATGCTGCCTGTGCTTCTCCCTCAGAAGGTGCCTGTATAATAGGCAATCCCAAGGCAGAAATAAGTTTTTTTGATTCATCAATCATTTCTTCTGTAAGTCTTGATGTTCTGGATGCATATTTTTTCATTTCCTCTATATTTTCTTCTTCAACAGCTTTTTCATATTTTTTTTCTGCTTCTATTTTGATTTCTTTTCTTCTCTGCCTTTCCATTTCCTTTAGTTTTGGCGGCTCTCCATCAAAGACAAAGATTAGCCTGATATTATTCTGCATAAGCCTAGTTGTTCTTGAGAGCAAGCCAACAAGATGAGATGTTGTATTTCCCTTTGAATCCATCAATAAAGAACCATCCCTTGAGCGAATTGTTGTTAAAAACTGGTAAAGAAGGTTATATGAGTCAACAGCAAGTGTTTTATTAGTTAAATCATTCAATAATAATTCATGACTCACTAAGATGTTTCTTAGCTGTGTTCCCATTTTATATTTTTTTTATTTTTATGTTCTTAAACTCTTTTGAAAGCATTTCCTTTGCTTTTTTTGTCAGATCACCTTTTATCAAGAATAAAACAGGAAGTTTCTTTAGCTGGCCCTGAACAAATGCAGAGCTTAGGTCAGAGTCACTAATTCTTTTTTTGCTTTTTGCCTTGCAATAATATGTTAAACTGCCAACAGCACTTGGCACTTCAATAACAAGGTCCAAATCTGACTTCTTTTTTACTATTTTCTCTTCTATAAGTTCAATGTTGTTTTTTTCAAGAAACCCTTTAATTTCATTTAAGAATGCATCTTCAGCTGTCTTATCAATAAATGTTTTCTTTTCTTCTTTTTCAGGCAATCTTTCTTTTAGTTCTTCTCTCTTAATTTCCTTTTGCTCTTTTCTTGGCTTTTCCTGCTCTTTGCTTGTAATTGTTTCCTGAACTGGTTTAATCTCTTTTTTTGGTTTATCAAGTTTGACCATTTCTTTTATTATTCTTCCTGCCTCTTCATTAGTTGTAATATACCATTTCCAGAATATCTCTATATTATCATTAATTTTAACTTGTAATGGAATGGCAAAATCTTTTATGTTTCTTAAAGCAACCCTTATAACAGGCTCTAATAGCTTGTCTTTCATAACCTTTTTCTGCATCAATAGGTCATAAGCCCTTTTTTCCTTTTCATGAAGGTTTTTTGCAAAATCCTGCAGTCTTGATTCCTGGCCTGGCAAGTAATAAAGGGGTGTGCTTCCGAACTTTACATGTGATATCTTAAGAATATTTTTTGAGACAAGCTCAGATAGTACTGCAGAGGCCATCATTATATCAGTTCCAATAACCTTTGCTATCTGTGCAGGTATGACAGGCCCCATTATCCTTATTGTCTGTATAATCTTCTCTTTGCTGTCCATAAAAAAAATATCTCAGAATAAGTTTATATATTTTGTTGTTAATTATGGCCTTATCCACTTAATCTCATAATAGGTTACATCTCCTTCATTATCAACTATGCCTATCATTAAGCGTTTTTTTGTGGAATGTGCAACCCTGTTTTTAGCAGCAAAATCATACCATGTCAAAGCAGAGCTTTCATGAACAGGATAAACAATCCACCTTGCATGATCTTCTCCTGGCTTTACACCCCTATCATAAACCCTGAAGTCAGCTCCAAACTTGAGGGCTGTTTTTATTATATAGCCTCTATCCCTTATATCCTTGAAGACGCAATACCTTATCCAGAAATTGGGCTCAACTCTTTTTGCTTTTTTTATAAATTCATCAAAAGAAACCTTTTTTTTCCTATAATCCTTTATTAAAAGCTTACCCCTCTCCATCAGATATAATGCCTCTAATAATGATAACTGAACCTTGCCGTCCTCTAAAACACTGCCAAACCTGCTTTGGTTGTAGAACTCATGCGCATCATTAGAGATTTCTGTTAAAACCCTTTCCATTGTCAGGGTTGCTTTAACCTTTTTTTTCTTTTTTTTGGCCTGTGATTTTTTCTTAACAGTTTTCTTTGGCATAAATAATGAGAACTTGTTTTTGTTTAAAAAACTTTAGTTTTGATAATTATTTTCAATATTGAAAATAAATAAACAATACAAAATCTTAAATATATTAAGATAACCCTTTTTGTTAAGATGCAATTAACATTTTTGGGCACAAGTGCAATGGTCCCGACAAAAGAGAGAAACCATTCAGCTGTTTTAGTTAGCTATGGCTCTGAAGGCATTTTAATTGATTGTGGTGAAGGCACACAAAGGCAGATAAAGATTGCAGGAATAAAGCCGTCAAAAGTAACAAAAATTTTAATAAGCCATTGGCATGGTGATCATGTCCTTGGTATTCCGGGCTTGATACAAACCTTGGCCAAGAATGAATATGATAGGGTTCTTGAAATATATGGGCCAAAAGGAACAAAAAATAGAATGAAAAATATGTTCAAGGCCTTTTCCTTTGAGGATAAAATAGAAACAAGGATTCATGAAATCACAAAAAAGAGATTTTTTGAGGGCAAGGATTTTTTCCTAGAAGCACTTCCTCTTGAACATGGCATTACAACCCTGGGCTTTAGTTTTATTGAGAAAGATAAAAGAAGAATAAGACTTGATGCAGTAAGAAAGCTGGGGATTCCAGAAGGGCCTTTATTGGGCAAGTTACAGTCAGGGAATGCTATAACCTTTAAAGGAAAGAAAATAACACCAGAGGAAACAACATATCTCGTTAAAGGAAAAAAAATAACCTTCATAGCTGATACTATTGAATGCAAAAATGCATTGGAGCTGGCCATGGACTCAGATATTTTGGTTTGTGAGGCAACTTATGCAGATGATTTAAAGGAAAAAGCAGAGGAGTACAAGCATATGACCTCAAAGCAGGCTGGACTGTTGGCAAATCAGGCAAAAGTAAAAAAGCTTATTCTAACTCATTTCAGCCAGCGCTACAAGACAATGGAAGAAATAGAAAATGACGCAAAGAATGTTTTCTCAAACACAATATGTGCCTATGACTTCATGAAAATAAAGATATAAAAGCTCTTGATAAAATTAAATATTAGCAAAAATAGAAATGTTTATAACCTTAAAAGTAATAACATACAATTATGAATCTGAAAACTATGTATCCTACCCCTCTAAGAATGAAAGTTAGGCATGTGGTTCTTGGAGGTTTAGATGAAATTATTAAAGCTGGGGATGAGAGGGGAGCTAAGATAATATTTTTTTATAAAGGTACGCCTGATGATATGTGGAAAAATTATGGTGAATTATTGAATCATGAAGAACTTAAACTTAGAGGGGCAATGGAAAAAGGTTACTTAGAAATGCGTTTACTTGGACAAGATGATGATGAACCAGATTTTACATTCTTGGATAATAAACATCTCCATCTAACGGAAGTAGGTGATAGGAAAAAACCCAGGAAAAGTTGGTTTATAAGTGATATACCCTTTTTTTTCAAATTGAGATATAAATTGAAAGTTTATAAATATTTAAAAAAATCTACACCTATTAGTGCAGAAGAGATTTATGCACGTAAGATATAATTTAGGAACGGTGTTATATATGGCCCGTGTGTGCTCTTTTTTTATTGTTTTCAACAACTTTCTCTAAAACTTCCTTGCTGTTAACACCAAGCATTTCACACAAGCCCAAGCAATAGACCATTAAATCTGTGATTGCATCTATCATTTCATCTTTATGGCTAATTTCCCTAGCAGGTTTTTTATCACTATTCTTATAAGCTCTTGCTAGTTCTCCTAGTTCTTCAGTCATTAAGATGATTTCTTTTCCAATATCTATGACATTAAATCCTTTATCTAGCTTGTTTTGATAAATCTCTTTTTGTAATTTGGATAAATCCATCATAATAACTCTTTAATTTAAATAAAATTTATTTTGAGGCCAGCTTAATATCACTTGCCTTGACTGTTTTTCTTCCAGCATGTGTTGCAAGCTTTACAGCATCTGTTGCTATTTCCTCTGCAATCTCTTCTAAAGCGTTTTTTAATGCTGCCTTTGCCTTGTCAGAAACCCTCTCAGCGCCGCATTTTTTCATTATTTTCTCCATTGCAGCCAATGGAATAAGTCTTTTTCCCATTTTTCCCACCCCAAAATAGTTGATTTGTTTTAATAAGGTGAAAACGAGCTTTATATTTAAGGTTTTTGTTTTTTAGGCCAGATTAGAGGAAAATATGATTTATTGAATAAATAAAATAAGAAATAAGGGTGACTAAACCCCTATAATCATAAAAAAAGCACAAATCCCTTTCAAAAGGTATTTATGTAAGCATTAACTAAAGGCCTGTATGAGCAGGAAATCAAAGGGAATAAATGCCGAGCGGGAATTAGTCCATATGTTCTGGGAAACAAATGAATGGTCTGCTGTAAGGGTAGCAGGCTCTGGAAGCAGTCCCTTTCCATGCCCGGATGTTCTGGCTGGCAATAGAATAAGGAAACTTGCTATTGAGTGCAAGACAGTTAATGCTAAAAGTAAATATCTTACTAATGAGAATATAACTCAATTAAATGAATTTGCAGCCATTTTTGGCGCAGAGCCATGGATAGGGGTTAAATTTAAGTCTGATTGGTTTTTCCTGAGCATGGATGACCTTAAAAAAACAGAAAAAGGTTATGCTGTCTCTAAAGACCTCGCAAAGAATAAAGGCCTGCTTTTTGAGGAATTAGTGGAAAAATAATTCTTTTTTTAAATAAAAACAAAAGTTTTATAAACCCATTTCCCCCATATAGACTATGTTAATCCAATTCTTAAGGAAAATATGAGATTATCTAATAAAATCATAGAAGCCACTATTGTTGATGTAGCTGGCGAGGATGTGCTTCCCCTAGTTAAATTTCTTGGGAACAAGAAGAATGTTTCTGAATTCAAGATAGCAGATACAATAAAAAAAGAGATAAACCAAACAAGAAACATGCTATATAGGCTGCACGAAGCAAACCTTGTTTCCTTTATAAGAAAAAAAGACAAAAAAAAGGGGTGGTACATCTATTACTGGACATTCAGGCCAAAGATGATAAGGCATCTTATTGTTACTCTGGGAAAGGAGAATCTGGCAAAACTAAAGGATAGATTAGCAAGGGAAAAGAGCAGCCATTTTTTCATATGCCAAAATAAGTGCATAAGGCTTGATTTTGATCAGGCAATGAACTTTGATTTCAAATGCCCTGAGTGTGGAGAGATAATGAACCAGGAGGATAATTTGGAAAATATAAGACTAATTGAAGAGGAAATAAAAAAAATTGAGAATGAGTTAAAATAAATGCTTTCTGAACATCCATTTATTATTGACTTTAACTTCCTGTATAAAGATATGCGGCTTGTAAATGCCAAGTTCTGAAATAATGCCTGTTATTAAGCTGGGACTGACCTTTTCAAATGCAAAATTATTTACAGTAATCCCCTTAGGGGGGTTTTTCCATATTTCATTTCCTTTTCTTTTTTCAATCTCCGTTTCATAACCAAAGACAGTTTCCGCATCAAATTTCCACGAGTCACTGCATGCATAAACAGGAATATCATACTTATTAGCTATCTCTGCATAAAGCTCAGAGCCAATTTTATTGATAACCTTGCCCTCTGTTGTTATTGCATCAGCTCCAATAAGCATTAAATCTGCTTTCTTTAATGCAAATCTTGCTGCAGCATCAACAAAATGTATTACTGGAATACCCAGTTTTGCTATTTCTTTAGCAGTAACCCTTCCTTGGTATAATGGCCTTGTTTCTGTGTTATGCACCTCAAATTTCTTTCCTTGCTTTTTTGCTTCTTTCAGGATTTCAAGTATTGTTGATGAATGGCAGTGGGTAAATACAACAGTTCCATTTCCTATTTTCCTAGAGCCTATCTGCGCTATTATCATCTGGTTTTTATCAAAACGCTCTAAGACTTCATCAACCTTTAAGCAAACCTCTTTTGCCAACTCAACAGGATCATCATAGTTAAGGTCATGCAGGACATAATTTAATGCATTCCTCATGCATGGTTCAGTCGGCCTGGTCAAAAAAAGAATATTTTTTGCATGGTGAACCTCAGCCAAAATCCCTGCAATATTCTTTGATTTGGATTCCTTAACAACTTCTTTTAGGGATTTGACAGCTTCAATAGCAACATTCTCTGCACCCTGAACCTTTAAGTTCTTAATTCTATTTACTGTTTCTTTAAAACTCATTTTTAGAAGGATTTATCTTTTCTTTTTTCTATTAAGCATAGATTCTATTTTCTTCTCTTCACTTATAATCTTATTGGTGATTCTTACTAGATTTTCATCCATTCTTGCAATTCTTCTTTCCAACAAAACAAGAATCCTGATAGAATACACTATTGCCAATACAATACCTAATATAATATATAAAATAGCCTGTTCTAATGTCATTTTACCACCTCTTTTAAAAATACTTGGTATTATAATTACTTATCTATATAAATAGTTTTTGATTTAGCGCTGTAATGGGTCCTCGTCATTTCCAAAAGATTTAAATATAACTTAACCATCTTAAATATCATTAAAGATTATCATTGAAAATCATATAAAGGGTGGGATGTAATGGCTGAAGAAGATAAAAAATTTTCAAAACAA
>Ga0180009_10003994_pt1 | contig 16459 bp, 13 predicted proteins | sample OS_PC_MetaG_FD_123537 | JGI IMG/M metagenome (GOLD analysis project Ga0180009, IMG submission 123537) | Groundwater microbial communities from the Aspo Hard Rock Laboratory (HRL) deep subsurface site, Sweden - OS_PC_MetaG | ecosystem: Environmental > Aquatic > Deep subsurface > Groundwater...
CCCCGCACCGACGACGAACACCACGACGGGTGGCCGGCGGTTTGCCGCGTTGCGCGACTTGTGGGACTGGGCGTTCGGCTACCTGATGGGGGATCCCCCCTCCTTCTGGATCGCCATGGTCCCGCTGCTCATCTTGGCCGCGGCGCTCTTCACCAGGAACCTTTCGTCGAACTACATCTTCGACGAACAAGAAGCGCTGCTCGCCAACCCGTACGTCAACGGCACGAAGCTGTCGTTCGTCGACGCCGTCCACCGCGACTTCTGGGGACTGCCGCCGGATCGCAGCGTGGGGTCCTACCGCCCGTTGCCGAACTACGTGTGGCGCGGGGTTTGGGAGGGGCAGAAGTCGGTCACGGGCGGGGTGAACTGGGTGGTGACGCACGCAGCCCCGGCGGTCAGAGTGGTCGCGACGCCCACGCAACGTCCGGGGTGGTTGGCGTGGCCCAACCTGCTCGCGATGCTGTTTGGCCTGCCGGCAATCGTTGCTCTGGGTGTGCAGCTGAAGAGGGCGAAAGGCAACCGGGCGGCCATCGGCCCTGCCATCGCGGCGACGCTCGTGGGGATTGCGCTCGTTTCCGGCTCGATGAGCTACGCGTTTTTCACGGTGGGCGCGGTTCTGGTGGCGGCCATGGTGGCGCTGGTCATTCCGGTGCTCGCCCTGCCCATCGCCGGGATCGGCGCGTTGTGCCTGTTCGCGCTGGCGAACCTACCGACCCAAGCACAGCCGCCGATCATGCAACCGTGGCTCTTTCACTGGCTCAACGTCCTCTTCCATGCAGCCAACGGCGCGGTTCTGGTGTGCATCGTATACGGACTCACCAAGCGGCGTGGCCTTGCGTGGCTGACCGGTGCGGTCTTCGTCTCGAGCGCCGTGCTGACGGAGGCCGTCAGTGGTGTCGTGGGCATCGCGGACGTGATGGGAGGGCTCGGCGCTTGCCTCGCGATCCTCGCGCTGCGTCTTCCCCTGTGGGGCATGCCGTTGGCGGTGTTCGCGACGGTGGTATTCGGGTTGTTCTCCAAGGAGAGCGCGCTGGTATGCGTACCTCTCATTCCCTTCGCAGCGGTCCTGCTCGCACCGTTGAGCCACCCGCGACGACCGCTACGATGGTTGCGAGGTTTTGTGGCGTTCATCGGCGCGGCCGCGGGGCTCGTGCTGTACGTTGAGTTGAGGAAGATTTGGTTCCCGGCTCCGATGCCCGAGGAGTTGTCGAACCCTCTGCCAGACACGGCGAACGTGTTGCAGCAAGGGATGCATTGGTTCCGCGGGTGGTTTCACCAGGCTCCGCTGCCGCGAGATCCTCTCAACAACCCGCTGGTCGACGCACCTGACTGGAGATTTCGTACCGCAGGAGCGCTACGCGTCTTCTGGCGCGGTCTCGTTCAGGTCGTGTTTCCTCGCGAGCTATCCGGCGACTACTCCTTCCCACAGGAGCCCGTCCCCACGTCCCTTTACGAACCGGAAAACGTGCTCGGCGCGGTCGCCCTCCTGGCGCTGCCCTTCGCGAGCCTGGTCTTGGCATTCCGCGCGTGGTGGCGTGAACGCAAGGTCTGTCGTGCCATTTGCGCAGTGACGTCGTGCCGTCGTTCGGAGCTCGATCCGAACCTGATCCGGCAGAAGCTTCCCGCACTCGCGTTGCTCGTGGCCGTCGGCCTGATGTGGGTTGTGGTTGCTTACTTCCCTCACTCGAACATCCCCGTGCTGTTGCCTACGGTTCGCGCGGAGAGGTTCTGGTACTTCCCGGTGATCGGCTCGAGTCTCGCGATCGCTGCGGGTCTCGTCTGGATGTACGAGGCCACGCGCAACCGATGGCACGGCGCGATTGCCGTCGGCTTGGGAGTTGCGTTCTTGGCGTTTCAGGGCGCGCGCGCACGAACCCACGCGTTTCAGTATGCCGACGATCTCACGTTCTGGGACGCCACGCGCAAGGCGGTTCCCAACAGCTCCAAGGCCCACTTGAACTACTCGGTCATGTGGGGGGCGCGCGGTCGGTTGGACATCCGGTTGCACTCGAACCGCGACGCCTTGCGGCTCGCGCCGAAGTGGCCGATGGCGCACATCTATCTCGGCGACACGTTGTGCCGCCTGCATCGCGCGAAGGAAGCCTGGCCGCACTACAAGAAAGGTTTCGAGCTCGCCCCGGGAGACCCAAACCTGATCGCCCTGGCGCTCCAATGCCTCTGGGATGAGTCGGAACTGGAAGACCATCGCAACGAGTTGACCGCGCTCGCCGACAAGAACCCAGGCTCCTGGCTCGCCTACCTCGCCCACGACACGCTCAACAACGGCGAGAAGAACGAAGGCGTCGATCCCAAGTATCGACCGCGCGGCTACAACGAGGGTCCGAAGGAGTAGCGGACAAGATTCAGCGGATGGTGACCGTCTTGTGAACCGTTACGAGGTTGCCCTCAAACGGCTCGACGCGCACGGCCCGGAACGTCTTGGCGATGCAGCCGCCGACCGGCGTCCCGGCGAACGCACCGGAAACCATCGCCGTCGTGGCGCGACCACTGGGGGCGATCGTCACGGAGACGCGCACCGTTCCGGCTGGCGTACCGGGTTGCCGGCACGATGCGGCGGCGGAAGCTGCAGCACTGAGCGCAGAGGCAGCAGCACCGCGATCGAACGGCGGCAGCGTCTCCGGCGGGGCGAGCACCCCCGGCTCGGATGCCGGCTCGTCACCCTCGATCCGATTGGTCAAAGCTTCATTGCCCTCGACATCGGTGGTCGCTGACGCCGAGGATTCCACGGTCCCCGTGGCCGCTTCCTCACGTGCTGGTCGGTCCAAAGCCGCGGGTTCATCGCGCTTGGGAATGTCCGCGTAGATCGCAACCTCGTTCACCGTGAAGGGCTTGGGGGTCTTCTCTTCGACGAACCCCACCACGGGAAGATCGCTGATCGAGATGTGGGGAGGCTCTTGAACCACGCCCGCGGCGGCGAGTGACTGGGACGGTGAGTTCGCGATCTTGTCGATGGGGATGAAGACGGCGATGAGCCCCACCGCAAGCGTGGCTGCCAGGCCGACGGTCGCCAGCTTCCAACCTGTGTGGACCGGCAGCTCCGAAGAGAGAGGCGGCGGAGGGCTCGACAGTGCGAATGGCGCGACGGAGCCGAGGTCGGAGCTCAAGGGCGGAGGCGTCATGTCATTCGACCACTCGTCGGACTGATGCACGACCACGCGCGCGTCGGACATCCCCGGCCCGTCCACGTTTGGCATTTTGGGGGGTGGCGGGAAGAGCGGCCACGGGTCGATGGATTCCTCGGTCAGCCGGGGAGGCTCCGACATGAGCTCCTTCATGTCGACATGACGGTCTTCCCCCTCCCGCACGCGCACGGGCGGTGGCGTCAGCGTGCTTCGCTCACCTGCCCCCTTGGGTCGCCGTTGGGTGGGGACGATGTCGTCGAAAACTTCTTCGAGACTCTCGAGCTCGGCGATGGGTTTGAGGTGTGACATGGTGCGACTCCCTTTTGAACTTCCAATGACAGCGACTTCGCCCTCGTATTTCCGAACCGCCGAAACGGCGCCGTATGGCCAGATTATAAATGTGCCGTAATGTTACATCTTGCGCAGCGCGAACAAAGGTCAAGGGCGCGGCGATGGAATGAATCGAAGTGGCCCATCGGTATCGCGTATCAGCCAGAGTGGGAGAGCAACCACAGAGCACACAGAAAGCGCAGAAGGATGTCGAAGCGCTTCTGTGGTTCTCTGCCTGGACGGCGTCTGCAGGTTGATGGGCACGGTCTAGGCGCCCCCGTCGAAGAAAACTTCGACCGCGCGCTGAACGTTTTCCCCCACCCATTCATCCCAATGCACTGACGTCGCCGTGGAGATGATCCGGCGACCAAGAAAACATGCGCGCTAACCATCGACGATCCCGTGGTTGGGATTTGTGTGGAAGTGTTGCTGCGTCCTGCGCCTTCGCCTTGGCGATGGCCGGTTGCGGCGGTGCGACCATCTCGGATCCATCCGAAGAGCTTGCCCCCGAGACCCCGTCTGCCTCGCCGCCGGCGTTATCGCCGGACGTCTTGGTGTATCCCGATGTGAGTATGGGTGCGGGGAGCATCGAGGAGGGGATCGCCGCGCTCAACGAATACCGAGCGCTCGCAGGTCTGCAGCCCGTGGTCTCGGATGCTGCATGGTCCACGGCATGCCTCGGGCATCTTCGCTACCTCGAGTTCGCGTCGACCGAACAGTACGGCGGGGCTTGCGTGCTGATGCACGACGAACCGGATGAATCGAATCCGAGCTACGCGCCGCTGCATGAGAAGGCGGCGGGCGGGGCGTTGCTCGCGTGCGATAGGACGTCGGAGACGCAGCTGAGCCTGGGGCGATCCGTGGACCGATGGATCAACAGCCTGTACCACCGACTGCCTCTGCTGGACCCCGGGCTGGTGCGGGTGGGCGGGGCTTCGTATGGCGGCTACGTGTGTCTTCACTACGCAAGCGGAACGCTGCCGCTGGACGAACCTCAGCAAGTGTTCTGGCCACCTGCAAACACGTTCGACGTACCGATCTCTTTCGTCGGACGCGAGCGGCCTTGTCCGACGACCCCGGCGGACCCGAACGGGACAGCGGCGGAGCAATGCCCGGCCGCGGGGTTCATCATGTCATCCACCTGGTACGGACCGGAATACGGCTATCCGTACTCGGCCTCAAGCGCTGCGCCAGCGCTGTTCACCGATGACGATGGTCAGGCCGTGCCGTTGCTTGCCTGGTACGCGGACGGCGTCGCGGGCCATGACCCGGCCGGGGGGTTGATTCCAAGAACGATCGCCTGGGTGCCCGCAGCCACGCTCGAAGAAGGCAGACGATATCGTGCGGAGCTTTCGGGGGAGAGCTGGACGTTTCGGACGGGTTCGAGACTGGAGTAGTCCCCGGACGCGCGGACCAGCGTTCAGCGCCGCTCGATGAGGACCCCCGAGGCAAATCGATCCGGGATTTCAGAATCCGGCCGGTCAGCGAGCCAGACCTGCGCGCGTCCCCCGTCGATTCGAGACATCACGACCGGGGCGCTCTGAACGACACCATCGATGACCAGAGCGATACGGAGGCGCAGGCAGCGCTCGGACAGCTCCGCAAGAAGGCGTCGGCCCTCGTCGTTGAAATCCAGGTGCAGCTCAGACCCGTCTGGCCCCCCGTCGTAACGCCGAAGCTCAGCCGCTCGCAGGTGTGCGTCCGTCAGCACCGCTTCTCCCCGGAGCACAAACGTTCGCCATCCTGGCGCTTCGTCCTCGCTCGCCAGGTCGGAGCCAAAGTTCTTCTGGAAGCCGAAGAAGTGGTCCGCCGGAAGCGAAACCCCGCGGACGAACGCGAGCAAGCGCGCCTTCGCTTCGTCCATCGATTCGCCCGGTCGAAGCGCAACCTCGGCGAAGTGCGTTTCCCCCACCGAGCTGGGCTCTGCCTTGATGCGGATGCCGTCGTCCACCGACTGCGTGGACGGGTCCTTCCAAGGATCCACCGAATCGTCCACCTCGAACACCTCGAGCTGCAATCCCTGCGGCTCTGCATCGCTCCGATCGGGCCGAGACGCACCGGCCTGGGTAGCCGGCGCCGGAACGGCGACGACAACCGGTGAAACAGCAGGGGGGGTGGAGCCGCACCCTACGACGGAGGCAAACAGGCATCCGACGAAAAGGAGCGTTGGAATCGATGTGCGAGCGGAACATCGCATGGGTCAGAGCTGCAGCATGGCCCACGCTGCGTCAATCTTCGCGCTCCGGCTCGCTGCCGACCTCGACGTCATCAACGCGCATGCCATGCATCTCGATGTCCTCGAGCTCGGCGCCTGTCACATCGATGGGGATGGACAGCTTGCCGATGCGCAATGAGCCAACGCGCGTGGTCAGCGACATTCCTTCGAGCTTCAGCCGGCCGATCTGGAATCTCACCTTGGGCTCGATCTTGACCGAGAGCCTGGTGACGAGCCGGTCGATGGCGCTCGGCATCGAGGGGAAGGTCTTGATGTTCAACGCGGGCAGCTGGACTTCGAACCCAAGGTTCAGGTCGTCGCCTTCGGCGGCCATCGCTCGACCGCCCACGATCGTCGCACCCTTCAGCACCACATCGGACGCCTTGGCGGTGGTCTCCACGCCAACGCGGGCGGCATGACTCTTGGCCGCTGCTGCATCGGCGCCGAGGCTCTTCATCGTCATCGGCCCCATTTGGAAGTTCGACAGCACGGCGCCCTCGGTGGGAGCCACGAAGTCCTCCACGTCAATGGACTCGACGAACGCTATCCCCGCGTCCACGTTCTCGATGGGAGCGACATCGGCCGTGACCTCGTCGGCTTTGACCGAAGACAGCACGAAGCAGGCGGAGATCTCTTGGGCCAACGACGAGATGTTGATGCGCGGCAGCTCGGGCGTGGCGACGCTCTCGTGCACGGGTCCGAGCTTGTAGACCTTGGCTTTGCGCAGGGCGGGAACTTGGATGCCCAGCTCGACGTCGACGTGCAGCTCGACGCGGGAGCGTTCGAAGGCGACGGACTCGGCCTTCATTTCGATGTGGATCTGCTCCCCGGTGATCTTCTTCGCGCGCCAGGTGCCGGTCCCGAGAGACTTCAAGCGCAAGCGCGCCCGGAAGCGATCGAGCCGGGCGTGAGCCGCGTTGAGGCGCACGCCAGGGGGGATCAGGGCACGAACGCGGTCGGCCACGTCCTTGGGCAGGGACTCGAGGAGCTTTTTGACGGAGGACTGGTCAGACATGATCGACGATCTCGTACTGTACCAGTGAAGGCACGCGTTGCGGAACTCCTGCCGTCCCGCAGCCGGGACCTACAGCCCAATTACCATCGTCGGAATGAATCGATCATCCCGGGTGCCGTCGCCTAGCTGCCCCGAACCGTTTCGCCCCCAACAACGTAGTCTTCCCTCCACCGCCGCGCAGGACTGGAAGCCCCCGACACCGATGAAATCCATAACCGGCAACCCGAGGACGGGAACCGGTGTCGGCCGATCCATGTCCGTTCCATCCCCAACCTGCCCCAAGTCATTCGCGCCCCAGCATCGCACCATGCCGTCGAGTAGATGCGCACACGTATGCCGGTAGCCAGCCTCGAGGTACGACGCCAAGATTCCGCCGACGGGCGTGGGGGTGTCGACCGGCATGTCGTCCCCATTGCCGAGTTGCCCCGAGCCGTTCGATCCCCAGCAGAACACCGTCCCATCGCTCTTCGAAGCGCATGTGTACATGTATCCGGCCGCGATGCTGTGGACGTCGGTCAAGCCGACGACTTCGACAGTCCACGGCGTCATTGCCGAGCTGCCCCACGTCGTTTGCGCCCCAGCACCGCAGGCCGCCACCGAGCACGATGGCACAGGTGTGATGGTAACCCGCAGCGACGGCGGAGGCCTGCGGAAGCCCGACCACGTCCACGGGCGTCACGCGTTCGTCTCGAGTGCCATCACCGAGCTGACCGTAGCTGTTGGCGCCCCAACATCGCACGCCGCCTCCGGTCCGAACTGCGCACGTGTGAAGCTGCCCGCCATTGACCGACAGGATGGGAACGTGAAGTTCGGAGGCGTCCGTTTCGGGCTGATCGGCGGCGTCGTGTTGGTCCGCATCAACAACGCCGGCATCCACCGGGCCGTCCTCGCTGAGGCCGGAGAAGTCCAGCGCGTACGAGCATCCCGCCCCGTTGACCACGAGGAGGCCGAGGAGGATGGATCGGTGATGCAGCATCGTGGGAAGGTACCATGATCTACCGAGAAGCCTCTCGGACAGCGCGCCGCAGCTCATTCGCGCGATCTTGCTGTCCATCCATCTCCAGCGCCCGCAGCAGGAGCTCGATCGCGCGCGGCTGCTGCCCCGATTCCGCGGCCTGTTCGAGGGGCGGGATTGCTTCGGCAGCACGATCGAGCGCGAGCAGGCACGCACCCTGCAAAAACGGATCGACGGTCTCCGGAGGCAAGGTTTCGAGGAGCTCGAGCGCTTTGGCGGGATCGCCCTGCTCGAGCTTAGCGAACGCGATCAAGTGGAAGGCCGACATTCGAAGCATCTTGGTCTTCGCGCCCTTGGCCACCTGTGCGGAGAGTTGCTCCGCGAGCTCCATGTCTCCGTCGATCAGCGCCTGATGCGCTTTCTCCAGAAGATCGTCGAACCCTAGCTTCTGGTCAGCGCGAGCCCGGGAGACGTCGAGAAGCTGGCGCGCCGAGGAGAAAGTGAAGAAGCCAAAGAGCATCGCCGCCCAGGTGAAGTCCACATGCCAGTTCGCGATGGACACGACACGCCAGCTCACGATGGCCACAAGCGGGCCGATGATGACCGACGCCCAGAGGGTCCGCACCAGACCGACTTCCGGCCCTGGCCCGGAGAGCAAGGCTCGCAGCAAGTTGCCCCCGTCGAGCGGCAGGACAGGAAGCAGGTTCATGAACCCCCAGACTACGTTGATCGTGATCAAGACCGCGGCGACATCCAGGGCCTTGGATTCGGGCGGGATGGAGGGGAGCTGAAGCACCGCAAACGCGATGGCAGCGAGCATGAACCCGGCACCTGGTCCCGACGCGGTCACGAGCGCGGAGCGCAGTCGGGAGTAGGGCTGTCCCTTTGGATACGCGCTGCGAGTGACGCCGCCCATGGTGTACAGCGTGATGTCGGGCTTGGCGCCGAATGCCTTCGCCATGAACGCATGCCCGAGCTCGTGCACGAGCACGCTGACGAAGATGGCTGGGATCCAGATCGTCATGGGCCGGTTCATGCTGAGCAACAGCGCGATCATCCAGAATCCGGGATCCACCTGCACAGGGATGCCCGCGATTCGAAATCGGAGAGCGAGGCGGCTCACATGGAGCTCCTTCGACGCTGGGTCGTTCGGAAAGTCATGATGGTCATCCGAATTCGATGCGGCTCCACATATCTCGTCGCATCCGCGCTCGACGTCGGTCCGAGCCGGTGATGATCCGGGCCACGCCCCAGGCGGCGAGCAGCTCGCCTTCCTGCCCGAGAGAAGGCAGGACGGAACGACCCGTCAAGAAGCTTCGGGGCAACGGGCCGCGCAGCGGTTCACCGGCGATGCCCAGGTAACCGGGCGGCTCGACGGAAAGCACCGGTGTCATCGGTTCCACGCCACGCAAGGTGCCTCGCGCCTCGAGTCGTTCGACCATCGAACGCTTGCCGTTGTCGTAAACCCAGACGGGGAGACCGTCGTACGGGGAATCGACGACCACGAGGTGGGGCTCGAGGAATGGGAACTGCGACAGGATGATATCGAGCACCCGGCCGCGTGCTTCACTCACGGCCAGGGAGCCGGGCATGGGCAGCAGGACCTCCGCCACGAGCAGCGCGGTGTCTTCGTCATGGAGCGGCTCGTCCTCGGCCGCGATGCGATCCATGCGCTGCAGGTGCACGGTGGGCAGCAAGGGGTCCGGGGGCGCGCCGGGCATGCGCGGAAAGATCAGCGACTCGGCGCCGAGCGGCTCGGGCAGAGCATCCCGCTTGACCACGAGCGAGACCGTGAATCGTCCCGCCTTCTCCGAGACGAGCGGCCATTCGCGCTGCGCCTTGCGGCTGATGCCCTTGCCTTGCGCCAGGTGCGCCAGACTCTCGCCCGTGCCGTCGCTCACGACGAACGTTGCGCCGAGTACGGCCGTTTGACCATCGAGCACGAGGTCGTGCGTGTCCTTGCCCACGGCGCTGATGGCCACGACGCGATCGGAGAACATCACCTGGCCACCGAGGGACGTAACGCGTTCAGCGAGGAAGGAAACAACATCGTCTTCGCCGGCGGCGATTCCATAGGGACCACGTGTCCACGCGCCGTGGAGTCGGGCGATCGCGAACGACGGCAGGGGACGCGCGCCCGCGGCGAGATTCGAGACGAACTGGGCGGACTGGGTGACGATGTCGACGTAGGGGTGGTTGGGCGGGAATTCTCCGAGCAGGGCCCGGGGATTCTGGCGCAGGTAGGGGAGCGAAGCAGCGGCCGCGTTCGTCTCGCGCTTCTCCCAGAACGTACCGGGCGGCCAACACAGGTCGCGTTCGAACGCCACGTCGGCAGCCGCATTGACCCTCGTCAGATCGCCGTAGAGGTCGTCGATGACGCGCCGGACTTCCGGGAACTCCCTGTCGATCTCTTGCTGCAGCAGCTCGAGATCGGGCGGCAGCTCGAATCGTCGATCCGGGAGCAGCACGCTGAGCATGGGATCGAGCGGTGCGAGGCGACGCCGAAAGACCTGGGATTGGGCGAGCTCGGCGAAGATACGCTTGAATGCGGGCGACGTGGCAGCGATGGGGGTGAAGGCACGTCGTCGGAGGGTGTGCTCACGAAACGTGTAGTCCGCCGATCGCGCGCCGTGACCGACGACCAGCACGTTGAAGTCGCGCCGCGCCAGCAACGCCGCAACCGCCATGGCCCCGAGGGATCGCCCCAGGATGACGACATCGAAGTGCTTATCGCTCACCGGGCCTTGACTCCGAGGCAGGCCGAGACGCCTTCGACGCGAACACGCGTTCGTCCTTCGGGCGTCTGGGGAGGTACGACGTGAACTCGCCCTTCGGCGATCCATTGCAGGACCGTGGGAAACAGCACGTGCTCGCGCGCGATGACCCGCGCCGCCAGCGAATCGCGCGTGTCATCGTCGCGGATTTCGACCACGGATTGGGCGATGATCGGACCGGTGTCGGTACCCGCATCGACGAAGTGGACGGTGCAACCCGTGGCGCGAACGCCGTAATCGAGGGCCTGTTGTTGCGCGTCCACGCCCGGGAAGGCGGGGAGCAAGGCGGGGTGAATGTTGAGCACGCGCATGGGGAACGCGTTGAGGAAGGTGGGGGTCAGCAGGCGCATGAAGCCGGCCAACACAACCCATTCGACGCCGGCTTCGCGCAGGGCTTCGACCATGGCCTGATCGAAGGCTTCACGGGACTCGTAGCCATTGTGCCGGATGACCATCGCCGGCACGCCGACCCGCTTGGCGCGTTCGATGGCGTAGGCTTTCGACTTGTTCGTCAGGACGAGTCGAACGCGAGCGTTCAGCTTCCCCTTCTTGATCGCGTCGAGGATCGCCTGGAGGTTGGAGCCGGAGCCGGATGCCAGTACGCCGAGTTCGAGGGGTTGCATGACTCACTTGGGGGAAATGCGCACGCGCGGTTCACCGGGTTGATCCATGACGACGACGCGCCCGAAGCGCCAGGCCGTTTCACCTGCGTTGGTCAACGCGGCGAGGGCCGCATCGGCGGAATCGGCGGAGACGACGATGCAGAGGCCGACACCGACGTTGAACGTGCGGAGCATTTCCTCTTCGTCGACGGGGCCGGCTTGTGCGAGCCATCGAAAGATCGGTGGTCTTTCGAACGAGCCCAGATCCAGCTCGGCGCCGAGGTTTTCGGGGAAGATGCGGGGCAGGTTGCCCGGCAAGCCGCCGCCGGTCACGTGGCAGATGCCGTGGACGCTCGGGCCGAGTGTGCCGATCAAGGCGGCCAGCGCGCGAGCGTAGATGCGGGTCGGCGTGAGCAGAACCCGACCCACCGAAGCGCCGAGCTCGTCGACGTGCCGTTCGAAGTCGCCCTCGAGCTGTTGCTCGACGATGCGGCGTGCGAGCGACAGGCCGTTCGAGTGGATGCCGCTCGAGGCCACGCCGAGCACGACGTCATCGGCCTGGATCGCGCTGCCGTTGATGAGCCCTTCGCGCTCGACGACACCGACGGCGAATCCAGCGAGATCGTAGGTACCGGGCGGATACATCCCGGGCATTTCCGCCGTTTCGCCGCCGAGCAAGGCGCATCCGGCCTGGCGGCAGCCCTCGACGACACCGCGGATGACGGCCTCGCCCACGTCGACCTCGAGCTTGCCGGTGGCGAAGTAGTCGAGGAAGAAGAGGGGGCGGGCTCCCACGGTGACGATATCGTTGACGCACATGGCGACGAGGTCGATGCCCACGGTGTCGTGGATGCCGAGTCGAAACGCGACTTCGAGCTTGGTCCCCACGCCATCGGTGCCGCTGACGAGCACGGGGTCGCGCATGCCCGGGGGCAGATTGCACAGACCGGCAAACCCACCGATGCCGTCGAGCACCTCGGGGGTGCGCACGGAGCGGGCGAGGGGTTTGATGCGGTCGACCAGGCGATCGCCAGCGTCGATGTCGACCCCGGCATCTTTGTACGTGATCGGCATGTCCCGCTCCTAGCCGCTTCTGCGTCGGAAGTCAGCCTCCCCGGCGCGATGAGGCGTTCGTCTCGGTCGGTCCGGCCTCTCCGGGCAGGATATGGGCGATCACAAGGCGTTCCCAGCCGCGGGCGTGATGATGTTCGGAAGCAGGCCAATACCGTTGCGCCCACTGGGTTGCGGTGTCATCGGAAATCACCTCGAATCCATGCAACGAAAGGGAGGCGCGCAGCCTCTCGGTCGCCATCTCTCCCCGGACGGGCTCGCCTGCGATCCGCGCCGCCAGGCGCCAGTGCCACGTGGGGCGATCGCCCTGGCCCAGGTTGGGCGGCGTGTAGGTCGCCATGAACGTGCTTCCGGGGGCGGATAGCGCCGCAACCGTCTCGAAGGTCCGCTCGATGGCCGCCGGGGTGAGGTAGACCGCGACCGCTTCCCAGAGCCAAACCGTGGGCGCGGACCGATCGAATCCAGCTCCATCAAGCACTTCGGCGATGGTCTGTCGTTCGAAGTCGATGGGCACGAGTCGGTGCCGGCGAGCGCGAACGGGATACCCTGCCAACCTGCGCTGTTTGACGGCGTGGGCGCCCGGACGGTCCAGCTCGAACATCGAGCAGGGAGCGAGCTCGGGCATACGCCACGCTCGCGCGTCGAGCCCCGACCCGAGCACGACGACTTGACGGACGCCGCGCGCCAAGGTTTCGCGAACGCCATCATCGATGGCCGCGGTTCGCAGCGCGAGGTTGGTGGACATCTCGGCGGAGAGCAGAGCCAGGCTGCGGTGCAACGCCCACCCCAGTCGGGGCCGTGACCGGGTGATGGACGCCAACCGACCCAAGGGCCGCGGTATGAGCCTTCCTGCGAAGGGGTCATCGACAATCGCCAGGGGCGAAGGCGCGCAGCTGTTGGCGGCGCGGAAGGCCGCCACGGCGATCGCAGTACCCGTCGGCCCTTTGAACTCGCGAAGCATCGGCCGAGTGTTTCACCGCGCGCTCGAGGTGTCACCCATTCCGGGCGATTGCAGCGGGCTCAGGTTCGATGCAACCATAACGCTCGCTTGACGCCTTGCGACCTGGGCCCGGGTGGTCCACGGTCTGCCCACCGTACCGTCGGCTGGAAGCGAATTCATGAGCCTGCTGATCGCCTTTTTCTGCGTTTCGATAACCTTCTCCTTCCTGTGTTCCATCTGGGAGGCGGTGCTGTTGAGCATCACCCCCACGTACGTGAACCGGCAGAAGCAGGCTGGTTCGTCGATCTCAGAGGATCTGGTCGCATTCAAGAAGGACATCGACCGTCCTCTGTCGGCCATCTTGACGCTCAACACGATCGCTCACACCGTGGGCGCCATCGGCGTCGGCGCGCAGGCCGGCAAGCTCTTCGGCGCGACGGAGTTGAACCTGTGGGTCACCACGATCAGCTTCGAATCGTTGATCGCCGCGGCGATGACGCTGGCGATTCTGATTCTCTCCGAGATCATCCCGAAAACGATAGGTGCCAATCTCTGGGAGAAGTTGGCGCCGTTCACGATCAAGTCGCTCCGCGTGCTGCTCATCGTTCTGGCGCCCTTCGTGTGGATGAGCCAGGGCATCACCAAGACGCTGAAGAAGGACAAGAGCAGGAGCGTGTTCAGCCGCGCTGACTTCATGGCCATGACCCAGGCTGGCGAAGAGAGCGGCACGCTGGCCGAGAACGAATCCCGAATCATCAAGAACCTCCTGCGTTTCGAGTCCATCCTGGCCAAAGACATCATGACCCCCAGAACCGTCATGTTGTCCGCCGACGAGACAACGACGCTCGCGACGTTCAAAGAGAACAATCAGCCCCTGCGTTTCTCTCGCATTCCGATCTTCAGGGAGACGCCGGACAACGTGACGGGCTTTGTGCTCAAGGACGAGCTGCTCGAGGCCCTGCTCAGCGATGGCGCGGACAAGCCGCTATCGACGATCCGAAAGGCGATCCTGGTGGTGCCGCGTTCGAAGCCGCTGCCCGACCTGTTCGATGACATGACGCGTGGACAAGCGCACATCGCGCTCGTGGTGGATGAATACGGCGCGGTGGACGGGATCGTCACGATGGAGGATGTCGTCGAGACGCTGCTGGGGCTGGAAATCGTCGACGAGACGGACGCGGTGGAGGACCTGCAGCAGCTCGCACGCGAGCGGTGGAAGGAACGCGCAAAGAAGGTGGGATTGTTGGAGTAGGGGCGCTCGACACTGGCCGACGAGCGCCCCAACGTTCACCGATACCATCCCCAGTCGTCCGTGGTAGGGTTTCTGGATGGGGGAACCAACGGAAGTCCAGGGGGAGATGCAGCGTCGGATTAGCCGCCAAAATCGGACCGTGCTTGGGTGGGTCGGCGGCTTCTTCCTCCTATTCTTGAGCATCGGATTGGGAATGCGGTTGCTGCGCGGCGGCGCGCCTGCAGAAGAATCGACAGCACAAGCGATGACGATCTTCTATTTGGTCGGTGGCGCCTTGTCCTTCGTCCCCGGCGGTCTCGGTCTGCTCTACAACCTGCGATGTCCCAAGTGCGATAGCTGGATCATGTTCTACTTGTCGCAGAAGCTCTCGTTGTTCGGCAGCAACTACCCGGACCAGTGCCCAAAGTGCGGGGTGCAACTCTTTGATCCGGAGCGTCCGCCACGGTTGTTGGGCAAGTGAGGCCCTGCTCGCACATCCGTGTCCCTAGGTCGCGCGCGTGGCGAGCTCCCGCTGACTCTCGTTGAGCTTGGGCGAGTGAGCGCCGCAGGACTCCATTTGCTCGAGCTCTTCGGCGGACGCCGGATAGAAGCCGAACTCCTGCAGCACGCGCAGCTTGGGGCGGATGTTGTCCTCGAGCCCGAGGTGGAAGAAGCCGGGGAAGATGTCGGGATGGGAGCGAATGAACTCGAACACACGCTCGTGCTCCGGCCGAATCTCGATGTGCGCGTGACGACTCACCTCGTGCCCGGTTACCATGTACTCGGGCAGCAGGTCCGGCGCGAACTCCAGCTTCGCCGGATCCACGTGCTGCCGGTAGATCTCCGTCTGCGGCAGCAAGCACAGCAGCGACGGCAGGATGCGCGCGCCCATCATGCGGAAGGCGACCATCTGGAAGACCGACTGATAGAAGTCATCCATGGTCTCGTACGGATAGCCCCACACGTAGAACGCGTCGACCCGACGGAATATGTTGCAGGCGCGGCTGACGACGTCGACCGCTTGATCGGTGGTGAATCCCTTGCGTGTTAGTTCGAGGATTCGATCGGAGCCCGACTCGATGCCGAATCGAATCTCCACGCAGCCGTTTTCCTCCATCGCCCGCATCATGTCTTCATCGGTGAGATTGACGCGTCCGAAGGCTTTCCACTTAATGTCGAGTCCGGACTTGGCGAGCGCGTTGCAGAAGCGCATGACGCGATCGCGCCCGGAGACGAAGAACTCGTCCTGGAACAGAATCAGCTTGGCCCCGCCTTCGTCGTGGAGGCGCTTGATCTCTTCGACGATGGATTCGGGGGACCGGAAGTAGGAGCGAAGATCCCAGATGGGCGCCACGGAGCAGAACGTGCAGGGATAGGGGCAGCCCCGCGACGTGATCATGCCGAATCCGGTGTACTTGCGAAGGTCGATGTGGTGGTAGGCGGGCGGCAGGATGCCGTCCAGATCGATGATACGCTCGGGCCTGTCGGTGTGAACGACCTTTCCGTCTTGCCGGTAGGAGATGCCTGGCACCGCGGCGAGGTCCGCTCCCTCTTTCAAGGCCTTCATCAGGATTGGCGCCAAGGGTTCGGATTCCCCGCGAACGATGATGTCCACCCAGGGAAAGCGCTCCAGGATCTGCTGCTCGACGGACTTGGGCCCCACGCCGGCAAGGATGAGCGTTCGATCCGGCCAGGCGCGCTTGAAGTCCTGCATGGCGAGCAGCGTGAACGGCAGCAGGTTGGCCATGCAGCTGAATCCGACCACCGGCGCAGGCTCGCCCACGAAGGCCAGTATCTCCTCGCTCGAGAACGGGTCCTCGGCGTCGTGCATCTGGTAGTCGAGGTGGTCGACCTCGAATCCCGCGGCTTCGAGGGCGGCGGTCACGTACAGCGTTCCGAGGGGCAGGTGGCGCTCGCGTTCGACGGTGTCGAAGTAGCGCACGAACAACATGTTGAGATTGAGAATGGTGATGTCGGCCAAGGAATTGCCCTCTAATACCCTTCGTCGTCGGGTTTGGGGGGCATGTCGGGTGCCACGCCGCCGGTTCGCATCGTGTCATTGTGATCGGGACGCGGAGGCGGCATGTCGGGACTGATGCCTCGCGTCTTGGGCGGCGGGGGAGGTGCGGCGTCGGGTTCGTCGGGCCGTGCGCCTCCCGGCGCCATATGGTTGTAGTCGGGCC
>Ga0180009_10003995_pt1 | contig 16457 bp, 17 predicted proteins | sample OS_PC_MetaG_FD_123537 | JGI IMG/M metagenome (GOLD analysis project Ga0180009, IMG submission 123537) | Groundwater microbial communities from the Aspo Hard Rock Laboratory (HRL) deep subsurface site, Sweden - OS_PC_MetaG | ecosystem: Environmental > Aquatic > Deep subsurface > Groundwater...
CTTCATAAAGTGTCGGAAGCTTTGCGAACGACCACGACACGATAGCGTAGTCCACTCTCAGGGGGTAGATTTAGTCGCTTGATAGGCATAGCCTCTGATGCGGTACTGCCATAGGCTTGCGTTATTTCCCGTGATTATCCCGCTATGCGGGACACGGGAAATGTCCCGCCAAAGGCGGGAACCCGGCGCATAGTCTTGGTCGTCTGATGAGCATAGCTCGTTGAAACGACACCCGGCATAGCCTTGGTCGTCTGATGCACATAGTGCCTTGTTACGACACCCGGCATAGCCTTGAAATCTGCAGAGGGCCATAATTATTAATCGTTATTATAGCAAAGAGAAATGTTTCAGTAATCAATTCTGCGCGGAAAAATCGTATTTTTAAATGCAATAAATCTTAGACCTCCTGCGTTATCTACAGTAGAAGTAAGAAAATAGCGCGGCAGGCAACAGTAAGGCATAAGAAACACGATGTTAAAATTCCAACAGCGCTTTTGCTGGACCTGCAATTTTAAGGAGGCATTATGGAAGCAATAAAAAAAGTCATATTAACAGCTGCATTCATTTTCGGATTTGGACTCATAGTTTCAGCCCCGGCACAAGCCCGGAACTTAAGAGGAGCTTGTAAAGCCAATATTGAAAAAGTTTGTAAGGATATTAAACCGGGTGAAGACAAAATAAAAGCTTGTCTTAAAAAAACAAGGAAAAACTTTCAGACGAATGTTCCGCAGCTTGTGAAACAGTGAAAAAACGCAAAAAAAATGGTGGTGAGAAAAAAAACATAAAAAACTGCCATACCCTCACGATAAAAAGGGCGGCTCAAATTTTGAGCCGCCCTTTTGCTTTTAATAATATTTAAAAATTTACTAAATTAGTACTTCAGAAGTTTTTCTCTCCCATAAATTCCTTTATCCATATCAACAGGTTTTGAGAAGAAAAAAAGCTTATCATCACTAATTTTCATACCATACAAAACACCATTAATACCTACCAGCCATTTTATTTGATGCGCGATTATATCATCCAGATTAAAAGAATACCAGAACATACCATCACGATCTAAGCGTAAAGTAATTATTCCGTCTTTATTGTTTAAAGGGTCATGATTTCTAATAAGGGCATACTCAACCATATCGGCAAAGCTTATTTTTTCAGCATTAGAATAAAGTTTATGGAGAATATCATCATAAGATATTTTTGAAATAAATTTACTTCCAGTTTCATCATAACCAATACTTATGATTCCATCTTCAAGAGTAATATTAAACTTCGTGTCTTTATAGTCATAAACTACGCCTCTTGTAAGCTCAGCTTCATGCCAAATGGTTTTTACAGCCATGCTTGAATCTTCCGGCCATATGGCAAAATAAATTTCCCAATTATTGTCGATTATAAGCGTGGAAGAGAATTTATAATCTCCGATTTCAATTAAATTACCTGACTCTTGGCGCTCAAGCGCAAGTTGCGCGAGTGAAACAAAAGACAATTCGGTTTCAATATTTTGTTTTTTTATTGAATCAATCGTATTAAAGTCATCTTTTGCTAAAAAAGCAAAAGAATACATTGGCAGGAGAAACACCGATATTAAAATGGGAATAATAATTTTCTTCGTTGTTAATATGAAAAAATATTATTTTTTTACTCGCCTAGATAGAAACTGCCGCGGAGATAGCCACTTCCATCTAGGCGAATATAATTGGAAGAAGGCCAACCGGACACTCTAATGGAACCACTGACATAGGTACTGCCAACATAGGCACCGTCTTTATATAACTGAATATTTTTATTCACATAAACGCTTTCCGATATATATTGGTTTTCCTTTGACCAAAAAGAAACTCTCTCATTCATATATACTTGGTTTGATGTGATTTTTCCGGACATATCTCTGAAAGTGACCCAGCCGGTGAGGTAAATAGTTGTGTATCCGCCATTACTAGGCAAAAAACCCGAGCCGCTCAGATTGACATAATCGGAAAGAGAAATATATTCTCCTTTTGTCTTTTTAGCTTTTGCAACGGGAGCTAATTTAACTTCAACTTTTTCCGATTTAATTTTATCTATGCGAACTTCTTCAGATAATTCAACTTCAGCTACTGAAGCTATATTTAAATCGCTAATATTGCTAACAAAATCAATTTGCATGCTTTCAATAGTTTGAGAAAAGCCCTGACCTGAAAACAAACCTAAGGCTACGATGCTTATTATAATTTTTTTCACGTTATTACACCTTGTTTAGTTAATTACCTACACTCATATTATACCAATGATATTTACAAATAAAAAGCTCGCGATTTTTTAAAAAAAATCGCGGGCTTATGCAACTACAATTTTTAATCTATTTAAGACCTAATTGCTCATCAGTTTTGCAAGCGGCATATTTAGCTATCTCTTCCATAGAGGCACTCTCAACCGGCTCTACACATTTACTTTCAGCCTTAACATTATAAAGGAAAGTAACAAAATCATGCCACTTTGAAGCTTTGGCAAAAGCAAAGTCTTGATATTTACCTTCAAATATACCTTCCAACTTATCTTGAGTTATTCTAGCTTCCACTGGTGGCAAATACACAGATATGCCTTTTCCGTTTGCCAATGAAGCTCCGGTTCTATCATTTCCCAATGTAACGCTATGAATAACAAGGTCATTAGAAATAAAACTCATCAGTTCAGAAGCTTTAGTTTTAAGCTTATCAGCATCTGCGCCTTTCTTTGTCATATTGTCAGACATTAAACTTGTAAAATGAGATATATCTCCAAAAAAGGATATTGTTTTTTGCGGGTCAGAACCTTCGCCTACGGCATCATAGCGCAAAGTATTGTTTCTAGCCGCTATTATAGCTCCTGCATCATTAACTTTTGTAACAGAATCAGCGAAACTTGACATATGAGTCGCTAAACCATCAAGCTTTGATGTTCTTATGGCTGAAAGGGTAATACTTTTGGAAACAGCGGTAGTATAAAACATTTTAGCAGATTCCACTATAACAGCTGCGAAATTCTCGGGACTGGCATCAGGCATCTTTTTAAGTCCACCGAGAAATATATCATAAGGCTGGCCATATCCGGGAAATAGTTCTTCAGAACCTATAACAACCTCGGTATAATCTTTAACCTCGAAAGCAATTTCCGCCATCTGCATTAAGCATGCGTCAAAATTAAGTATGTCCACTTTACCGGCTTCTTTAAGAATTTTCCCAATTTCAATGGTTCTTACATAGTTTCCGGTTTCATCATCAAAAGATATCCCTTTATCGGCAACTTTCTTTTCCTGAGCAGGGTCAAACATTCCTGTTCCGTGATTCCAAATTATAAGCATATATTTCTTGGCGGGATAATTGGCCTTAGTCCATTTAACGAAATCCACGATTCTCTTATAATCACCCATATCCACCGTCTTGGTTTCCATTATGACGGGAGAGGTAATCTTTTCCTCATCCTTATCTTTAGTGATATAGTATCTTCTGGAACCGGTCCAATCTCCATCAATATCCGTATCTCCAGCCTGACCTTTCATTCTCCCCATTTCAACAATAACGTTCATATTTTTATCAGACCCTATCGCTTCCATCTGATTAACGTTAAATAAGCCGGCCATTTCCAAATTATTTTTACTGTTAATAAAGGTCATGATAGTCCAGTTCTTGACAGTTTTCTTGGTATCATCTCCAGCATTTTCACCTTTGACAATCGGGGCCGGTATAGAGATATCTCCAAGACCTTGCATATCCACATTGTAAATGGAATTTTCAAAATCAACATTAAATTCTTCAGCGTTCACATTAATGGCTGAAAAAGTAAAAATTGCCACAAGAGCTAAAATTATTTTTTTCATAATATTCTCCGTTTACTTTTAATGGTACACAATACCTACATGTATGTTATATGTCACAAACTGTGATTTGTCAAATCCCACAGGACCCTTTATACAATGGGTCAAAGGACCTATATATGAGGAAATCACTATCTATGTATTTTTACAATTATAACTATCATTGGCAAGCACAACTATAATATAATTTTAATATGAAATTATCCCTAATAATGCTCCTCTTACTTTTCTCCTGCGGCATACCTTCGAAAGCAGCGTGGTGGGCTGAAAATGATTATACTTGGGGAGCGCAAGGCTTTAAAAAAGAGTCTTTGACTTTTTTCAAAACTGTTTCATCAAGCTCAGTTGTTGGCCTAAACACCGGCTTTTTCAAAAACGACGGAAACTATAGTGATAAGACCTACATTCTAAAAATACCTATCCTATATTCTGGACTAGATTACTTTCTTTCATTTAAACCCTTTTATTATTTGGAAAATACAAATATAGGCTCTAGCGCCTATGGCGGAAAAATTTATTTCATGTATCACTTCGGTGAAAGCTCAGCCTCCCAAGCAGAAGATGAATATACTCATTTAATCCTTTCATTAGCAGGCGCGCAGCAAAAAACAAAAGTAAACAGGAACAGTCAGCTAAAAAAAGTAAATTTTAGAGAAGCCTCCTTTGAAGCTCAAGTAGAGAAAAATTTCTATAATCAATTTTTTCTTCTGGCTTCAGGCTCACTCTTTGGTAGTTTTGACAGTATAAAACAAGCGGAATTAATAAATCCCGTACTTGACCATTGCGAACTTTCATTTCTGGGAACTTTTGCCTCACTGACTAATTTACCGAATTATGCCTTAAATCTTCAATTTGCCAGAAATTTAGCTCCTCAGGAACACAGTCATCTTTATTTTGGATTTAGCCGAATAAATATGGATAGTTCTCCCAATGCTTATTCCGCAATTGTGGGAATAAGGACAAAAACAAACCCTAAAACTTCTTTTGACCTTGCATATAATTGGCTAAAATTTGATAATATTAGCACTAGGAACTATTATAAATTTTTATTTCAGGTATTTTTTTAATTTATGGTTACACAATCACAAGAAAGTTTAGAAATGTTGGTAATGGTCTCAAGGCTATTATCATCAAAACTTTATATATCCGAACTGCTCGCCACTATAATGAGATTGGCTTCAAGAGTTGTCGGAGCTGAAAGAGCGTCGCTTTATCTTTTGGACGAAAAAACTCAAGAATTATATTTCGATGTGGCGCTAGGACTTCCAAAAGAGGTTCAAAAAATCCGCCTTAAACTAGGTGAAGGCTTAGCCGGAACTTGCGCGCAAGATAGAACCTCTATAATCATGAATGATGTCGCAAGTGACAATAGACATGCAGGAAAAGTAGATGCTAAAAGTGGGTTTGTAACTAATTCTCTTTTAACTTGCCCCATGATTATCAAAGGTAAAGCCATAGGTGTCGTTCAAGCTATAAATAAAATTGAAAATGAATTTACCGAAACCGATAAAAATAATTTAGAAGCGTTTGCTTCTCAAGCGGCTATAGCCATTGAAAACTCCAGATTATTTTCCTGTGTTAGAGAAGAGAAGAAAAAAATGGAAGTGGTATTCAAAAAAATAAAAGAGGCCGCTATACTTACATCTCCCGATGGAGAAATACTACTTTTAAATGATTCGGCAAAACTCTTTCTCGAATTTGAAAAATTTCAATTTAAGAATATTAAAAGCGCTTTATCCAACTTCTCGGTCAAACCCTCTTTTGAAGAAATAACAGCTTCAGATAACACGGTAAATCCTTTTGAAGTTGAAAGAGAAAAACCTAAAAAGTTTTTTATGGATGGTTCAGCAATAAAACCTATTACTGATAAAGATAGTAAAAATCCAGGCATTGAAGGTTGGCTTTGGATACTATCGGATGTTACGGCGCAAAAAATGGAAGCTTGCATGGCAAGAAACTTCCTATCTTTAATATCCCATAAATTCAAAACTCCCTTGGCCTCTATAAACGGCTATGCTCAGATATTATCGGATGATGCAAATGCCAGTGATTTAACCAAAAAAGCCGCAAAAACCATTTCAACTCAAGGCGCAAAATTAAACAGCCTGATAGAAAATCTCTTGAGCTTTGTAACAGTCGATAATACCGACGATACAACCTTAAATAAAAGTGAATTTGATATTTCTGAATTATTTGAAGAATTGGTTAAAGAAGTGAAAGAACAAATAAAAATAGGACCGGATGAAGTTATAAATTTCAAACTTATAACTCCCGAAAAAATAACCTTAAAAGCGGATAGATATTTCGTAAAAACAGCGTTAAAACATATAGTTGAAAATGCAATAAAATTTAATACTACCAGAGGGAAACTTGTAATCCTATCCTCACAGACTAAAGATAATAATGTTATGTTATCTGTAGGTGACAACGGTCCAGGCATACCTCCGGAAGAATTGGAAAATGTTTTCAATAAATTCTATCAAGTCGAATCTTCTTTTACCGGTCAAGTTGTGGGCTTGGGCATTGGCTTGTCATTTGCCAAAAGAGTGGCGGATATTCATAATGGAAAGATATTTGTTAAATCCCAATTGGAAAAAGGCTCCGCCTTCACCTTAATGCTTCCTAAAGCATAATAAAACTTCCTACTTAAGCAACCTTAACATCTTTACCTATCCAAACAAAACCCTGAGGAACAACAATACAGTTACATTTTGTGCTAAGAATGGAATTTTCCTTGGGAAGAATTGAAACAAGACCATTAGTCCAACTCGCATATCTTATATCTTCATCTAAAATCCATTCATAAACTCTCTGCCCGATTCTTGGCATACTACTCCAGACAACAGCGGTTTTCCATGGGATTTCATTTACATCTTGAGAAAATTTAATTTCAGGTATTTTTTCCGAAAGCTTATCCATAATATTTTTCCTCTGTTCCTATTTTATTTTTTTGAGACGGACAGTACCCCGGATTCTGTTTTATGGAACCATTTATCTAAGCGGCCCACTCTGCGTTTTCCCCGAAGGGAAGGACAGGCGATCCATACGCATATTTGGCCTTGCACCAAGTGGGGTTTTCCATGCGCCACCGAATTACTTCAGTGGACGGTGCGCTCTTACCCTTGCCCGCCGAAGCGAACAAGCCCTCGCGAAGGAGGGGCACCATTTCACCCTTACCCCACCACCTCTTTTATCACACCATGCAAAGCATGGTAAATTCACTTCGTGAATTATTTTCAGCGCTTACGCCGAAATACGATAAAAGAGGTGGTGGGGCGGTATTTTTTCTGCTGCACTTTCCGTATAAGCGGATATAGCCGCTTACCCCCGCTCTATTTTCGCTTAAAATCTAAGCGTATTTAAACGGGCACCCTGCCTTTGGAGTCCGGAGGTTCCTCCCCGCTTGCACCGAAATGCAAGTGAAGCGATTCCTCGTCCGTCTCAAAATTTTAAAATAAATCTGACTGACTAAGTTTTTTAGTATTTTCCTGTGAAACACTTTTGCCTAAACTTTTTGTTAAGTTAGTATTGTTTAAAATTTTATTTACCAACTTATCAGCATAAGTATTTTTGCTCCTTGGTATATGTTTTAAAATAATTTCTTTGTATCTTGAAACTTCTTTTTGTATTTCTTTCATTAAATTAGCCAAAACTTCATTTTTTATTTTATATTCGCCGCTGAATTGTTTAACCAAAAGCTCGGAGTCTGAAAAGATATGAAGAGTAACCGCCCCTAAATGTCTGGCTGAAAAAAGCGCCAAATGAAGACCGCTGTATTCAGCAAAATTATTAGTGCATTTACCCAGATATTTCCCTTCTTCTTGAAGAAGCTTTCCTTTTTCATCAAAGATAGCCACGGCGCAAGCGCCATGCCCCGGATTTCCCTTGGAACCACCATCAATAAAAACTTTAAATTTTCGATTTGTTTTCATATCATTATCCTCTCTTTTATTCAAAGACAGACTTCTTTAAATATAGCATCCTCTGACAATTATCGCAAATAGCCAAAGAATCTTTTTTCTTCACATCCACTGCATTCTGCGCAATAAGCGTCATATTACACCCGGAGCAAAAATATTTTTCACTATCCTCTTTTACTTCTATAACGGCATTACCACGTTTATTGCGAACACGGTCATATTTTGAAATCATATCTTCACTAACTTCATCGGCTATCATCGCCCTTTCTTTAATCAAGGCCTCAAGTTTCACTTCACATTCCTTCTTAGAATCATCAATCTCTTTTATCTTGAGAGCATTCTCATCTTCATTTTTCTTAAACTCAGCGCAAATTTTCTTATCTTCGACACGTGCTTCATCAAGCTTTTCAAGAAGTATAAGAATATCCGTTTCAAAAGTATCTCTACCTTCTTTATCTCTTTCTATTTCAGTCAAAAGAGCTTTAAAGGCATTATTATTTTTTACAAGGTTAAGCTCTCTTTGATGTTTCTTTATATCCTCTTCTTTTTGCGCCATCGACAATTCTCTGTCTTTCTTTTCAACTTGAATCTGAATAAGAAGACTCTTAGATTCTTGCATAGAAATCTTCTTTTCCTTAAATTTTTCATTAAGGTTATCTATTTCTTTTGGGAAAAAACTAATCTTTTTATTTAAAGCATCTATAGCTAAATCTTTTTCCTGAAGTTTTAGCAAAAGTTTAATTTCCGTAGTATGAATATTCGACATCTTGTCCCCCGATTTAATTCTTGATTTTCGAATGCATCATTATATTTTTAAGTATTTGTTTTGTGGCTTTTGAACGGTTTAATGTATAAAAGTGAATTCCCCTGGCTCCATGCTCAAGTAATTGAAGAGATTGCTCGGTGGCATATTCTACACCAAACTTCATAAGAGATTCTTTATCCTCTGAATACCTTTCAATTTTTGTGACTAACTCTTCCGATATTCTCACGCCTATCATTTGAGTAAACTTTGAAAGCTGCTTATAATTGGTAATAGGCATTATGCCTGGGATAATAGGAATTTTTATTTGAATTTTAGCGCACTTATCCATAAAATCAAAATAAGATTTATTATCAAAAAAAAGCTGGGTTATGGCAAAATCAGCTCCGGCATCTATTTTCTTTTTTAGATTTAAAATATCATCCTCAAGCGTTAAAGCCTCAGGATGTTTATCCGGATAAGCAGCAACCCCTATACTAAAGTTTCCCATACTTTTTAATTCTTTAACCAATTCACTGGCATAAGTATAACCACTATTTTTATTAAATTCTTTTTCATCAGTGATATCGCCTCTTAAGGCCAATACATTATCTACGCCGATTTCTTTTAAATTAGAAACAATTTCTTTTATTTCTTTTTTTGTATGAGAAACGCATGTAAGATGCACCATAATCTCAAAGCCTGTCTTCTCTTTTAATGCCTTTGATAAGCCGGTGGTTCGATGTGGCGTCATTCCTGTTGAAGAATTTGTAATGGAAACAAAATCAGGCCTAATCTCTTGCAAATCTTTTATGGTTGAGTAAAGCTTCACCGTATCTTTTTCAGTTTTTGGAGGATAGAATTCAAATGAAAATATCTTTCTTTTATCTTTTAATCTTTTCGTTATCTTCATAATTATAGAATCAAAGAGTCCCGGAGCTAAGAGTTTAGAGAAGAATTTTCTTTCCGTTGCTCTGTGCCTCGATGTCTTTGTGCCTCGTTTGTTTTACTTCGGCGCTCCCATCCTTGAAAACGGCCAATAAATAAACCATGCTTTGCCCTTTATCAAATAATCCGGCACAGGTCCCCAATAGCGTGAATCGCAGGAACGGTCGCGATTATCTCCCAAGACAAGATAATGGCCTTCGGGAACTTTCACCGGGCCAAAATTATCTCTAACATATTCCGCAAACATTTTCCCAAGCACCCTTTTTTGCCAATACTTTTGATATTCAAAATTAGGAATTTTATCGGGAGACACAGGATAGCGGTTAAACCCGTCTAAATATTGAGCGTAAACCTCACCATCAATACGTTTATCGTTTATATAAACAACTCCGGCTTTAACTTGTATTTTATCGCCGGAAATACCGATAACTCTCTTTATAAAATCTTTACCGTATTGCGAACCACCACATTGAATTTCTTTCGGATTGGAAGACGGAAATTTAAAAACTACTATATCCCCACGATGTACTTTTCTAAAATTAAAAATTTTCTTTTTTGTATAAGGAATCCTAATGCCATAAATAAATTTATTCACAAATAAATGATCACCCTCTAAAAAAGTTACACTCATGGAACCCGAGGGGATTTTAAAAGCCTGAACAAACAAATACATTACTACAGAAGCCAAAATCACAGCGGAAAAAACAGTTTCAGACCATTCCATATCGCTCTTTATAAGCTTGTCCGTATTTTTCTTATCAAGTTTCTTTTTACGGTGCCGTAAAAAAACATATAACCCCGCAATAATAGCGGCTATTATGCCGTAAACAATCTGTCTTTGTGAAAATAAAACCGCAGTTACAACTTCACCATTCCTATTGCCTAAACTCACAGCGAGCATTATTGTCCCGGAAAAAAAGATAATGGCAAAGAATATCGCGTGCCAGACTTTCGTAAATTTTTCAGAAACAAATTTTTTCTTACCTTTAAAATAGTAAGACAAGAGCAAATGAGTTCCCATGAGTATCCCAATGTAAAAAAGCTTCTCTTCCATTTATTTCTCCTCAAATTTATTGATTAATTTTCAAAAGTGATAAAAAAGCTTCCTGGGGAATTTCTACATTCCCAAGAACCTTCATTCTTTTTTTGCCTTCTTTCTGCTTCGAAAGAAGTTTTCTTTTCCGAGTAATATCTCCGCCATAACATTTAGCTATAACATCTTTTCTCATAGCGGCGATAGTTTCTCTCGCTATTATTTTTCCGCCGACCCGCGCTTGAATAGCCACTTCAAACATTTGTCTGCTGATAATTTCTTTTAATTTTTCACAAATCAGTCTTGAGTTGCTTTGAGCTTTAGACTTATGAACAATAAAACTGAGCGCGTCCACAACTTCATTATGAAGCAATATTTCTATCCTAGACATATCTGAAGATTTATAACTATGAAACACATAATCAAAAGAGGCATAGCCTCTTGAAACGGATTTAAGCTTATCGTAAAAATCAATTATTATTTCGCCAAGGGGCAAAAGATATTCTATAACAACTTTTGTAGTTGATATATATTCAATTTGAATATGCTCGCCTCGCTTTTCTTTAAGGAGATTTAAAATACCTTCCATATACACCAAAGGACTTAATATGGAAGCTTTTACATAGGGTTCTTGAATATCCTCAACATTACCATACTCCGGAAATTCTGCAGGATTTGAAATTTCAACATATTTATTATTCTTACGGCGAGTATCCTTAGCTTTAACTCGGTAAACGACATTTGGATTAGTCGCAATAAGAGATAAATTAAATTCGCGTTCAAGGCGCTCACGCACAATATCCATATGCAACAAACCCATAAAACCCAATCTAAAACCAAATCCTAATGCCCTTGAGGTTTCTCCTTGATATGAAAAAGCAGAATCGTCCAGATTAAGTTTTTCTATGGCTGTTTTAAGTAAAGTATAATCGGAACTGTTTATGGGAAAAAAACCGGCAAATACCACAGGTTGAATTTCCTCATAACCCTCAAATGGAACTATGATTTTACCTTTTTCAAAAACGGTATCACCCATTTTAATTTCATGTATATTTTTAATTCCCGTTACAATATATCCTACTTCTCCCGCCGAAAGAAAATCGGCCTTAATGAGTTTAGGCGTAAGAAAGCCAACCTCTTCAACTTTATAAACGGCTTTGGATGAAAACATAGAAACATTCATCTTGCTTTTTATTTTTCCATCTATAACTCTGACAAAAACGATAACGCCTCTATAAGAATCATAATACGAATCAAAAATAAGAGCTCGCAAAGGGCTCTCTAAAGAACCTTTGGGATGAGGGATTTCCTCAACTATCCTTTCAAGTATTTCATAAGCTCCACTTCCGTTTTTTGCGCTTACTCTGGTCGCAAGCGTAGGGTCCTTTAAAATCTCCCAAATCTGCTCCTCGGTGGCATCGCTATCGGCATGTTCCAAATCAATTTTATTTATAACCGGAATAACTTTAAGATTTAATTTATGAGCTAAATGCGCATGCGCAAGCGTTTGCGCCTCAACGCCTTGAGCTCCATCAACCAAAAGAAGAACGCCTTCACAAGCAGCTAATGCCCTTGAAACTTCATAAGAAAAATCAACGTGCCCGGGAGTATCTATAAGATTTAAAATATATTTTTCTCCGGCTTTAGACGTATAGTTCATTCTTACAGCCTTAGCTTTTATGGTTATGCCTCTTTCTCTCTCAAGCTCCATACCATCTAAAAACTGTTCTTTCATTTGCCTTTTGGAAACAGTGTCCGTAATTTCCATAAGCCTATCTGCCAAAGTAGATTTACCATGGTCTATATGCGCTACTATGGAAAAATTTCTAATATTTTCTATATTCATGTTGTTTAATCTATTGTTTTCTGTTTTTTTACTTTAACGCTTCCATGACAGCTTCCTTAACATCTTCAGACCTTCCCATTCCAAGAACGCCTTGCGCCATGACAGATAATTTTTCAAAACTCACGGAACATATTTTATGTTTTACTCTAAGATACATACTGATGGGCACAGAAAGACTGTCAACGCCAAGTCCTATTAAAATAGTCATAGCCAACGGATCAGATGCCATTTCACCACAAACAGAAACATGCTTGCCTTTTTTCTGAGCGGCTTGAACTACCACATTCATCAATCTTAATACTGCAGGATGATAAGGATCATAAAGATCGGAAACATATGGATTCATCCGATCAACAGCAAGAACATACTGGACTAAATCATTTGTGCCAATGGAAACAAAATCTATTACATTTAAAAAAGCATCCACCGTAAGCGCGGCGGCGGGAGTTTCAACCATTATCCCTAATTGAGGAGGGGCTGTTACAATAAAACCTTCGCTTGCCAATTCATTTTCAACAACGGAACAGATTTCTCTAACAAACTGAATTTCACTAAGAGATGACACCATAGGTATCATAATTTTTATATTACCGTCTATATTAGCTTTATAAATAGCCTTAAGCTGTGTCCTCAACATATCCGGATGCTTTATAAAAAGTCTTACACCGCGAAGGCCCATAAACGGATTTTCTTCTTTAAGCCCTTTGATGCCTAAGTCGGCAATTTTATCTCCGCCTATATCCGCCGTTCTTATTATTAAATCTTTTTTATTTAAAGCTTTAGCTACGGATAAATAAGCGGTCTCTTGCTCTTTTAGCTTAGGTGGCGATTGGCGATTCATATATAAAGATTCTGTTCTAAAAAGACCTACACCATCAGTCTTTAAATCTTTTATATCTTTCATATTAGTGGAAGAATCAATATTAATCATTAAAGTTACTTTATGGCCATCCCTTGTTACACTGGGAATACCTTTAAGCCTTTGGAAATATGATTCCTCTTGATAAAGCTTTTCCTTCTCCTCCCTATACTTCTTAATAACCTCTTCGGTAGGAGATATTATTACCACGCCTTGTTCACCGTCTATTATCAAACTATCATCTTGATTTATTTGATGGCTAACATCCGACAACCCCACAACGGCGGGTATGCCTATACTTTGCGCGAAAATAGCGGTATGGCTTGTTTTATTTCCCAAGTCCATACAAAATCCCAAAACCTTATGAGATTCCCGGATATGCAAAGTATCTGAGGGATAAAGGTTATGCGCCACAATAATAACATCATCTTTAAGTTTATCTAAAGTTGTAATTTCCCTGCGCACAAGATTTAAAATTATTTTTTTACCAACATCGAATAAATCATGTTTACGCTCATAAAAAAATTCATCTTTTATTTTTTCAAAATCAGCGCCGGTTTTATCCAAAACCTGACTTAGAGCAAATTCCGCATTAACGCCTTTTTCGGTAATAAGCTTTGTAACTTCCTTAGTTATAAGAGGATCTTTTAAGATGAGGTGATGGACATCTATAAGTTTTGCATGCTGTTTGCCGAGTACGATTAAAATTTTCTTTTTAAGCTTATCTAAATCTTTTTTTGTTTTTTCCAAAGCATCTTTAAAGCGTTTTACCTCAGCTTTAATTTTATCCTTCGGCACGGACTTTTGTTTGATAAGAAAATTATCTTCTTTAACTATATGGGCCTTGCCTATCGCTATACCGATACTAGCAGCTACCCCTTTTTTAATTATCATACCTCATCCTCGTCAAATTTTTTCTCGAAAAGAGACTTTATGGCCTGGGATGCTTCCTTTTCATCCCTGCCATTGGTAATAAGCTCTATCTCGGTTCCATATCCAGCCGCAAGCATCATTATTCCCATGATGCTTTTGGCATTTATTTCAAAAGAATCCTTTACTATTTTAATATCGCATTCAAATTCAGAAGCGGTATTAGCTATCATCCCAGCAGGCCGCGCATGTATACCAAGAGTGTTTTGAATTTTAATGATTATTTTTATCATAATATCAAGGCTATACCTTCAATTTGCGAAATAATTACAACTATAGTAGAGAACACAATTAATGTTGCTAAAACCAGAAACATTGATTTCTTTAGTTTTCTGAAGATAAGAAAAATTCCTATCGCGGCCATAACCAAAACCGCTTTAAAAACAAGACCTTCAACTCCGAAATTTTTATAGTAATAAACACCGGCTGTAATGAGAGTAAAAATACAAATGGAAATAGAAAAAATAAGTCCCGTTAAACTGAGTTTAGAAATTATTTTAGGCCATGGAAACATATCGAGCCCGCATAAATTAGAACCACCACATGCATAACCGCGCTCAAGCCCCTTCCATCTAATGTATGATGAAACGCAAGTGACGATAACTACACCTAAAACCGGGCCTGCAAAAAGGATATAGGCGGATACACTCAACTGAGCATCAGTTAAAAACCAACCATAAAAACCTGCCACAGACCAAACGCCCAAACAAAGAAGCGTTGCAAGGGGAGTTATTCTCCCCCAAAATATTCTGTCTCCTATGGCTGCGAAACTTGATTCAAGCGCTAATTTAATATCCACAGCTAATTTAATAAATTTTTCCTCTTCTTCAGAATTTTTTGAAGCTGAAATTTTCTCTTCTATGCTACAGACATTCCCTACTACAAAACCAGCCATATAAGGTTGTGTATTAAATATTCCAAAATGCCTTAAAAGAGCTGTTTTTAAACGCGCACAATCAGGCCATGTTTTTTTTAAATACGGCATTAAAGCAAAGCAGAAACCAATATTTTGAAATCTTTCAAAATTCCAACCACTTTGCAAAAAAAGCAATCTTAAAAAAATCTTTATCCTAATTTTTCTATCCATCATATTCATCTAATTACAACACTCTTCGTCATGCTTATTTTGAATTCTTTTTCTTGCATCCAAACACTTGTCCTTTAAATTTTAAAATCACAGAGGTCAACACAATCCATGGGACCAAAGAAAAAGCCAAATCCGTTACTGGTATCACTCGTTCGAAAGAAAAAAGATTCCCCGCTATTTTAAAAATCAAAGAAAACGCTATAATAAATCCAGCAGCGCTTACACCTTCTATCATAAACGCTTTAACTATCCAATGATTCACCTTAAAACGATTTTCCTTTATTTCAATTTCCATTTTCTCATTCCACAGAGATCTCTTTTTTCTGAGAAAAAATTCAACCTTTGAATATAAAAAGCCGGCAAAAATAGCTATAAAAAAAGCTAAAGAAATATTCTGAAATATATGCGCATAAAGCAAAACGGCGCTACTTGAGGCAATGAGACCATTTGGAGGAACAACGCCGCCAAGCGGCAAAAAATCCGAATATACCAATTCAATTAAAATACCCATAATGGCTCCCTGCGCCGGGCAACCATTTACACAACCTATAAGTATCCCCATAAAAGATGGTCTTGAAAGAAAAAACTGTCCAAATTGAAGATTATCCAAATGAAAAACCCCACCTATAAGACCTGATATGATTATTTTTATTATTTCCATAAGTTTTAATTTTTGCTTCTACGCTCTGTCCTACATATTTATACCTTTCATTATATCCACAGGGCTATCACTAGGCACACCACGACCTTCAATTTTGATGCCGCGACTAAATATATCTTTAAAATAAGCGCAATCTTCCTGACTGAGGAATATAGCCCGTCCTATTGATTGATTTTTTTCGGCTGAATAATGCATGCCGCCGATATTTAATTCATCTACCTTTAGCCCACCATCAAGTAATTGAATAATTTCCTTGAGTCCCGGCAATAAGACCATAACATTATTTTCACTTTTCTTAACTTTTGGCAAATACTTTATAGCCTCTTGAACCGACATTATCGTTAAATCGGTATCTTCGGGAGTCGCGAATCTCATTATTGCCTTACGCGTTTCGTCTTCTACTATCTCATCAGAAACCACGACAACCTCAGTAATATCCAAAGTGGGAATCCATGATTCAACAACTTGCCCATGTATTAACCTATCATCTACTCTCACCAAACTAATAGACATAAAATCTCCGTAGCAAAAACATTTATGTTTTGTCCCGCCAAAGGCGGGAACCCGGCATAGCCTTGTCCCGCCTGGGGCGGGAACTC
>Ga0180009_10003996_pt1 | contig 16454 bp, 14 predicted proteins | sample OS_PC_MetaG_FD_123537 | JGI IMG/M metagenome (GOLD analysis project Ga0180009, IMG submission 123537) | Groundwater microbial communities from the Aspo Hard Rock Laboratory (HRL) deep subsurface site, Sweden - OS_PC_MetaG | ecosystem: Environmental > Aquatic > Deep subsurface > Groundwater...
CCAGGCCTTGGTGGCCTTCTCCAGCTTCTGGCCGTAGAGCTGCTCCCTGAGCTCCTCCTTCACCTCGTCGAAGGATCGGGCGGAGGACTCCTTGCGGTCCACCACCTGCATCAGGTGGAACCCGCGCTCGGTGCGCAGCGGGCCCTTGATCTCGCCCTTCTTCATCGCGAACACGATGTTCTCCACATTGGAGGGCAAGGTGCCGCGGCCGAACCAGCCCAGATCGCCGCCGTCGGACCGCGTGATCGAGTCCTGGGAGTGCTTGCGGGCCATCGCGGCGAAGTCGGCGCCGGCCTTCAGCTTCGCCAGCAGCGCCTGGGCCGCCCGCTTGCGCTCCCGAATGACCTGGCCCGAGGCAACCGCCGGAATCGCGACGAAGATGTGCCGCGCCTTGACCTTGGTCTCGACCCCGAGCTTGCGCAGGTTGTTCTGGTAGAAGGCCTTGACCTCGTCGTCGCTGACCGACACCCGGCTCCGGACCTGGACGTTGAGCACCCGCAGCCTGAGCAGCTGGGGTTGCAGGATGGCGTTCTTGTACTCCCGGATCCCCTTGCCTTCCTGTTGCAGCGCCTGCTCCAGCTGCTCCCGCGTCAGGTTGTTCTTGCGCATCACGTCCTTGACGGCGCGCTCGAGGTCCTGCTCGCTGACGGTGATCTTCAGCTTCTTCGCCTCCTGCTTGATGATCTCCTCGTCGATCATGTGCTCCAGCATCTGCCGGCGCAGCTGCTGCAGCCGCTGGGCGCGCATCTGGGCGTCGGGGATCTGTCGCAGCTGCGCCGTGAGCGGTCGCACACGCTCGTCGAGCTCGCTCTGCAGCAGGATGTCGCTGTTGACCACGGCGACGATGCGCTCGACCACCCGACCGCGCGCGTGCGGCAGGGCCAGCGTCATCGCTGTCAGCAGCACGACCATTGCGGCGAAGGATCGCATGGCTCACCTCAGTGTGGCGGATGTGGCGGATGCGGCATCAAGGACGACGGAGGATGCGGCGCTTCCTTGACCTTGACCTTGGCCAGGTTCTGGTCCAGGACCTCGATCTTGGCCTTCGCCTGCAGATCCTTGACATACTGGTCCACCTTCTGCAGGCGGCGCTCGTTGTACAGTCGATTGCGGATCCGATCGCGCTCCATCTCGAACGGATGGTTGCGGGCTGCAATCTCACCGGTCTTCATCAGGATGGCCCACCCCTGCGCGGTCTGGACCGGGCCTCCCACCGTCCACATCGCATCGATGGCAAAGGCGGCCTCCACGATCTCGTTGGGCAGCTTGCCCTCCTTCTTCGAGAAGAAACTCAGGTCGCCACGCCTGACCTTGGAGGCAGGATCGATGCTGTGCTTCACCGCCAGCTCGGCGAAGTACCTCGCATCCCCGGCCTTCTTCCTGGCATCGGCCATCAGCTTCATCGCCTCGGCGCGGGTCTTGACCACGATCAGGCTGGCCCGCACCTTCGGCGGCTGCTTGTACAGCTCGATGTGCTTGTTGTAGTAGGCCTCCACATCCTTGTCGGTGATGTCCTCCATCTTCACCAGCGAGGAGCGCAGCTCGTCCATCATCACATCGATCATGGCGCGCTTCGCCCGCTTGATCACCTGGGGATCCTTCTGCAGCCTGCGACGGCGCGCCTCGGCGGCCAGCACCTCGAAGCGCACCAGGGTCTTGAGGAAGTCCTTCCGCCGCTCGGGAGAGGAGAAGCGCACGCGGATCGACGAGTGCAGCCTGTTGAGCTCGTCCTCCAGCTGCCCGACGGTGATGGTGCTGTCACCGACCTTGGCCACGACAAGGCCGCGTTCGGCTCGCGGCTTGCCGGCATCGGACCGCTGCTGGTCCTCGCGGTCTCCCCTGCTGCAGCCGGCGACGAGGATCAGCGCCAGCACCAAACCCACCAGATTACGATATGCGCGCAAGATAAAACCTTTTCAAATCAACGGCTTTGGTTAGCATGCGCCAGAAGCGCATGCAAGACCTTTTTTGCCGACGACAACGGGTCCCTGGCCTCCGCCTCCGTCAGCGACCGGATCAGCCGCATCTGTGGAGTAAGGCGGAAGCCGGAGCTCCTGTTCCTCACCAGCTCCACGGCCTGCTCCGGCGTCAACGGCGTGTCCTCGCTCAGCGTCAGCGAGAGACGACCGGGCGAGAGGTCCACCACGGTCGCCTGCAGCGCGGCGGCCAACCCCTTGATCACCATCAGCTCTCCCAGCGCCTCTACCTCGGGCGGCTCCGGGCCATAGCGATCCCGCATCTCGGCCAGCAGCCCGCGCACCCGGTCCTCGTCGCCGGCGCTGCTCAGACGCTTGTAGAGGTCGAGGCGCTGCCCCACGTCGTCGACGTAGTCATCCGGGATGAACGCGGCGACCCCCGTGTTGAGCTCCGGGTCGGTCTCCCGCGTGATCGGCTCGCCCCTCAGCTCCGCCACAGCTTCCTCGAGGATGCGGGCGTAGGTCTCGAAGCCCACCGCCGCGATCTGGCCCGACTGCTTGGCCCCAAGCAGCTCCCCGGCGCCGCGGATCTCGAGGTCATGGCTGGCCACGCTGAACCCGCTCCCCAGCTCGGTGAAACGCTGTAGCGTAGCCAGCCGTTGCCGTGCGGTGTCCGTCATCCCGCGCTCCCTGGCCTGCCGCCCGGCATCGGACAGCGACTCGACGCCGGGCACGAGCAGGTAGCAGAAGGCACGGTGCCGGCTCCGGCCGATACGGCCCCGCAGCTGGTACAGCTGCGCCAGCCCGAGCTGATCCGCGCGGTTGATGAACATCGTGTTTGCCCTGGGGATGTCGAGGCCCGATTCGATGATCGTGCTGCAAACCAGGATGTCGAACTTGCCGCCGACGAAGTCCACCATCACCCGTTCGAGGCGCCGCGGATCCATCTGACCATGTCCCACCACCACCCGGGCCCGCGGGACCAGATCGGAGACACGGCGAGCCCACTCGTCTATGGTCTGCACCCTGTTGTGCACGAAGAAGACCTGACCCCCGCGATCCAGCTCCTTGCGAATCGCCTCCGCCACCAGGGACTCGTCGTAACGACAGACGAATGTCCGGATCGCCAGCCGGTCGACCGGCGGAGTGGAGATGATGGAGATCGACCGCATCCCGATCATCCCCATGTGGAGCGTGCGCGGAATGGGGGTCGCCGTCATGGTCAACACGTCGACCTGGGTCCGCATGCGCTTCAGCCGCTCCTTGTGGGCCACACCGAACCGGTGCTCCTCATCGACTATCACCAGGCCGACATCCTTGAACCTCACGTCCGGCTGCAGCAACCGATGGGTGCCGATGGCGATGTCCACCTTGCCGTCCGCGATCGCACCCAGCACGGCCGACAGCTCCTTGCGGGTGCGAAAGCGGCTGACGCCCTCCACTCGCAGCGGGTAGCGGCCAAGCCTGTCGGTGAAGCTGCGCAGGTGCTGCTCGACGAGGACGGTGGTGGGCGCGAGCACCGCCACCTGCCTGGCCGACATCGCCACCAGGAACGCCGCCCTCAGCGCCACCTCGGTCTTGCCGAAACCGACGTCGCCGCAGACCAGCCGGTCCATCGGCTGGGACGAGGTGAGGTCATGCAACACATCATCAACGGCACGCAGCTGGTCCGTGGTCTCGGTGAAGGGGAAGGTGGCCTCGAACTCGTGGTAGATCGCATCTCCCGGCGGATGGGCCACGCCCTCCAGCGCCGCGCGCTGGGCGTAGAGCTGGAGCAGCTCCTCGGCCATCCTGCGCACATCCCCCTTGACCTTGCCCCTCTTGCGGGCCCAGGTGACCCCTCCCAGCCGGTCGAGCTTGACCTGGTCCACCTCCCCCCCCGAGTACTTCTGCACCAGGTTCATGCGGTAGACCGGCACGTACAGCCGATCTCCGCCGGCGTACTCCAGCAGCAGAAAATCGGCCGGCACCCCCTGGATCTCCAGCTTCTTCAGGCCCAGGTAGGTGCCGATGCCATGCTGGGCGTGAACGGCCGGCTCCCCCTCCTGCAGCTGGCCGAGATCGCTGCTGCCCGCGAGCGTGGTGGGTCCCTGCGTCCGTCGCCGCGTCTTGGGACCGAAGATCTCCTCCTCGGTCAGCACAACCAGGGAGCCGGGCAGCCGGAACCCCTGGCCCAGCTCGCCGGGTATCAGCGACAGGCCTGCCGCACCGCCGGGGTCCTGTCCGGGCTCGAGCAGCCTCGTCTCCAGGCCGTAGCCCCCGAGCAAGGCGTGCAGGCGAGCGGCCCCGCCCGGACCGCCGCAGGCGACAAGCACCGGCCGTCCTTCCGACTGCCAGCGGCGCAGGCTGCGCACCAGCACCTTGAGGATCTCCTGGCCCTTCTCGCTGCGAGCCAGCTGGAGCTCGGCCGCGATGTCGTCGTTGCCGCGACAGTGCGCATGGACCGCTGGACCCCCGTCCTCGGTCAGCCTGGCCTCGAGGCGCCTCTGAGACGCGATGGTCCGGTCGAGGGTGTCGGCATCGACGAAGAAAGCGCCGGGGGGGAAGGTCAACCTCCCCGCCGAGCGGCGTGACTCGTGTGCGCTCTCGGCACGAGCATCCTCCTCGACCAGCAGCTGGCGCACGGGCTCGGGCCCCTGGACCACCCACAGGGCGCCCTGTGGCAGGTAGTCCGTCAGCGGCACGAGCTGCTCGTGGAACGCGGGTGTCAGCGACTCGATGCCGAAGAACTCGCGCCCGGTCTCCAGCTCCTCGAGCAGCAGGCGGGTCCGGCTCGAGGGATGGCGCGCCTCGTCCGCCGCCCGCAGGATCCGCCTGCGGAGGTCGGCAGGAGACGAGTCGATCAGGATCGTCTCGCGCACCGGATGGAACACGACCTCCTGGATCGGCCGCAGGGTCCGCTGGGAAGCGGGATCAAACAGCCGGATCGACTCGACCAGATCTCCCCACAGCTCGATGCGGGCCGGAAAGCGGAAGAGCGGCGGGAAGAGATCGATGATCCCTCCACGAACCGAGAAGGTGCCGGGATCCTCCACGACCTGGGTTCGGTTGAATCCGCAGGCAACAAGCCGCCCGAGCAGTTGATCCCGGTCGACCTCTTCTTCTGCCTGTACGAGCTCGGAGAGATCAGAGAATCCTCGTTGGGGGATCACCCGGCGTTGGAGTGCCGAGGCCGAGATCACCAGCACTTGCCCGACATGGTCCTGCGACAGTCGGAACAGGGCCCCCATGCGTTGCATGATGGCCACGCGATCGGGCGAGATCTCCGTGTAGGGCGAGGTCTCCACCTGGGGCAGATGCATCACGTGAGGCAGGTTCATCACCTCAACGTCAGGCTCCGCTGCGCGTAGGTGGAGGAAGAACGCGATGTCCCGGGCCAGGTGGCGCGCTGCGTCCTCGTCAGCCGTCACCACCACAATAGGCCACGGGAAACAGCCGCTTGCCCCGATCCCGCTGACAAGCATCGCGAGGTAGCTGGCATTCGCGCCATGAAGACTGACCCGCTGCGCCTGCTGGAGCCGGGCGAGGACCTGCTCCTGGTCGGGGGAACCGAGCATCTTCATGTCTCGCGCTCGGCCCGCACTCCAAGGGAGGCCCCCCGCCTCGCGCGCAGTGTTCTCCTGGTCCCGTATTTGCTGCTGTCTGTCTCCAAGTTCAACCATCAAATTCTACGAGGTGCCCTTTCTATCCGTCCTAAGCGACCAATAGCCTGATATCGCGGATCTTTTGCAGGGAGGAACACATTGCGAGGCCGCATCCGGACACCGTTCTTCTTCGTCCCGTGGGGAGAATCATCCACAGAAGCGGGACCAAAGTCCCCACCAAAGGCGGTGAACGCTCGTTCGCTGGTGGGTCAGGTCGTGGGTGGTCGATTCCTACTTCGTGAGAAAACCGGGCATTCTCCGCAGTCGGTGAACTTCGACGCCCACGACATCATGGGAGAGATCGACGTGACCGTCGAGGTCTACCCCGACGCCGCGGCGGGATACCGGCTGGGGCTCGCCGAGGCGGGTGGCGCCACCGCCGAGCTCCCCAACCTCTACAACCTCCATTTCACGGGCGAAACCAATTTGCGCTTCATCCCGGAGCGCCCCGCCGGGGCGCGAGGACCGCAAATGCCAGCTCCCGCCTCCCTCCCCTTCTGGCACCGCATCTGGAAGGCGCTCACTGGCCTGTAGCCATCCCGTTGCCGCCTGGCTATTCTGTGGGGCATGAGACCCCTCGTGCCTCTCTTGCCTCTCTTGCTCCTCGTGCTCCCCGTCGGTGCAGCGGGCCAGCCACCCAGCCCAACCCGCCAGCCCGTCCAGGGCCTGATGCAACGGGCCAAGGCGATCCAGCGGGCCACGTCTCGCCTCAGAGGGCTCCGGGTCAGACGCAAGATCAAGATGGGCGCCATGACACGAGTCCAGATCCTGCGGCATGTCGAGCGCAAGCTGATGGAGGACTACAGCGAGACCGAGATCGAGGCCGAGGGTGCGGTCCTCAAGGCGCTGGGGCTGCTGCCGGCGCCGCTGGACTACAAGAGTACCGTCCTGTCGCTGCTCAAGGACCAGGTCGCGGGATTCTACGACCCCAAGACAGCAACGCTCAATCTGGCGGACTGGATCCCGATGGATCTGCAGGAGCCGGCTCTGGCCCATGAGATCTGCCATGCCCTTCAGGACCAGCACTTCAAGTTGAAGCGGATCATCCGCCCGCTCAAGGACAACAGCGACCAGCAGCTGGCACAGGCGGCCCTTCTGGAGGGAGACTGCACCGGCGTAATGCTGGAGTACATGCTCCGCAGCCAGGGCATCGACCTCGGGACCATGCCGGACAGGATGGCCGATCTCGCCCGGCAGAGCATGGTGGGTCAGGGCGGCGCCCTTCACAAGGCGCCGCTTTTTCTGCGAGAGACGATGTTCTTCCCCTACCTCCACGGACTGGAGCTGATGCAGGAAATCCGCTCGCGGCATCCGTGGAGCAGGGTCAATCTGATGTACAAACGACTGCCGGCCAGCACCGAGCAGATCCTCCACTCGGGCAAGTACTGGCGCAGGGAACGGCCGGTCTCCGTCCGCGTGGGGCGCAGGATGCCCGCCCTCGACGGGTACCGGCTGATCAAGGAGGACGTCCTCGGCGAGTTCCAGCTCTCGCTCCTGCTCCGGGGCGGCGTCTCGATCGACGTGGCCCGCCGCGCCGCGGCCGGCTGGGGCGGCGATCGCCTGGCGGCCTTCCGCAAGGAGGGGTCAACGGCCCCGCTGCTGGTCCACCTCAGCAGCTGGGACAGCGACGCCGACGCGCTGGAGTACGTCAACGCCCTGCGACACACACTGGCCAGCCGCGGCCTGACCCTGAAAAGCGGACCACCGGCAGGTACCTGGATCTACCTCGACGCGGCCGGGCAACAGTGGCTGGTGCAGCTCAACGGGCCGCACATCCTCATGCTGGGCATGGTCCCCGAGTCGATCCGCGGCGCGCTGCAGCGCGAGGTGTGGCAGAGCTGGCGCGTCGCCGGCCGCAGGGTCACTCCCACACCACCTGTGCCAGGCAGCGGCGGATAAGCCCGACCACGTCGAGCACGCGTCAAAGCGTGGCGTGTCTCCCATCGTCGGTCAGTCCTGCAGGCACCACCCGAGCTGCAGCAACCCCCCGATATCGTGGACATCCTCGTCGAACAGAGGCACTCGAATGAAGGGGGCCTCGTCGCCGCAGCATTGCCGCAGGCGGTCGATCTCGGCGGCATCTCCGCGCGCCAGCTCTTGCAGCTGCCGGTGCGACTCCAGCAGCGCCTGCGCCATCCGCGGTGCATCCTGCCGATCGACCGCCAGGGCGACGAGCCTCCGGGCCAGCTCGGCCTGGTCCATCTCGACCTCGTGCAGCGGATGGACGCGGTTGATGATGAACGCCCCGGGACGCAGACCCGTCCGGGCCAGACGGTCGCGAAAGCCGATCGCCTCGTCCACCGCCCTCGGGTCGGGGCTGGTCACGATCACGAACCCCACCTCGCCGCTGTGCAGCAGCGCCAGCACATGCGCCGCCCGGTCGTGCATTCCCCCCAGGAGCCCTGACAGGTCGGCGAGGAAACCGGCGATGTCGTCGAGAAACCCGCCTCCAGTGAAGCGAGCGAGCCGGCGCACGACATACGCGGCCCCGAAGCCGAGCAATCCGATGCTGAGCTTGCCCGCCCTGCGGAACGTGCTCACGAACAGACCGATCGCGGGACTCTCCACGGCGTCCACCATCTTGCGCGGAGCCTCGAGGAAGTCGAGCGCGTTGGCCGTCGGTGGGGTGTCGAGCACCAGCAGGTCGTAGTGGTTGGCCTGGTGGATCTCGTACAGCTGCTCCATCGCGGCGTATTCCTGGGCGCCGGCAAGCCGCGAGGAGATCTGCTGGTACAGCTTGCTCTCGAGCAGCCGGGTCACCGTCGGTCCGTCCGGGGCGTGGCGCCGGACCATGTCGTCGAACGTCCGCTTCGGGTCCAGCATCATGGCGTAGAGCAGCCCGGCGGACAGACCGTGGGGGCCGAGCTTCTCTGCGGGGACCTGCTGCTGGTCATGGGTCAGGCCGGAGAGCCCGAGGGATGTGGCCAGCCGCCGCGCCGGATCGATCGTCATCACCAGCGTCCGCCGGTGCCCCACCTGTGCCGCCACCAGACCCAGCGCCGCGGCGACCGTCGTCTTGCCCACGCCGCCCGAGCCGACGCTGATCAACACGCGCCTGGACAGGACCAGCGGGACCACGCCGCGATCGCTCTGGCTCATCGGGAGCGAAACTTTAGCACGGTGGTGTCCTGGCGTCACCTGCGCCCGTCCGGGGCGGCAACGTCATGGTATAATTCCGACCATGAAGCCAAGCTCGATCACGCCACTGCTCGTGGCACTCTGCGTCAACTGCGCCTGCAACGAGAAGCCCAAGCGGGCGGACGAACAGGTGAAGTCGCTCGAGGCGGTTGACCGACATCTGATCAAGCAGGAACAGGAGATCCTCACCCGGCGCGGGGCGCTGCAGCGCGAACGGACCCATCTGCGAGACAAGCGGGCGGAGCTGCTGTCCAAGAAGCTCACTCTGGCCGAGACCGACACCGAGGGCCGTCAGGAGCTGGAGCAGGAGGAGTCGAAGCTGGCCAACCTCGAGGCCAACCTGGTCAAGCAGGAGATCACCCTCAACAAGAAGCTCGATACTCTGCAGACCGGTCTGGTGGAGAAGCTGGCCAAGGACAAGAGCTCCACGGCCAGGGAGATGCTGGCCGCACGACGTGAATACGGCATGGCCCTGCGGGAGAAGGACCTCGCCCGAAGGGAGAACGAGCTGTCGCACAGGGAACGGAACCTGGCCCGACGGGAGCAGACCTTCGCGACGCGACAGGCGCAGATGTGCCCCCGCGGGGGCTCCACGGTCGTCGTACAGGCACCCAGCGCGCCTGGCGGCGGCTCCTACACCCGCAAGGACGTGGAGCCCGTGTTCAACTCCGCGCTCAAGGCGATGTCCGCCAAGGGCATCCTCACCGCTGACCTGCCCCCTGGAGTCGATCGCCTGGTGACCGAGATCCGCCATGCCGTGTCCAAGCGCGACTACTCCCGCGCCAAGTACGCTGCGGACCAGTTGCTGGCCACCGTGCGGACCATGCGAATCGACCGTTCGTTCATCGGCGCCAAGATCGGACGCCTGAGCGCGGCGATCAGGCGCAGGCCCCCCTCCGGCGCGAACCAGAGCATGGTCAACAAGCTGTTCCAGGAGGCCACCGCCAACTATGGCGACGGCCGCTTTCTGGACGCCAACCGCCGGCTGAACAAGATCTACGCGCTCCTGCGCTAGAGTTCGGCTCTCCTGCCTGTGCGCTGCGAGGCCCTACTCGAGCCGATACAACGGCATCGCCTCCTCCATCCCCTCGGCGATGAGAGGGGCGCAGCCCTGGCCCGTGACCACGCCTCGCACCTTGTCGAAGGCAGCTTCGTTGACCAGGATCTCTCCGGGCTGGCTCTGCTGCTCGATCAGGCAACCAACCTCCACGGCGGCGCCGGTCACGGTGTAGGCCACCCTGCGTGCCGATCCCAGGTTGCCGCCGGTCGCACGCCCCGATGCGATGCCGGTGCAGGGCTCGAGCACGGCGCCCCCGATGGCGGCCTGTCGCCGGCCCTCCAGTCGGACGCCGGCCCGGACCGCCAGCGCGGCCTTGATCGCGCCACGCTCCGGCTCCTTGACCGGCTGGGGAAAGCCCCAGACCGCCAGCACGCGCGCCGAGTCGAGCTGGACCACCGCCCCGCCGTGGTCCGTGATGGCGTCGATCACCGGCGCCAGATACTCGTTGGCCAGGCGCAGCGCCTCGGTGGAGCTGAGATCGCCCTGTAGGGTGGACAGGCCCCTGAACCCCACCGCCATCACGGTGACCGCTCGCTCCTCGGCGGATATCTCCAGCGGGTTCGGCTCGCGCAGGATGCGTTCGGTGATCGAGTCGCCGAGGTATGGTCCCAGCTGCTCCCGCACGTCGACCTGGGCGGCCAGCATCCGGCGCAGCTGGTCATACGGTTGCGCGATCTGCTCCAGCCCCTTGCCGCCGGCGACCTGCTGGTGCAGATCACCCGCCGCGACGGCAGTGACCTGACTCGCGAGTCGTCGCAGAGGTCCGGTGGTCCAGCGAGACAGCAGGAGCGCCAGCCCGAGACCGACCAGCCAGACCAGCCCGATGACGATCAGCCCCGATTGCCTGGCCTCCCGCACCAGCCGATCGATACGCCCCAGGTCGAAGCCCAGCCGGAGGCGCCCCTCGATGGCCACCTCCCTGATGCTTGCGCCCCGGTCGACCTTGTCGGCCGCCAGCCGCCTCAGCACCCCGGTGCGACCCTCCAGAACCAGGCGCTGGAACGATGGTCCCAGCGAAGCGAACAGCCTCGGGTTCAGCTCGCCGTCAACCATGCGCCCGTCCCCGTCGACCTCGATCGCGTAGACCAGCCCGAGCGAGACATCGCGACGATCGGAGTGCGCAACGAATGCACGGATGGCGTCGAAGTCGGGCCGTCCGCGCTTCTTCACGCTCCCCAGGACCCTGGCGAGCGCCGATTCGCTCCGGACCAGCTCGTCCTCGAACAGATCCACCAGCCGCTGCAACACTGCGATGGATGCACCACAGGCAGCCGTGATCAGCAGCACGGCGACGAGGGCGATTCTGGAGCTGATGGACACCGAGGACGCTCCGGATGCTACTCGATCAGGACCAGGCACTCGCCTGCCTCGACGTTGTCGCCCTCGTTGACCTTGAACTCCTTCACCGTCCCCTCCGCCTGCGCACGCAGCTCGTTCTCCATCTTCATCGCCTCGACCACGATCACACCCTGGCCGGGGGTCACCTGCTCCCCCTCCCCCACCAGCCGCTTCACCACCCTCCCCGGCATCGGTGCCGTGATCGCCAGCGTCCCGTCGGCCATTCGGCTGGCGCCCGATCCGGTTGCGGCCTGTCGTGCGGCATGCCGCTCGTCCAGCAGCTCCACCAGTGACGGCTCTCCCTGCTGGTACACCACCAGCCGGGGCAGATCACCCTCCACCAGGAACCCGAGGCTGCGGTCTCCATCGAGCACATGGTACTCTCTCGGTCCGACCTGCTGCAGGTCCAGCATCAGGTGAGATCCGTCGCCGTCCAGAGTGACGGCGTACTTCCCCTCTCCCGACGGCTCGACGTCGATGTTGAGCTTCTGCTTGTCTCGGGCGATCTCGTACCGGATCCTCGTCATAGTCGGGCACTATATCCACAGCCGGCCCCCCCTGTCACGGCCGTACCGAGACCTCGCTGTCAACGGAGACCGAACGGTTGACCAGCAGAGCCACGGTGGTCGTGGTGGCGGCCATGACCACGGCTCCGAAGGCAGCCACCGCCCACCAGCGGCGATACCAGGGCAGCTCGCTGTCAGTCAGCGGACGCGGCGGTCCCTGCCCCACGAGCCTCATCTCCCCGGTCCCGATGGGGAAGGCCGACAGCTTGACCTCCACCGTCGCCGTCTGGTTGAAGTCGACCTTCACGAAACGCACGTAGTCACGGTAGGCCTGGTGCGTGACCCGCAACGCGTGGGTCCCCACCGCCACTCGATCAAGCAGGCCAGCCGAGCTGCGCGCGACCCGCTGTCCGTCGAGGTAGATCCATGCATTGGCCATGTCCACCTTGACGTCGATGGCTCCGGTGTAGCTGTCGGGGACCAGCAAGCGAACAGCCAGCTCGCGCGTCGCGTTGCGCAGTCCCCGACCGCGCGGGTCGAGCACGCCGTTGACCGAGCGCACAACCGTGCCATCTCGTCCCACCAGGCGCAGGTAGACCATGTACGCTCCGCTGAGGCTGCCGACGTCGCCGGCGACCACCAGCTCCGCCCCCACCCGCCGGCCCGCAGCCGCCAGGCAGGCCGCGTCACCATCGCAGGGGCGGGGCCCGTACAGCAGCCGCTGGATCCTGGTCGAGATGAGGAAGCGGTGCCCCGGAACGCCGGACATGGCCGCCGTCAACCAGCGCTGCACTTTTCGCGCGTCCTGGGTCTCGATGCCGAGGGGATTGAGCGGCGCCATGACGCAGGTCTTGACCTCGGCCGCGGCCGGGCGAACCAGACACAGCACCAGCGCCGCCACCGTCAGAGGCCGCATCGCTCTGGCTCCGCGCTGCAGTTGATCCCGCTCGACTTGCTCGAGACGGCGTAGCCCAGCCCCGCTCCCACGCCAGCCGCCACCACACCGACCGCGGTCCAGACCCACCACCGCGTGTACCAGGGATAGGGCCGCCTGACCCTGGGGGGAGCAGCAGCCGCTTTGCCCTTGCCCTTGGGTGGCTGGAGCTTCACCACCACCTCGGCCGTCTTCTGGAACCGCACCTGCACCCGCTGGACCACGTCGGTGTAGCCCTCCTTGCTCACCCGCAACAGGTGCTCACCCACCTGGAGCCCGTGGACGGCCGGCAGCGGCGTCTTGCCGACCAGCCTGCCGTCGACGTAGACGTCCGCGTCCGGCTGATCGGCCAGCACGGTCACTGCCCCACGCAGCCGCTCCGGAGCCACGAGGCCGTAGGCGGCCACCCGAACCGCATCGATCAGCTGGTCTGGATCTCCGCTGATCGGCTCCTGGATCCGTCGCTGCTCCTTCCCGCTCCTCACATCCACTATCTTGAGGTTGACCACGTAGGAGCCGGCGAGCCCGCCCACATTGCCCGAGATCACCCGGTCCACGCCGAGCAACTCGCCCACCCTGACCAGGCAACCCACGTCTCCGGTGCAGTTCTGCAGCTCGGGGTGCTGGCTCACCAGCTCGCGGACCTTCCGAGGAGTGGGCAGGGTGGCGTCGGCCAGCCGGCCGAGCTCGATGCGCATCAACCCCTCGAGACGAGCCACTATCTGGGGGTCGACACCCAGAGGGTCGATGCGAAAAATGGCGAGCCCCGCCGCGTGGGCCGCTGACGCCGTCTGCAACAACGCTACCAGGCAACCGACACGCAAGATCATCATCGCCGGGCGATCATACAGGCCCCCAGAGCTACTCGGTGGGTTGCGACGCATTATCGCCCCGAGGTGGCAGCGGTATCGGCGGCGGGGGAACCTCCCCCCCCGCCTCGGCGCCTGGCTCGGCCTTGATGGCAATGCCCCAGGCCGTCGCCGAACGGAACCCGAGCAGCTTGATCAGCCACCAGATGCCGTGACCGGGCGTGGTCTGGAACCGCAGATCCATCACCTTGTCTGCACCAATGGCCCGGGCCTCCTTCATCAGCAGCTCGTTGACAGCCTGCTCCATGTCAGCATCGGGCATGCCGAGGGAGAAGAGGTAGAATCCAAGACATGTGGCCTGGATGCCCGCCACCGGCTCCATCCCCTCGGGCACGTGGAGCAGGTCGGGCTGGAGCCGGACCACATCCACGCTGCTGCAGCTGCTGAGCACGATGATCCCGGCTCCCAGTGTCAACCGACGCATGGTGCCTCTGGGTAGCAGGGCTGCGGGGTTCCTGTCAAGCCGACCTCTCACCGTCAGCCTGCACCACGTGCTCCAGATGCCCCACGATCCGCTCCAACCCGTCCCGGTCCACCTCGGGTCGGAACAGGTGAGGGATCTGCACCAGGGGAAGCGGGAGATCCTGCTCCAGGCGCGCAAGCTGCACCTGGTTGATCGCCCGGCGGGATCGGATGGTCTGCGCTGAACGAACCAGGGGGGCGACCCCTGGATCGGCCCCGTCGCTCTGGCGCAGCTGATCCAGCGCCCGCCCCAGCGCCGGATCCTCGAACGAATCGGGATAGACTCCATTCACCACGACCCGCTCGACCGACAGACGCAGATCCTCGACCGTCCAGCGGTAGAGGTCGATCGCCTCGCTGACGGCCATCTCCTCTGCGAGCGTCACGATCCACATCATCGTCCTCGCCGGGTCCTGCAGCAGACTCAGCGCTTCCCGTGCGTCCACCGTCAACGGGCCGCTGGGCACCGTCTCGACGATCACCTGCGGTATGCGGAGCATCGTCACCAGGTGACCCGTTGCAGGGCCATCGAAGATCACGGTGTCGTACTTGGGGCGGCCGTCGTCCAGCACCTCGGTGGTGTGATACCACGCCTTGCCGAGCATCGAGTACTCGTCCAGCGCCGGGATCGCTCGCAGGAAGTACTTCACCAGTCGGTTCTCCATCACGGCGCGGTAGACCGACTTGAAGCGCAGCACCATCAGCCCTCGCTCGCGCAGCGCCGCCTCCGGGGTCATGTTCACCGCCCAGAGGCCGGGCAGCACCTCGCGGATCTCGTCACTCAGCTCGTTGCAGCCCAGCATACGGTGGACATGCTGCTTGGTGCGCACGTGGGCCAGCAGCACGCGGCGCCCCCGCCGGGCGAGCACGACCGACAGAGCTGCGGCGATGGTGGTCCGGCCCACCCCACCCTTTCCGCCGATGATGACAAAGCGCCTGTGGAGCATGTGGAATGGTAGAATGCCCCGTTATCCCGAGGGACTCAACCCAATGCTTGAGAGTGGGAACGTGAGGCAGAACTGCGGACAGATTCGGGCGGGACGTCGCTGTGACCGATGCTACTCCTCTGGCATCGGCTCGGGCGCTGGCGCTGGTGCGGGAGCGGGAGCGGGAGCCGGAGCACCACCACCACCGTCAGGCGCACCTGCGCTGGCGTTCTCGATCATTTCGGCCTGCATGCAGGTCGCGGCTCCGCCGGAGGCCGGAGCGCAGTAGTACACCCGCGTCGACAGGGGGAGGCCATTGGGCCCGAGGGTCGTCGCCTCGGTGAACCAGGCCTCGTTGGTCTGCGCCGTATTGCCGCCCTGGGCCGATACGACTGACACGCACCCCGCCGCCACAGCGAGGGCAAGAATTGCAACAACTAGTAGACTTGCGCGCTTCATTGCTTGCCTCCTCTGTGGTCCCTACTGTTTGATGACCTGGTAGCACTTGGGCTTGCCGCCGCCCGCCTCGCAGTTCCAGAACGTCGAGCCGAAAGGCGAGGCCTTGATGACGTAGGCCTTTCCCTGTGCTCCTCTGACTGCGGTGACGTACATGCAGCCTGAGGCGAGGATCATAGCCAGCAATGCGCCCAGTAGTAGCAAGTACCTCATGATGAGTTCACCCTCCTTTCGAGTTGCGTTGAAAATGTGGTTCGGTTGGAAGTCCTTGTAGCAGTGAATCACCAGTTCCGTAACAGCTGTACTTCATGTGTCCAGGTACTACCTGGCTCCTGGAACAGACCTGCTTGCCTGTGAAATCCGCATGAATATCCAAGCCCGCGCGCCTTGTGTCAAGAACAAAGTGGTGTCTCTCTGACGACCGGAGGGAACGTTGACAGACCCGCCAAAGAGCTATTTAGTACGCCACCATGGTGTTCCTTCCCCGACGTGGAGCAGCCGCCACCCTCGCTCTCGCCACGCTGTTTTCTGCCGGCCACGCTGCCGCCGACCCGCCCGTGCAGCACAAGGAGCCCTACATAGTCCTGCTGACCATCGGCCCGGGAGATCCACTCTGGACCCGTTTCGGCCACACCGCCCTGATGGTGATGAGGGAGCACCGTGGCACCAAGGGCTACGACAGCCGGGTCTACAACTACGGCGCCGCCGACTTCGGCGCCTCGGGGTTCGCCTGGCGCTTCTTCCGCGGCACCTCCCGCTTCTTCGTCGCCATGACGGGGACCTTCAACGACACCGTCAACGCCTACGCCGCCAGCAACCGCGGCGTTCGCTACCAGAAGCTCAACCTGACAGCGGAGCAGGTCCAGCGCGTCATCGCGCGTCTTGAGCACGACGCCAAACCAGAGAACCGCGAGTATCCGTACCACCACCTCACCTCGGGGTGCGCGACGAAGGTCAGGGACCTGCTCGACGAGGTGGTGGGTGGTGCGATCCGCCGACAACTGGGCACCCGGCCCGACCCGCACACCCCGAGGCACTACGGGCGTCTGGCCTTTGCCGGCGACTTCTGGGCCGAGATCGCGAGCGACCTGTTCATGGGGCGGCTGCACGACAGGCCCCAGACCAGGTACTTCGCCCTCTACATGCCCCGCTTGCTGCTGGAGTACCTGCAGCGAGTGAAGGTGCCCGATCCCGCTGCTTCACCC
>Ga0180009_10003997_pt1 | contig 16454 bp, 16 predicted proteins | sample OS_PC_MetaG_FD_123537 | JGI IMG/M metagenome (GOLD analysis project Ga0180009, IMG submission 123537) | Groundwater microbial communities from the Aspo Hard Rock Laboratory (HRL) deep subsurface site, Sweden - OS_PC_MetaG | ecosystem: Environmental > Aquatic > Deep subsurface > Groundwater...
AAAGGAGAATCCATGCGAAAAAAGAAAACCAATTTGACTTAGAAACCAAAATTTGAGATGTATAAAAAAACCAGCGTCGCTTCGCTCCGATACCCGGCCGCTTTCATCCGGAATCGGTGGCCGGAATCATCCGGAACAGGCGGCCGACTTCCCCGGAATGCGCACATCTTTGACAGTCGCTCCAAAGTGCTCAATCTAAATCCTTCTACAGTTGAATATGCCTTAACCTTAAACACATATGAACGAAGTATCCATGTGTAGGTTGCCGGATTAGAGGAGAAGAAAGTTAAGCTTAATTTTTAGGTTGCGTTGAAAGAAACTATCTGAGTATATTACAAAAAAGCTAAAAGGCACTGATCTGTTTAAATCTGTGTCGGATTTGGGGAGGGACTCTTGGTGGACAAGGAACTGAGGTCTGGTGAATCAGGGCGAAACCTGAATATACTAAAGGTAAAGTCTTCCGATCACAAGAACGCAGAAAAGACATTAAGAACCCTTGAGGAAAGGCAGCAAACTATCCTTGAGGGTATCGAAGAAGGTTATATTGAAGTTGATCTCAATGGAACCACAGTATTCTGTAATAATTCGTTTAGCAGGATAACAGGGTATCCTACGAAGGAACTTCTTGGGTTGAATTTTCGAGAATATATGATCGAGGACATGGCAAAGACCGTTTTTGCGACATACAATAAAGTCTTCAAATCAGGGGCGCCTAACAAGGGATTTCATTATGAAATAATAACAAAAAACGGAATCAAGAGAATCATAGAAAATTCCATATCTTTAATGAGAGACGCGGAAGGCCATCGGAAAGGGTTTCGGAGCGTTGTGCGTGATATCACCGATCGTAAACTGGCTGAAAAAGAACTGGAGATGCATCGCAGCCATTTGCAGGCCATTTTCGAGAGCGTAAAAGACGCTATCATCACATTTGACTCTGATATGGTAGTAGTTGAAGCAAATAAGGCCGCAGAAAACATCTGTGGTTTGGTCGCAAAAAAAGATATGGGCAGGGTGGTGTTCCCTGATTGTTTGACTCAATGTGACAAAAATTGCCTTGATGTCATTCAGGAGGCTTTAAGAAGTAAAACCACGATTATGGAATACCGGATAAAATGCAACCACCATCATCGACCTCAACAGAGAGTAATTGTCACCGGCTCTCGACTACTGAGCTCAAATGACAAGTTTTTTATGGGAACAGTTGTTGTCATAAGGGACATAACCAGGCTTAGCAATCTTGAACGGGAATTGAAGGAGAGGCATCAGTTTCAAAAAATTATCGGCAAGAGCGGCAAGATGCAGGATATCTACGAGCTTTTAAGTAGTTTGGCCGACTTAGAGACCACCGTTTTGATCACAGGCGAGAGCGGCACAGGAAAATCACTGGTAGCAAGCGCCCTTCATTATAGCGGAAATCGTGCTTTAAAACCGATGGTAACGGTGAATTGTTCCGCTCTGCCCGAAAGCCTGTTTGAAAGCGAACTTTTCGGCCATGTAAAAGGTTCTTTTACGGGCGCCGTAAAAGACACACAGGGTCGTTTCCAGGTCGCATCTGGCGGAACGATTCTGTTGGACGAAATCGGAGATATATCTCCAAGAATACAGCTCAAACTTCTGAGGGTTCTTGAAGAAAGAGAATTTGAGAGGGTGGGGGAGTCTGTTCCTATAAAGGCTGATGTCCGTGTTATTGCATGTACGAACCGGGATTTGAAAGAGAAGGTAAGGCTGGGGGAATTCCGGGAGGACCTTTATTATCGTCTGAAAGTTGTGGAGGTGAAAATGCCATCCCTCCGTGAGAGGGTTGAGGATATTCCGTTGTTTGTCGAACATTTTTTGAATATCTTTAACGAGAGTTTCCAAAAAAACATCCATGGACTATCTGATGAGGCAGTAGAGGTGTTCATGAGCTATCCGTGGCCGGGAAATGTCAGAGAGTTGAGGCACAGCATAGAACACGCATTTGTCCTCTGTCGTGGCCCGATTATTTGCCTCGACCATTTGCCGGTAGAAATAAGAAGGTGCCACGACAATGGGCAGGGAATTAGTAAAAGAAGGCCTGTGAAGGAACAGGAAGAGATCCTCACAGTTTTGGACAAGACATATTGGAACAAGGCAAAAGCTGCACGTCTTCTGGGAATAGACAGGGGTACTCTTTACAGAAAAATCCACAAATACCGGCTTTCCAAATCTGAGAAAAGTGTGTAGTATGCAACAGATGTGTAGCGCAACACTTCTGTGGTATGCTACACATTCATACCATTCACCGGGAAACATCTTTCCAGTCTTTTCCGGTTCAACTCTTTTTGATCATTGAAGAAAATTTGCTTCCCCTTCCGGTCTTCGCCTTTGGCGCACATCTTGCTATTGAATGCATTAACATTAAAGTTAAAGTATTGATAACGACGAAAAGATCGAGAGGAGAGGTAAGCTATTGGGAGGAAAATTTGTAAGCGAAAGGAATCTGAAATTTTTGTTATATGAGGTCTTTGATGCAGAATCCCTAACCAGGTACGATTATTACCGGGAACACAATCGGAAAACATTCGATATGGTCATCAGGGAGGCGCTCAAGCTGTCCAAGAATCTGCTTTACCCTGTATTTACCGGAATGGATCGTAATCCTCCGGAACTTGCCGATGGTAAAGTAAAAGTCCATCCTTCAGTAAAAACCATAATGAATGAATTCGGCAAGGGAGGCTGGATCACAGGCAGAATGCCTTATGAACAAGACGGCAATCAGCTTCCCCACTTAATCGCGAATGCCTGTGACTTTATTTTCGCGGCGGCAAATTATTCGGCCGGCGTTTATCCCGGGCTGTCTGCCGGAGCCGCCCACCTGATGGAAAGTTTCGGCAGCAGAGAACTGTTCGACACTTATGCCCCGCACATGCTTGCCGGCAAATGGCAGGGAACCATGGCTCTGACGGAACCTGAAGCAGGCTCATCCCTTGCCGATATCACCACCACGGCGGAACCGACCGGTCATGGATACTATCTGATAAGGGGTCAGAAAATATTCATCTCTGCCGGAGATCATGACGGGGTTGAAAATATAGTGCACCTCATGCTGGTCAGGATTAAGGATGCACCTTCCGGGGTAAAGGGGATTTCGCTCTTTGTCGTTCCGAAAAACCGAATCGATGAAAACGGCCGGCTGATTTCAAACGATGTGATCACATCCGGGATATTTCACAAGCTGGGCTACAGGGGATGCCCGATCGTGCAGCTTGCCATTGGAGACAAAAACAATTGCCGCGGATGGCTCGTTGGAGAGCCCCACAATGGATTGAGGTACATGTTCCAGATGATGAACCAGGCACGCATCGGAGTCGGCATAGGAGCCGTTTCTATTGCTACGGCCGCATATTATGCCTCTCTTGATTATACCAAAACACGCCGTCAGGGCCGCAGTATCGCAAAAAAAGACCCTGACCTGCCGCAGATTCCCATAATAGAACACGCGGATGTCAAGCGCATGCTGTTGTTTCAAAAGGCTGTGGTAGAAGGCTCACTTTCTCTTATCATGCAGTGCAGTAAATATGTCGATATGATTAAAGTGCTTCCTGACGACAAGAAGGAAAAATATCAACTTCTGCTGGAGATTCTGACACCCGTTGCAAAGAGTTACCCGTCCGAAATAGGCATAGAGTCCATAAGCCAGGGCTTGCAGTGCTTCGGCGGTTCCGGATACTGCGATGATTATCCGCTGGAGCAGTATTACCGTGATGCACGCATCCATCCCATACATGAAGGCACAACGGGCATTCACGGGGTAACACTGCTTGGAAGAAATGTAACGATGAAAGATGGCCGCGCCTTTCGATTATTCCTGGAGGAGGTTCAAGAGACCATACATGCAGCAGAGGCTGTAAACGAGCTTAAGCCGTATGCGCGGGAACTCGAAGATGCACTGGAGAAGCTTCAAGAGGTAACTTCTCATTTGCTGAATATAGCAAAAGAAGGAAATCGAGAGGTTTTTCTTGCCGACGCGACTCTTTATCTGGAGCTTTTTGGAATCATTACCGTTGCTTGGCAGTGGCTGCTTCAGACCATATCGGTTCAAAAGGCCTTGAAAAACAAAGATGCTCTTTCAGAGGCAGATGCCAATTTCTATAAGGGGAAGATGTATGCCTTCCGATATTTCTTTGGTTACGAACTCCCTGGGATCGAGGGGTTAGCAAAACGATTGCTAAACACTGATGGGCTGACTGTGGAAATGAAGGCAGGTTATTTTTCCGATTGATATCACTGGGGGAAGGGGGAATCGTGAAGGTTAGGAATGTCGATGAAATAGATGTAGGTGAAAAAAAATCATTTAGCAAAACCGTCACGGAAACTGATGTCTACCTCTTCGCTGGTATTACCGGTGACATGAACCCCATCCACGTTAACCGTGTGTATGCGGCAAGTACCCGGTTCCACAAACCTATAGCTCACGGTATCTTGGGGCTGGGTTTGATATCCAACGTCCTTGGTACTCAATTGCCGGGACCGGGAGCTGTTTACCTGGAGCAAACCATAAAGTTTATCGAGCCGGTTTATATTGGGGACACTGTTACTGCGTATGCTGAGGTGATAGAGAAGGATTTAGAAAAGAATCGGGTTTGTCTCAGGACCTGGTGTCAAAACCATGATGGAGTCGTAGTGATGGATGGCAAGGCTTTTCTAATGATGCCAAAAAAGGAGATCGCGTAAATGGATTATCAGTATGACACCATCAAATGCAATGTTAATGAAGGTATTGCGCTGGTGGCTATTAATAGACCAGAGGCGCTTAATGCCCTGAACAGCAAGGTTTTCATGGAACTGGGCAAGGTATTTGAGGAGATGGAAAAGGATGATCAGGTTCGAGTGGTCATACTTACCGGTGAGGGTGAGAAGGCATTTGCGGCCGGTTCCGATATAACCGAAATGAAACAATGTTCCGTTCTGGAAGTCAGAGAATTTGCCATGGTGGCAAATCGTACACAGGGGAAAATTGAGACATTCCCGAAGCCGGTTATCGCCGCCGTCAACGGTTTCGCGCTGGGTGGAGGCTGTGAACTGGCAATGGCATGCGATATAAGAATTGCTTCTACCAGCGCAAAGTTTGGTCAACCGGAAATCAATCTGGGGATAATTCCCGGGGGTGGCGGCACTCAGAGGCTTGCCCGGTTGATCGGAATAGACAGAGCTAAGGAATTAGTCTACTCGGGAAGAATAATTGATGCAGAGCGTGCCTATGAATGGGGACTGGTTAACAAGGTTGTGCCTCCGGATAAACTTATCGAAGAGACCCGGAAGTTAGCCACTATAATTGCCGGCAAGTCACTTCCTATCCTGATGCTGGCCAAGGAAGCGTTCAATTGTGGCTATAACCTTGACCTGGACAGGGCATTGCAGCTTGAGATTGAGTGTTTCGCCAACTGTTTTGGAACAGAGGATCATAATGAGGGCATATTGGCTTTTACCGAAAAACGTAAGCCTATCTTTAAAGATAAATAAAAAGAAAAGGAAATCAGTTATGGAATTTAGCAACATAGGAGTGATCGGGGCGGGTGCTATGGGCAGCGGCATAGCCCAGGTAAGTGCTGTGGCTGGGTACAATGTGGTACTGCAGGATGTTTATAGTGATGCTCTTGAGAGGGCCAGGGTGTCCATTGAGAAGAGCTTGAGCAAAATGGTAAGCAAAGAAAAAATGGCAAAAATGGATATGGATGCCGCGCTTGACCGCATACAGTTTACTACCGTTCTGGAAGATGCCTGTAAAGATGCGGATCTTGTTATCGAGGCTGTTTTTGAGAACCTTGAGCTTAAGCACAATATGTTTAGGAAGTTAGCGGAGTTATGCAAAAAAGAGGCTATCTTGGGTACCAATACCTCAGCGCTTCCCATCACGGAAATTGCCAGCGTTACTGACCGTGGAGATAAAATCATAGGCATCCACTTTATGAATCCTGTGCCTCTCATGAAAGGTGTTGAGGTTATTTCCGGTCAGCTCACATCTGATGAAACCAGGAATACTGTTTTTGATTATGTGAGAAAATTGGGTAAAGAGCCGATCGAGGCTGTTGACTTCGCAGGCTTTATAGTGAGCCGTTTGCTCGATGTATTATTAAATGAAACTATTAAGCTTGTTCAGGAAGGAAATAAGCCTGAAGATATCGATAAGGCAATGGAGTTGTGCGCTGGTCATCCGATGGGGCCCTGTCGCTTGCTTGATCTCGTGGGTGCGGAGATTGCCATGCATGGCATGGAGACAATGGAGCGTGATTTGGGGGACGGGTATAAGCCCCATCCTCTTTTGAAGAAGAGAGTATTGGCGGGATTGTTGGGACGAAAGACCGGTCGAGGGTTCTATGAATATTAGTACCTGTTTTGACTGTTGAATAGGTTAAGCGTGATTTTCCAATAAGATCAACATGTTAGGTTAATTTTGGCAATAAATCGTCTGGAAGTCGGGTTATGAGACATATTAAAGAGTTGTTGGATTTAACAGGCCAGGTGGCTATAGTCACGGGAGGGGCCGCCGGTATAGGGTCGCAAATGGCATATGCGCTGGGGGAAGCAGGCGCTGATTTGGTTTTGGCCGCCAGGAAGCTCGATCGGTGCACCGAAGTAGCCAAAACCATGGAAAGAGAACTGGGTGTCAATGTAATGCCTGCTCGATGCGATATTTCCAACCGTGAGGAAATCGATGCCCTGTATGAGCAAGTGATGAAAGAATTCAAGCGGGTGGATATCCTGGTAAACAACTCTGGTGCCACCTGGGGAGCGCCTTCCCTCGAATTTCCTGTGGAAGGTTGGCAGAAAGTCATAAACACCAACGTTAATGGTACCTGGCTTATGTGCCAGAGAGCGGGCCAGATAATGTCTAAACAAATGTACGGCAGAATAATAAACCTTGCCTCGATAGCGGCTTTTGTGGGGGCGTCCGCTGAAGTTATGGATGCAGTTGCCTATCAGACCAGTAAGGCGGCCGTTGCCGGTTTAACAAAAGATCTGGCAGTAAAATGGGCTCAGTACAATATTACTGTAAATGCGATCGCTCCGGGGTGGTTTCCTTCAAAAATGAGCCAGGGGACCCTGGAGAGTAGCGGAGAACGAATGAAAAGCTTTATTCCGATGCAGCGCTTCGGTGGAGAGGATGAGCTGAAGGTTGCAACATTGTTTTTGGCATCTCCCGGGGCCAGTTATACGACAGGGGTAATACTGAGCGTTGATGGTGGATGGGTTGCCATGTAACTTTTATTTGATAGAGAGAAGATAAAAGGAGTCAAGAAGATGAGTTTCCCGAAGAGTAAGGACGATATAGTTTGTGTAAGCGCGGTAAGGACGCCCTTTGGTCGTTTCGGTGGATCGTTGAAGGATATTGATATCTATGATCTGGGCGCTGTCGCTATGGAAAATAGCATGAAGAGAATAAGCCTGGCCCCTGAATTAATTGACGAGGTCTGGTGGGGTAACGGTGATACGAGCAGCACTAAAGATCCATATACCCCTGTAGTGGCTCGCCAAACTATGCTCAAGGCCGGGATTCCTCCCGAAAGACCGTCAGTAACCTTCGATCAGGCATGCATTTCTGCGATGGATGCTGCAAAATATGGCGCCAGGAGTATTCAGGTTGGGGAAGCCGAGATTGTAATGGCCGGTGGTTCAACAAGTTTCAGTACGATTCCGTTCTTAATGCGTGGAATAAGGTGGGAAGGCAGACGGCACACCTCATTCCTTGTAGAGGATCCTATCATTCCTCTTGGGTACAAGGATTATGCTCCGGTTGCCGTTGACGCCGGGAATGTAGCCGTTGAATACGGTGTGCCGAGGGAGGAGCAGGACGAGTTTGCGTATGCAAGCCACGTCAAGTATGGCAAAGCCTGGGAACGTGGTTTTTTCAAACATGAAATGGAGCCTTTTGAAATAGTCCAAAAAGATAAAAAAGGAAATGTGGTATCTAAGAAGTTATTAGATATCGACGAGCAGTATCGTCCCGATATCAAGTTAGAAGCCCTTGCCAAGTTAAAGCCGGTTTTCGGTAATCCAACCTGCACTGCCGGCAATTCGCCGGGAATGAATGACGGCGCGACTGCCCAGATAATAATGCGAAGAGAGAAGGCGGAGCAGTTGGGCCTGGATATTATTTATACCATTGTGGCCATGTCCTCAATAGCCCTTCAACCCAGAATCATGCCGGTATCGCCGGGTTTCGCAATTAAGAAATGTCTGGACGAAGTAAAGATGAATATCGACGACATGAAATTTATTGAGATAAACGAGGCTTTTGCATGCGTGCCACTTGTTTCAACAAAGCTTTTGTCTAACAAAAGATTCATGTCTGCCAATTACGGGGAAATGGTGAAGGATGCATCAGAAAAGCCCATTCTGGATAATGATGAGAAGCAATATCAGGATTTGAAAAAAAGATTAAATGTCAATGGAAGCGCCATTGCCGTTGGCCATCCAAACACGGCAAGCGGGGCACGCCTAATGATGACGGCTGCTTACAATCTGAAAGAAAATGGCGGCGGTTATGCAGCTTGTGCGATCTGTGGGGGGTTAACCCAGGGTGCGGGTTCCATAATCTGGGTTGAATAATTCAAGTAGACAATAAATATAATAGAGAAGGGAGGTGTTTTAGTTAACGGCAATGCTGAGGTAATTAAACAATTTATGGAAGGAAAGGATAAAAGAACTATGTCCACTTATTTAGGTCGTTTGCTATAGATGGTTCGGAAGCCTCCGAAAAAGCTTTTGAAACCGGAGTCAAATTAGCCGAAAGTTTAGGGGTGCCGGTTATAATAACGCATATAATAGACCAAGGCATGTTTGAAAGTATGTTGACTCCTGTTCCGGGTGGACCCTATGAGATGGCTAAACCTATCTATGATGAAATAAAAGGGAACATGGAAGATTTTCTAAAGAAAAAAGAAGAATTATGCGGGCAAAGGGGTGTCAAGTGTGAGGCAATCGTAAGGATGGGACATCCTGTTAATACAATCTTAGAGTTAGTAAAAGAGAAGGCGGTTGATCTCATTGTTTTGGGATCCCATGGAAGAGGCCGCCTTGTAGGAACAGTTTTGGGCAGCGTTTCATATGGTGTAGTACACAAAGCCCAAAACATTTCTGTTCTTGTGGTGAGATAGTAATATTTCACTGAGGTATCTTTTTATAAACATAACAGTAAAACTAACAATTGATAAGGGGGATATTATGCCATTTAAAACAGTTCTTTTTTGGGCAGTTTGTATGTTTTCTGGCTATATATGGGGTTTCTATCTCTTGTGGAAGGTAGAGAAATCGGGGGTGAAACGATGGGGTGGAGGTGCGGGAAGTATGTTCCGCATGGAATCGAAGCCCAATAATAGATAAAAACACGCTTCACGGATAATACGATGAGGAGGAAAAATTAAATGCATTATAACACGCTAATGTATGGATTTATATTTATTGCATATTTTGCGTTACTAACGTGGTTTGGTCACATAGGGTATAAAAAATCAAAAGGTTTAACTGACTTTGTTGCTGGTGGGTTTAATATAGGGTTGTGGGTCAGCATCGGCATGTTTTCAGCAACGTGGGTAAGCGCTGCTTCTGTAATTGGCTTTCCAAGCATGACCTATCAGGTTGGATTATGTTCAATTACAGCTATATATGCTGGATATTTTTTCGCAAATTCACTGATGCCATTTCTGGCAAACAAGTTGCGGATGCCGGAATTGCCCGCGCGAACTATACCTGAATACCTTCGATTTCGCTTTGAGCCGCACGCCAAGAGAAGTGGCTTGCAGGCGCTTGGCGCTCTTTCAATGTTGCTGGGATATCTTGCCTATGTAATGATCCAAATTAAAGCCGTTGGTATAATTATAGCCACGATAACGGGTATACCCTACTTTTTTGCTGTTTTTATCTTTCTCATCTTCCTGATTTACACCGCTTCCGGGGGCATGTGGTCGGTGGGTATTAGCGATCTTTTCAACACGGTTGTTATAGTTGTTACTCTGGTTATCGCAGCAGGGGTTCTTCTACACAATGCAGGTGGCTGGGATCAGATGTGGTCAACATTTAGCGCGGTGAGTACCGCGCCAGTTGAAGGTGGAAAACCAACTCCGCCGGGGCAGCTTACCTCTATGTTGGGGCCGTATTCCTTATCTTTTGTGATAGGGCTTTTCATCGCTTCTTCTTTTGGCGGTGCTGCAGCTCCCCATTGGCTTGGCCGTATGCAGATGGTGAAGAATCGAAAAATCGCGATAGCGACACCGCTCTATAGCCAACTCATCATTGGTGCGATTTTTGCGGCTCTTCTTATTATTGGTGTTGCGGGCAGGGCGATATTGCCAACGATTCCTGGTGGTCACGATACGGATTGGTTGTTGCCTATCCTGTTTACTCAGCATATGCCGATATTCATAGGAGGGTTGGCTCTTGCGGGAGTGATGGCGGCCGCCATGTCAACAGCGAACGGAATGTTGCTCCATCAGGCCCTGGCGCTCAATTATGATATCATCAGAAATTTGAAGAAAGAGAAGATTGATGATGAGAAGATGATAAAATGGAACAGGATAATTATCGTCTTGCTCGGTGTTGCTGCGACAGCACTGGCGCTCAATCCCCCGAAGCTTATTGCCATTGTTGGAGCCCTTGTCTTCGGCTTCTGGGGATGTACGTATATACTTCCTACTTTCGTAGGGCTGTACTGGAAGCGGTTTAATAAACAGGCTGCGTATTGGGTTTCCATCGCCGGACCTCTTACCTTTGTGGTCACAAACAAGCTCATCAAAGCGAAAATGATGAGCGATATAATACCCGACATGGTGTGGGGTTTAGGTGTTGGTATTATTGGTGCGGTAATCCTTTCTTATATGTTTTCACCTTCTCCGAAAGCGGGCTGGGAGCCATATTGGGAAGAAAAAGTCAGCGAGGATACAAAGAAGACTATTCTTGCCGCTATGCGGGAGGTATCACATCCGGCAAAGTAACAGATAATTTATACTTAAACTCAATTGTGGTTCGTTCATCATGCTTATGTCAAAGAAAAGAATGCAGAGGGACGGACCACAATCATTCCAAATTAGAGGGGACAGTGGATATAATATGAATGAATTAGAAAAAACCGTTGATGCTCATGATTCCTCGAAGTTAATGACTTTACAAGAAGTAGCACCCTTATGGTTTCCGCCGGAGACGCGCAGTAAAGAAGTCCGAATGGTTGCACAACAAGCAGCACGGGCCTCTAAATAGACGTATATGGGCTGACTGAAGTTGATAAGACAGCCGGTTTAACTGCTCAAGCACTAAGATGTTCGTGATCTACTTGGAGGTGATTATGAATTGGAAGGAAGAATACAATAAAAAAATCGTGACCATGAAAGAAGCGGCAAAAAAGATAAAGTCCGGAGATTTTATCGGCGTCGGAATGGGCATAGGAGCCTGCTCGTCGGATATGTACGATGCTATTCTGGATCGTGCTGATGAGCTAAAAGGAGTAAGAGTATGCGATTGCGTGCAGTTACGGCCGAGCAGGATGTATGATCCCGAATTTATGGCTAAAATCGATGGCCATATCAACTATGCCCCGGCTTTTGGTATGCCTTTAAACCGCAAAATATCGGAAACTCGATTGCCTGATTTTTATCCAGTGATGAGTTCAGATGGTGGAAGGAAGCAGGCTAAGAGAAGCGATGTATTTATTGCAATGGTAACCCACCCTAGTGAGCAGGGTTACATAAACCTCGGACTGACAAATTTTCTTACATTGCAGGCTATTCGTGAAGGAAGAGCATCAAAAAAGCAACGTGTAACGATTGGCGAGGTAAATGATCAGATGCCGGTTATATATGGCAACAACTGGTTGCACATTTCTGAGTTTGATTTTTTTGTAGAAAATTCCACGAAAATACCGGTTGTTAGCAGAGCCACGCCCGGTGAAACGGAAAAGAAAATCGGTGAATACGTGTTGGAATTGATTAATGATGGCGATACAATACAGATGGGAATTGGAGGGATCCCTGAAGCTGTTGTGGCGAAATTGGAAGGGAAACGCGATCTCGGAGTACACACTGAAATGTTTCCAATTGGTCTCCCCCAACTTGTTGAGAAAGGGATAGTCACGAATGATAAGAAACCATTTCACAAGGGTGTGACGGTGGCGAGCTTTTGTATAGGCGACCAGGGCATGTATGATTATGTCCGGGAAAATCCTTCTTGTGAATTCTATCCTGCCTGTTATACGAATGACCCTGCATTTATCGCCCAGCATCCGAATTTTGTCGCGATGAATATGTGTATAATGATAGATTTAAGTGGTCAGATTGCGTCTGAAGGTGTTGGGCACAGGATGATAAGTGGTTCCGGCGGCCAATTGGATTTTATGATCGGATCCTTTTATTCCAAAGGTGGTAAGGGTATCAGTTTGATGTACGCAGCAAAAAAAATGAAGGACGGCACGTTGGTCTCTTCCATTGTTCCTGAGTTGCCGCTGGGGACTCCCATTACAGTTCCCAGAACTATTTGCCCAGTATGTGATTACGGAATACGGAATAGCTGACCTGAGATATAAAACTCGAAGAGAGCGGGCAGAGGCTTTGATAGAAATCGCCCATCCCGATGTTAGAGGAGAACTTCGCAATAGTCTGAAAAAAAACTTCTACATGGGCAAAAATTGATCATAAGGCAGCGGCATAGAAATGATCGTATAGATACATAATTGTCGAAAGTAAAGAGGGAATATGCCCGTAAGGAGTATTTCATGAAGCTGAACAAAAAGAATTATGTTGGGCATTGAAGAAATCAATGCATCTCCTGTTGTCCATCGTTGGAAGAAATTTGACTTCAATCATGCGTTCTAATGAAAAATTTCTGTCAGGGGATTATCAAGCGATGGTTAAAAAGTCCTCAATCGGAGCTATTCTGGGTAATGATCAAACCCTCTACGTTGAACTGATGAAAAAGTTAAACGTCAATGGCAGCGCCATTGCTGTGGGGCATCCAAACACCGGGAGCGGCGCCCGCCTGATGATGACGGCTGCCTATAATCTAAAAGAAAATGGGGGCGGCTATGCGGCCTGCGGCATATGCGGAGGGTTGGCCCAAGGAGCAGGCTGCATCATTTGGGTAGAATAATCCCATGGGAGAGGGAGCGTCAGTGATGCATAAAATAATCGAACTTCATTAAGGAGGAGAAGCTATGACGAAAAAAAAATACAGCCCCGGAGAACATTATAATTATCAATTGCTGATCAAACACATACTGGATGTCCCTCTCACCATTGCGGCCGATCAAGAAATTGTTTACCGGGATACTGTCCGCTTGACTTACAGGACGATGAATGAGCGGGTTCACAGGCTGGCCAACGGTTTGCAGAAACTGGGCGTCAAGCAGGGCGATACGGTTTGTGTATTTGATTATGACAGCCACCGATATCTGGAATGTTTCTTTGCCATTCCCATGATGGGAGCGGTTCTTCACACCCAAAACTGGCGACTTTCTCCTGAACAGATACTCTACACGATGAATAATGCTATGGATGATGTTGTAATCATCCATGAAGAATTTGTTTCGGTATTGGAAGGAATTTTCGACAAATTGCAGACAGTCAAAAAGATCATAATAATATCCGATAGTGGCCAAAAGGTAAACACCAAGTTGGAGATCGATGCCGAATATGAAGCGATGTTAAATGATGCAGTGGAGAATTATGACTTCCCGGATATGGATGAAAATACAAAAGCGACAACCTTCTATACTACCGGGACAACAGGGCTACCGAAGGGAGTATATTTTTCCCATCGGCAACTCGTGCTTCATACTCAGTCTGTAGCCATTTCTCTCGGTGCATACGAATCACCGGGTCGCTTCAGATCAACTGACGTATATATGCCCATAACACCTATGTTCCATGCACATGCCTGGGGTATTCCTTACGTGGCGACGCTATTGGGTGCTAAACAGGTATATCCGGGCAAATACGAACCCGACATGCTCTTAAGGCTCATCGAAAAAGAGAAGGTGACATTTTCCCATTGTGTGGCGACCATCATGATCATGATTTTGAATAGCCCGGCGGCTAAAAATATGGACTTTTCTCGGTGGAAGGTGATTATCGGAGGAGGCAAGCTTCCCAAGGGACTTGCGCTAGACATGGTCAAACGGGGGATAGAGACCTATGCGGGATACGGCCTGTCTGAAACGTGTCCATTCATTACTGTCGGTAATCTTCAGCCGCAGCATTTTCCACTAGAGAAAGAACAGCAAGTTGATATTATGCGCAAAACGGGATATCCAATTCCCTTTGTGCGACTGAAGATAATAGATGAACAGGGCAATGTTTTGCCACACGACGGCGAAGCGACCGGAGAACTGGTTTTAAGGGCGCCGTGGCTTACGGCAAGTTATTTTAAGGATATTGAAAGATCGAAAGAACTGTGGCAAAATGGATGGATGCATACCGGCGACGTCGCCAATATCGATCCTGAAGGCTATGTCCAAATTACAGATCGGGCGAAGGATGTTATCAAAACCGGCGGAGAGTGGATATCGTCTCTGGAATTGGAAAATCTTATGAGCCAGCATCCGTCCGTTCTGGAATCAGCGGCTATCGGCATACCTGATCCCAAGTGGCAGGAACGGCCCCTGATGGTTGTGGTCATTCGGCCGGATTTCAAGGGCAAGGTAAGCGGAGATGATTTGAAGGAATTCATCGCACAATTCGTTGCTGACGGGAAAATTCCGAAATACGGGCTGCCTGATCGTGTCCTGATAGTTGATGAGATTGCCAAAACCAGTGTGGGGAAGATTAACAAAATAGCCTTGAGAAAAATGTACAGCTTACCCACTCACTTGGGAGATGAGCCATAATTCTTACTATGATAGGATTTATGAGTGTGTGCTATAGATTCAGGAAGAAGGATATAAATGGATTTTAAACTTAGTGAAGAACAGAAATCAATTCAAGAGATGGCCAGAAAATTTGCCGAAGCTGAACTAAAGCCTTTTGCCGGCGAAGCAGATGAAAAGGAAATATTTCCGAGAGCGCAATTTGAAAAAATGGCAGCACTTGGTTTTACAGGGATAACCTGTTCGCAGGAATATAGCGGCTTAGGCTTGGATCATGTTACATACATAGTGGTAATGGAAGAGATTGGGAAGGCTTGTTTGGCAACAGCAGGAACTTATTCGGTGCACCAGACAGTGCAATATTATTTTGAGAAATTTGGGACCGAAGAACAAAAGAAAGAGTACTTACCTGTTTTGGCAAAGGGAGAAAAGATAGGGGCTTTAGTATTAACAGAATCTGGCGCCGGATCTGATGTCGCATCCCTGACGACAACAGCAGAAAAAAAGGATGGATTTTATACAATTAATGGGAACAAGATATTTATTACCACGGGCGGTGAAGCGGATTTATATATTGTTCTTGCGAGAACAGGGAAAGAAGCAGGTGCTAAGGGAATAAGCGCTTTTATAGTAGACAAAGATGCTGTGGGTTTGTCGATTGGGAAAAAAGAGAAAAAAATGGGTTACGGTGGTTCTCCCACAACAGAATTGCTTTTTACTGATTGTACCATCTCGGCAAAAGATCTTTTAGGGGGCAGGGAAGGTCAAGGGATGAGGCAAATGTTATCTGCTCTGAATATAGGGCGGATCAGTATAGGAAGTATTGCTGTAGGGATTGCTCAGGCCGCTTTTGAGGAAGCTCTTGCATATTCGAAAGAAAGGATTCAGTTTGGAAAACCTATATTCACTTTTCAAGGAATTCAATGGATGTTTGCAGACATGGCAACCAAAATTGAGGCAGCAAGGCTTCTTTGCTATCAGGCTGCATATTCGATCGATCAAGACAATCCATCATCCATTAAACAAGCTTCAATGGCGAAGATGATGGCAACAGATGTTGCCATGAGTGTGACCACTGATGCAGTTCAGATTCTTGGTGGTTATGGGTACATGAAAGATTATCCCCTTGAAAGGCATATGCGAGACGCAAAGATACTCCAGATTGTTGAAGGTACAAATCAGATACAAAAAATTGTTATCGATAGATGCTTATAACCCCAGTTTTTAGCAAATTAAGGTGCTGATGAACTGGGTTTGCTGGATCAGAAACAGGAAAACAAAGAGGAATAATGTAGAATGTCAGACAGTGCCTTATCGGGTATTCGAGTACTTGATTTATCACGGTTATTGCCGGGCCCTTATTGCTCAATGATGTTAGCCGATATTGGTGCAGAAGTAATCAAGATAGAAGAACCTGGAGGGGGGACTATGCCAGAGATTTTGCCCCCAAAGCAAATAATGAAAGTGTTTATTTCTTGCCTGGGGGGAATTTAGGGGACGTCTTAAACATTTAAACTTTATTTATCAGTAGCGGTATATTATTTGGGATTCATGCCAAGAAAATCACGAATAGATGCTCCGGGAGCGATGCATCACATAATTGTCAGGGGAATCGACCGACAACAAATCTTTGAAAATGACG
>Ga0180009_10003998_pt1 | contig 16451 bp, 11 predicted proteins | sample OS_PC_MetaG_FD_123537 | JGI IMG/M metagenome (GOLD analysis project Ga0180009, IMG submission 123537) | Groundwater microbial communities from the Aspo Hard Rock Laboratory (HRL) deep subsurface site, Sweden - OS_PC_MetaG | ecosystem: Environmental > Aquatic > Deep subsurface > Groundwater...
AATGTCACGCGCCATGTCGCCCTGGCTCATGTCACCCCGTCTACTGTTTTCGCTCGCATTTTACAAGTCCGACCGCGCGACTCTAAGTTGCTCGGTGACTGCTTTTCCCTTGCCTGAGGCGGAGCCTAGCTTCTAGAATTGCGCGCTGGCGCTTTATCGCGTCACAATACAGTTTCGAGGCAACGGGCACGCATGGCTTCCGGTAACCCCATGATCGGTGAAGTGCTTTCTAAGTACGAGATCCTCGAGGAGATCGGTCAGGGGGGTATGGCCACGGTGTTTCGGGCGTTGGACACCAGCCTGAACCGCGAGGTGGCGGTGAAGATCCTGCACGCGCATCTGGCGTCGCGGGAGGAATCCCGGGAGCGGTTCCAGCGGGAGGCCCACGCCGTGGCTCGGCTGCGGCACGACAACATCCTGGAGATCTTCGACTACTCGGGCAAGGAGAGCCAGGAGAACTTCATCGTGATGGAGTTCATCCACGGCCCGACACTCAAGGAGTTCCTGGACAAAGGCGAGCTGACGGTTCCCGAGATTGGCGCCATGATCACCGCCGAGATCTGCCGCGCCCTGGTGCACGCGCACGCCTCGGGCATCATTCACCGGGACATCAAGCCCGAGAACATCATGGTGCGCGACGACGGCGTCATGAAGCTCACGGACTTTGGCATCGCCTCCATGGTGGATACCAACAAGCTCACGGTCACCGGGCAGCTCCTGGGGTCCCCGGCGTACATGGCTCCGGAGATGGTCACCGGCGAACGGCTGGACTTCCGCACGGACGTGTTCAGCGCCGGGATCCTGTTGTATCGGCTCACCGTGGGCGAGCTCCCCTTCAAGGGCAAGAACCCCCACGAGGTGCTCAAACGCATCGCCGAGGTGGACTGCATCCGCCCCATTATCGCCAATCCCAAGGTGGGTGATGAGCTGTCCCGGATCATCGATCGCGCCCTGGAGCGGAACCCCGATTTCCGCTACGCCAGTGTGGAGGACATGCTCGAGGCGTTGACCCATTATCTGGCCGGGATCGAGGTCGATGACGCGCGTGAGGAGCTCAAGGAGTTCTTCAAGGAACCCCAGGAATACCAACGGGACTTCGAGCTGGTTCTCGTGGAGAATCTCATCGACTCCGGGCAGTCCGAGCTGCGGCGTGGCAACCATGCCAAGGCGTTTTCCCTGTTCAACCGGGTGCTCTCCTTCGACCCCCACAATGCAGAGGTGAAGCTCCAGCTCAGCCGACTCAGTCGCCGCAGGGGCGTGCGCTCCGTGGGCAAAATACTGCTCTTGCTGGGGCTCATCGTCCTGGGCGGTTTTGGCGTCGCCTGGGGCGTACGCAAGATGCAGGGTCCGGGGGACAGTGGGGGTCTGGCCGGGGCGGACGGGCGCGCCGTGGCGCTCAGGAACCACCCAGACGCGGGGGAGTCCCTGGGGATTCGAATCGACGGTGGGGGGGAATCTGGCGCCCAGGACGCCGGCGCCGCTGGGGCCGCGCGCCCCGACGCTGACGCGGCAAAAGTGCCGGATGCCAAAGCCAGGGTCCGTCCCATGGGTCCCCCGAACGGCATGCAGCGCCTGCTTCCCAAGGATCGTGTTTTTGCCCTGCGGGTGACCCCCCCCACCTGGGTTGCCTATCTGGATGGCAAGAACCTGGGCTTCCCGGAGGGGCTGCCCTCCACGGTGAAAATCACCGACACCCTGCCGCACCGCATCGAGCTGCGCGACAACCAGGGGCGGTTCAATGTGGTCTTCCCCGTGGCCAGGGACACCCCCGGCGGCACTGTGGGCAACGCCTGGCTCCGGTGGGAACGGGCCGTCGTGACGGTCAACGGCTCCCCGCCCGGCGCCTTCTGGCAATTCACCAAGCCCCTGTGGCTCAGTCGGCTGCCGCGTCGAACCATGGGGTTGAGCCACCGCATCTCTTTCAAAGACAAGCGACGTGGCACGGTCAAGGCCACCATCCGCATCTGGTTGCATGGCCACGACCACAAATATCGCGACGTCACCGTGGTCGCCGGCAAGCGCCATCGCCTGAAGGTGGACCTGCCCAGGCTCGACCTGCCCCGAACGCCACCCCGCCGCATCCCCTGAGGGGTCTGTGGTCCGCGGCAATGAATGGCATTCCGCGACAAAATGTCGTATTACTTCAGGGTTACGAGTCAGGCACGTCCAATCCCCTGGGTCAGGGATACTTAAGAACTGACCTTCAGGATGGAGCTGACCGAAGCTACTATGGCTACTCCAGTCCGTTGCGCAGCCGGGCCCAGGGTCGCGTTCCTGGTCTCGGCCTTTGTCCTGCTCGTTGGCGCGCCGGCACAGTCCGTCGCCCAACCCGGTGGGACTGCGCTCAACCAGGCCCGCACCGCATTTAGCGTTCGCCAGTATGAGCAGGTGGTGAAGCTGCTGCGCCCCATGCTCTACCCGCGCAGCCATTTCGCCACGGAGTCCGAGGAGGTCGAGGCCTACACGCTGCTGGGCATCTCCCACTACTGGCTGTCGCTGCTCGTCAAAAAGCCGGCGGAACAAAAGACGCACCGCAAACAAGCCGAGCGCCAGTTCAGCGCCCTGCTGACCCTGCGACCGGGATTCAAGCTGGCCAAGCTGCGCTACGCCGTCCACCTGCGGAAGTTTTTTGAAACCGTGCGCAAAAAGCTCAAGGCCGCGGCGTCCCCGCTCAAGGCGCTGGAGGCGGAGCTCGACTTCTGCCGCAAAAAGAACCTGCTGCTCGATGCGCAGTTTCGGGGGTACCGGGACAAGTGCCAGAGCCAGGTGCTGATCACCCAGCGTTTGGTGAAACGATACTACTTCTGGAACTTCGTGCCCTTCGGCGTGGGGCAGTTCCAAAATGGGCACAACCTCAAGGGCGCGCTGTTTGCCGTGACCCAGGGCGCCATGCTGGTGATCAACATCACCGCCCTCATCCTGGGGGAGACCACCTACGTGCGGAACGGCCCGAACCGCACGGTGCTCCGCGATCAGAAATCCCTCGCCCGGGCCGCGGACATCCAGAAGCTCACCATCGCCTCGGGCACGATCTTCTGGTCGCTGGTGCTCTGGGGGATCATTGACGCGATCGTGTTTTACAAAAAGACCACGGTCATCCGGGAAAAGAAGCTGATCCCGCTGGGCAGCCCCAACGTGGGTCTGGGCCCCTCTTTCGGCAACGGGAGCTTCGTGCTGAACCTGGAAGCCCGATTCTGACGCTGGAGAATGACGCTTTGTTAGGAGACACCATTCGATGCCTTCGCTGAGAATCGAAGCCCCTGGGCAGAAACCCAAGGTCTATCACCTGTTCAAAAAGATCACGACCGTGGGCAAGGACGCCGAGAACGACGTGGTGCTCGAAGACCCGCTCATCGGGGAGACCCACGCCCACCTGCACTTCGACGGCAAGGCCTACGTGGTCCAGACCACGCACAAACAGAACGCCCTGTTCATCAACGGCCGCAAGAAAAAGAAGCTGCGCATCGAGCACGGCGACAAGATCAGGATCGGCGCCTTCGAGCTCGTGTTCAGCCTCTTCGACGAGGCGCCCGTGGTGGAGGAAGAGGCCGCCGCCACGGTGGCCGAGGTGTCCAGCTATCAAAAGCTACACGAGTTCTCCGAACGGCTCCTGCGGGACTACAAGCTGGAGAATCTCCTCGAGACGCTCATGGACACGGTCATCGAGATCACCAGCGCCGATAAGGGCTTTTTGATCCTGACCGAGGGCGGGGATCTCAACGTCAAGGTGGCGCGAAATCTCAAGCGCGAGAACATCTTGAACGCCATGGCGCAGTTCTCGGACTCCATCGTGGAGCAGGTCATCAAGCAGCGTAAGCCGCTCATCGTGTCCGATGCCCTGAGCGACGACCAGTTCTCCACCGCCAAGTCGGTCATGAACCTCAAGCTCAGCTCGGTCATGTGCGTGCCCCTGCTCGAGCGCGGGAATCTGCTGGGGCTCATCTACGTGGGCAACGACAACGTCATCGACCTGTTCGACGAGTCGAACCTCAACGTGCTCACGGTTTTCTCGGCCCAGGCGAGCCTGCTGATTCGAAACGCGCTGCTCATCAACGAGCTGAAGATGGACAAGGAGAGCCTCACCGAGCGGCTGGAGAAGATCGCCTTCGGCGACATCATCGGCTCCTGCGAGGCCATGCAGGACATCTACAAGCGCATCCGGAAGATCGCCGGCACGGACGTGTCGGTGCTCATCACCGGCGAAACGGGCACCGGCAAGGAGCTCATCGCCCGGGAGACCCACCGGCGGTCCAACCGCGCCACCGGTCCCTTTGTGACCATCAACTGCGGCGCCATCCCGGAGAATCTGCTGGAGTCCGAGCTCTTCGGACACGTCAAGGGCTCCTTCACCGGGGCGGTGTCCACCAAGGAGGGGCGGTTCCAGACCGCGAACGGCGGCACGCTCTTTCTGGACGAAATCGGCGAGATGCCCTTGTCGCTCCAGGTGAAGATCCTGCGCGCGCTGCAGGAGCGCACCGTCATCAAAGTGGGCGGCAACAAGCCCGAGCATGTGGACATCCGGATCATCGCCGCCACCAACAAAGTGCTCGAAGACGAGATCCGGGAGAACCGTTTCCGGGAGGACCTGTACTACCGGCTGAACGTCGTGAACATCCATCTGCCGCCCCTGCGGGACCGCGGCGAGGACGTGGTGCTCATCGCCAAGTACCTGCTGGGCAAGTTCGTCCAGGAGTACGACTCGACCACCCGCGGGTTCTCCCCCAACGCGATCATCTCCATGAAGAAGTTCGAATGGTCGGGCAACATCCGCCAGATGGAGAATCACATCAAGAAGGCCATCATCCTGTCGGACAAGGCGCTGCTGGGCCCCGAGGATCTGGGGCTCACCGAGGACATGATCGACTCCGTGGTGTCCCTGGCCGACGCGAAGGACAATTTCCAGCGGCAATACATCAACGAGGTGCTGGCGCGCAACAGCGGCAACCGGACCAAGACGGCCCGGGACCTGGGCGTGGATCCGCGCACGATTTTCCGCCACCTGGAGAAAGAAGACGAGCTCACCCAAAAGGGTGAATAACCGCGAATCAGGGCGGCAAACGTAAGTGACACTACGCAAAAAATGCATAGCCTTGGACAACTGTGTCAGTGCCTACGGTATCTCCGCCGGCGGTTCCCTGGGCGCGTCGGGCATGTCGCCTGGATTTTCTCAATGATTGCGTCATAATTGATCATGATGGCTTGCTTCTTGCTTAAATACCTGCCGATGGCTGATGCGACGAGGATCCACCTGGTAGCGAAAGCCTTGAGGTTGATGACGATTCTGATGCTTGCCACCGCGATGAACACCGGCTGCCCCATCCCCGTGCAGTACCCGTTGGAACCCGACGCCGGGAACCAGCCCTTGGTGGTGAACTCCAAATACACCAGCCCGTACATTGGGAATCTGGACGTGGTGGAAGGCCAGACGCCGATCTTCACGATCGTCGTAGATGACCCGAACGGGAACGATGACATCTCGGTCAAGGTCATCAAAGATCCGCACTTGACCTGGACTCCGGATACCGATTCGCCCAAGACGCTGCTGGTGGACTACGAAATCTCACCCCTGGACACGCTCTCCCCGGAGGACGCCTCCAATATGGCGGTCTCGGACACGACCCGCAGAGCGTTCCCGGAGCTGTCCGAGACCCCTTGCCCGGTGGGTACCGCCGGTGACGAAGTATTTATCTGGGTCTGCCTGACCGATCGTTCGTGGCAGACCCCGCCCCCTGGATATCCCAACGAAGATCCGTGCATTCCGCGGGACGGCTTTGCTGACTATTACGGCGTCATTGTGACGTGCATTCTGCCCTGACATAGACAGTAGAATAGATCGAGTAGTTAGAATGACAGACAGTGGACTAAAACGAATCAGCATCCGGCTGCTTTATCTGCTGGCGCTGGCGGGCTGCGTGGGGCTGATCCTGGCCGCGCTCCAGGCGGGCTGCGGCGGCCCCTCCGGCTCGCTGAACAACAGCCCGGTGAAACCCGACTGTGAGATCGACGCGGACTGCGCCGCGGCGGGCGAGCTGTGCTCGGCCTACAAGGTCTGCCTGCCCCGGGCCGACGGCCTGGTCACCCTGGGCATCGAGCTCAAGCCGCCGCCCGAGACCAACGGCGAAAACGGCTTGAAGCTCACGCAGATTGAGATCCCGCCCGAGGAGCTGTACTACGGCGCCGACGGTCGCGTGCGGATCACGTACCCCGAGGCGATGCTCCTGTCGGGCGCCCTGCGCGTGTTCGACGATGGACGCCCCCTGGAGGCCATGCAGGCCACGGTGACGGCCACGCGGGATTCCCGACTTCCCGGGCGCCCCAAGGTGGTGGTGAGCAAGACCCTCGACGCCCAGCGCACCTATGTGCGGCCCAGCGGGCCGGAGGTGCAGGAGAACCCGGACTTTACCCTGATGCTGCCCGCGGGCGTGGCGCACTCCATCCGCGCGACGCCCCAGGCGCCCTACGAGGAGATGTTCCATCCGACCTATACCGAGCTCACCATGGAGGCCGACGGCTACCAGATCTTCATGTTCGGTGACGCGGAACAAACGGACTACCTCAGCGGTGCCGTGGTGGACGCCCTGGGCGTCGGCGCGCCCGGCGTGAAGGTCAGGGCCGTAGACGAGCTCTCCGGCCAGTACGTCTCCACCCTGGGCACCACCGACGAGCTCGGCGAGTTTGTCCTGGCCGTGCCCAGCGGCCTGCGCACCTACAAGCTGACCTTCAGTCCCAGCGCGGACAACCTGTGGGTGCCCGAGACGACCCACGGCGAGGTGCTGTGCTGTGAGCACGACGGAAACAGCTACGAAAGTCCCCAGGACCTGGGCGATTTCGTGCTGCCCGCTTTCCCGGACCCGAAATCCTACCAGTTTGCCCTGGAGGGCATCGAGACCTCCGGCATGACCACTCTCGTGAGCGACGTCACGGTCACCTTCGAGACCACCGTGGGCCAGCCCGGCGGCGTCACCGGCAAGTACATCTCCACGGCCGTCAGCGATGAGCACGGCGTGGTCACCGTGGATCTGGTGCCCGGAGACATGAGCGAAAACCGTCCCTACAAGGTCACCGTCGTGACCTCCCCGACGTCCGAGTTTGCGTCCCAGGTGCGGACCGACTTTGCCGTGGGTCCCAACGGCGGCGCCGGCCAGATCATCGCCTTGGAGAGCCGCGTGCCCTTCAACGGGCATGTCTCCGCCGACAGCCCGTCCCTCGAGGCCATCACCGTGAAGGCGCGCCGCCAGGGCGACGGCACCGGGGGGCTCGCGGGGGTACTGCTGTCCACGGTGACCACCGCCGACGGGCGGTTCAATCTTCTGGTAGACCCGGGCAAGTACACCCTGGAGCTCCAGCCTCCGGCCTCTATTCCCCTGCCCCGCTGGGCGCTGGACGTGCCGATGGTCGTGCAGCTCGACGGGGACCCGGCGGCCTGGAGCGACCTGATCATCTCCATTCCCAACGCGGCCGTGCTCCAGGTGCAGGTGGACTCGGCGAGCGGCGACTCCCCGCTCGAGAACGTCTCGGTGTCGGTCTACCTCATCGTTCCGATCTGCTCCGGCGACGTCGACGGCAATTGCGAATTCAGCGCCGTGCTGCTCGGTGAATCCCTCACCGACCCCAACGGCCGCGCCCGCCTCATCGTCCCCCAGCAGCCCTAGCCGTTTCAAGAAACCTCCTGCGGCTCCGTACTCGTCGTGGACCCACCACTTCTGTCGTGCGCTGCAGCCGGGCAGGATCGCCGTTCGGTGAGGGACACGGCGATCCACTGCTTGTGCTATCATAACGATGAGCAGAACAGCTGCGCGGAGGTCGCATTGAGGGCTATGCGCGATGTTCTGCCCGAGGGAGGGATGATCATGGAAACGCGGCGAGGCTTCTGTACTGCCCGCGGCGCCCAGGTGGCCGCAATGGCGCTCACGTGCGCTGCGATGTTGACCGTAGGCTGCGATGGTCCAGGCAGATGCAGACCCCCTCAGATTTTGGAATCCGACCGTTGTCCGCATGGATATCTGCTTGTCCCCGGCGGTACGTTCATGATGGGGGCCTACGGGGAATACACCGCCACACTGACGTCGGATTTCTGCATGGGCCGTACCGAGGTCACCGTCGCGGCGTACCGGCAGTGCCGGAGCACTGGCGCGTGCACGGGCGAGGGTCCCTGGCCCGTGGAGCAGGATGACCGCTGCAACTATAGCGACACGGACCAGTCCCGCGACGACCACCCGGTCAACTGCGTGACCTACGAAGAGGCTCGTGAGCACTGCCAGGCCCAGGGCGGAGACCTGCCCACCGAAGCGCAGTGGTCCCGCGCGGCTCAGGGAGACGACCGCAGGGTGTACCCCTGGGGTAGCTGTGATCCGTCGTGCTCTCGCGCCAACTATGATGTGAACGGTTCCCCTGGAGAGGAGCCCAACGGCTTGGGCTGCGCCGAGGCACATAATGGACCCTTCACCTGGACGGTGGGCAGCGCCCCAGAGGGCGCGTCACCCTACGGTTTGCTGGACATGGCCGGGAACGTGGCTGAGTATGTGCGGGGCTGCTATGGCCTGCGGCAAGCCTGTGAAGGCGAGCTGGGCTGCATAGATCCGGTCACCGCCGAGGCAGAATGCGATGGGGACCCTAGCCGGCTGGTGTTCGGGTCGAGCGCCGAATCATCGGCGTCGAATATGTATCTGTACTCGCGGGGCATGTTCTTTTCCGATTACAGCTCTGGGGTTGGAATGCGCTGCGTGGTGGCTCCGCTGCAGTAGCGGAACATTCTCTGGCGGACCGTCCCCACAAAGTCTCCGCGCTCTCGCCTAACTACATCCGCGAGAGGCCCAGACAGACCTTCTCGACATCTTCTCGCGGGAAAACCGCATTCGGATCGGATGACTTTGTGGTTTGAAAAGGGAACGTCGCGCACCAACCGGTGAGAACGTGATTTGAACGCGGGCAAATCACGCCCGGACCGGCGGGCGTCCGGGTTGTACATGGGAAAGTTGCGCACCGACCGGACGGGGTACCGTTTTGAGGATTCGAAACGTGGTTTCGTGCGGTGGGATCGCGAGTCGGACGTAGGCAATTCCGGCGTTCTTCGGATGGAATGACGGTGCGACGTTTTTGATTCGCGCCCAGACCGGTCGGGTCGCGGCTTTCCCGGATTCGAATGAAAAATCGTCCGAAATTCGGCGTGTCGGCGCCGCGGCGACTGACCGGGCGGCCAACCGGGCGGCTGATCGGGCGTGGGCTTGGGCGGCGGGCTTAGGCGGTGGGGCCGGCGGGCTTGCGCTTTTTGGCGGGCTTTTTGAAGAAGGTCTCGGCGGCGCGCTTGCCCAGGCGGTCGACGAGCTGGGCGTAGACCTTCTCGTAGCCGCGGATGAAGCCGGCGCGGGCGCGCAGGACCTCGCCATAGGCCACCGCGGCCTGGTTGGTGGCGTCGGCGAAGGCGTCCACCTGCTCGGAGAGCTCGTCGGCCTTGGTGCGGATGGCTTCGGTCTGCCCTGCCAGGCGCGGGTCGTCATCGGCCTCCAGGAGCCCGCCCAGGGTGTGCATCATGCCCGGCTGCGCCGGGATGGGGCAGCCGGTGATGCCCACCAGGCCCTTGGGGAAAAGGAGCTGGCAACGGGGGCCGGGGCGATTGCCGCCCTCGATGCCTTTGACGTCGTGGTACAGCCGGCGCAGCAGCTCGTCGGCCTCGTAGTCGGTGGTGTCGCGCATGGCCATGCGGGTCATCACCAGGAGCTCGGCCACCACGCGGGCGTCGCCCACCGCCCGCAGCACATCCATGGTCGGCTGGAGGAGCGCCACCAGATCCTTGGTCTCGTTCTTCGCCTTGAGCTTGGCCACGGTGTACGTGCCCAACCCCAACAGCGTGTCGTTGCCCGTCTGAATGCCAGGTGTCCTCATGTCGCTCTCCTCCTCGTGGTCCTGAGCTACGGCGCCGCGGCGCCCATCGTTATGTCCGGGTACGGGATTTTTTCTAGCGTTCCCCCGCCCGGAGATCAAGCGAAATCCGGGCTAGCCGCCATCCAGCGCCGCGTTGGTGACTCGTGCGACGCCACGCAGGAAATGCCCAAAGCTGGTCGATCTGTTCTCCCCGTCCAACCGGAGGTACGGACCAATGGCGCGGGATCCGCCGACCTTCTGGTAGCAACCGCCAGTCAGTGTGCGCAGCTCCCGAGACGGGCTGCCCAATCGGTCTGGATCGCGGAATTTTTTGTGTTGCTGCTTCCGGGCGATCCCTTTCAGATGGAGTGCTCGCTCCACAGCGGCCAGGTCCCCGAGGTACCAGCTCTCGATCTCACGGCAAGCCACGCGGACCAGGGCGTCCGGTCGCCCTGCCTGGTGGCACAGCTCGGTGAGACGTTGCTTCACGGCTTTGCACTCGGCCGAGTCCTGGTCGCGCATTACGATGAACAACGTATTCGGTGCGCACCAGCTACGCAGCTTGCGCACGAGCTGCTTCTCCAGGTCCTGTTTGCCCTGAAAGACAACGCAGCGCAGCGCGATGTGCTCCATCGGAAGAATTCGCGGCACCAAGCCTTCGAGCAGAACCCTCGCGGAGGGCTCCTCCAGAAAAAAGACCAAGTTGATCATTACGGGTCGGCCCCACCAAAGAAGCCCTGCTTCCACAGATAGCCCATCCGGTCGCCGTCCTCCATATAGGCTCGGATTTGTTCGTCGTCTTGGGCGCGCCGTGCCTCGGTGAATCCGACGTCCTTGGTGAGCCAGAACACTTCGTCGAGCTCGCACGCGTTGAGGAAGTCCGGCGAGTGGGTCGAGACGAACACCTGACCGCCGCGTGCAGAATAGGCCCGAAACTCCTCGGCAAGCTCTTCGAGGAGCGAGGGATAGAGCTGGTTCTCCGGCTCCTCCACACAGAGCAGCTGATGCGGCGCCGGATCGTGAAGCAACACCAGGTAGGCGAACATCTTGATCGTACCGTCCGAGACGTAGCTGTCGATGAACGGCTCGTCGAAGGCTTGGTCCTTGAAGCCGAGTAGCAGCTTCCCTCCCGGGATCAGAATCGGTTCCACGCGTTCGAAACCCGGAACGCGCCGTGTCATGGTATCGATGATCCGGTCGAAGGCGGGTCGGTGCTCGTCGTAGAGATAGCGCGCCACAAGCTGGAGGTTGTCGCCGCTCGGGGAGAGGTGCTCGTCGTATCCCGCGACATCCTTGCTGCCGCGTGCCAGGTTGATGTGGAAATCGGAGACATGCCAGTGCTCAATTAGCTGGCGGAAGGCGCTTGCTGCCTTGAACCGAGAGAACTGTCCCAGCCCCTTGATCGCCAGAATGGCCGGTGAGTCGAGGGACTGCTCCTCCCGCTCGAGCTCCTCGTCCGGCTGATTGAAGTCCTCCTCGTTGGCAATGGCGAATCCCTTGCCAAATGCGAAATCGAGGAAGTGGAACGGCTTACCGTGCGCGCCACGTTTGTAACGGAGGATCTCACGCTCTACGGCGATTCCCTGCTTGCCTTCGCTGATAATCAGCAGATAGGTGGCGAGCCGTTCCACACCGGCGATGGAGATCCGAAACTTGACCTCGATCTCAATGCGTTCCCCCGTTGAACCCCGGCTTAGGAGCTCCTTCATCCCCCCCCGGTTCTGAACCGCGCTCTTCACGTTGAAAGTGAGGCAGTCCTTCAGGAATCCGAAGACATCGAAGAGGGTTGACTTCCCCGATCCGTTCGCCCCCACCAGGATGCAGAAGGCCGGAATGTCACGGAGCTCGACGCTCTTGAAGGCCTTGAAGTTCTTCAGGCGAATCGCCTCGATTCTCATGGACACTCCTTCGGGTAGCCTCGACTATGAATCTTTAACACAGGACACAGTGAACACCGAAAGCATCCGTACTGTAGAGATGCCGGAAAAGCGGGTCAAGGTCTCGTCTCTGGTAACAGTCCAGAGTTGGAGTTTGTGCAGCCCGTCCCGGACGAGACGGTCTGAGCCGGCTACTTTACGGGGCCGCGGTCGTCACACTGGATCCGCGCGTGCGCGCCTTTAAGCTGGAGGAGGGCCGTGTAGATGATCTCGGCTACCAGGCGGGCGTGGGCGGTCTGTCCGCGGCGAATGGTCACGCGCAGCACGTCGGCTCGGGCGTTGGGACGGCGAGTAGATTGGAGTTTTCGAAAGAGCGGAGGGATGATGAAGCCCGTGGGGTTTTGGCCTTTTGCCTCGGGGCTCACCAGACCCTTTTCGAGGACCATGAGCTGTTTGCCGTCCACCTGGATCGCCCCGTCGGCGATCGCCACGGTGACGGTGTTTTTTCCCGGCTCGAAGAGGTGGCGGGTGGCGGGGGGGCGCGCCGAGCAATGAAACCGACCGTGCCATTGGGCGAAGTTCAGGCCCAGGCTGCCCCAGCCGCCCTGGCGCAGGGCCTGCTCGAGGGTGTTCCACGCGTCCACTGAGACGAGCTCTCCCTGGACGATGGCCACGTTTGGCGCGAGGTAGCCGGGTTGCTTCCACAGTGCGTACAGGAGCGGCTCCAGATGGCTCGGCGGAGCGTGCACCGGGAGGAGCCACGAGTCGTTCACGGGGCGGTCCAAGACGAGGGCCAGGGTGTCCCGATCGCCCCCGAGCCAGAGGTTGACCTGCTGGGGCGGCGGGGGCGTGGTGCCCTCGCGGACGCAGCCGGGACAGGTGGCGCACCGGGGCAACGCCGGGGGGGGCGGGGCGTGGGGCTCCCAATCGCAGTAGTCCGCGGCGGTGGGGTAACGGAGGGTGCACAGCGCGCGGAGCTGACAGCAGCGCTTCTGGGACCAGGCGGGCGGGCAATGGGGTGACCGCACCGGGCGCTTGTCCGCCACACAATTGGCCACGAGCTGTTTCTGCAGCGCCTGTGAAACCCGGCCACGGCATTGCTTCTGCCGATCCGCATACTTCGTGGTGACCGCCGCCACGCGCTCCTGGAGCTGTTTCGCGTAGGTTTGCGGCGTTTCGCTTCCGGGCGGCTGCACCACGCCCACCACCTCCGCCACGTAGGGCCGGCAGGCTTCCTTGTCGCCGCATCCGGCCACAAACGTGACGACAAACGTGACGACCAGCAGCGCCAGGCCGATTTGGAAAGCGTGAAGAGAGATGCGGAGCGGAGTGCGAGTCATGATCCGGGACTATAAGCGATCTTGCCCTGCCCTGCCCGGGAGTAACGGACCCGTAACATCACCCGCCGGGGGCTGGACTCGGCGGTCGGGTCTGCTAGAGTTGTGCAGTCGACCCCGAACAGGCAGCGCGTGAATTGCACCGAGGGCGGTAGGCCCTCTGGAGGTGGTGTATGTCCCGATTCACAGGCTGCCGATTTTTATGGCTCACGCTGCTGCTGTTCCTTCCCGGGTGTTCCCGGGCCGCAAGAGATGTTCCCGTCGAGGGCGCCTCCGCGCTGGCCCCGACCTCGGATGACTCGAAGGATGACTCGGATCCGAGCATCCCCTGGTCGTACCCCTCCTCGCCGCCGTATTCGTCGCCGCCGTTTTCCATATACTCCGCAGGACCTGGACTGGCATCTGGGCCGGCTTCGGCTCAGGCTTCAGGGCCGCCGAGCCGGACGGACGCGGCCACCGTGCAGATGAGCCTGCGGTCCGAAACCGGGCTTGCGCTCGCCCGGGCGCCTTCGGTGCTGAACGTCGTGGTGAAGGTGAAAGGCAAGACCGTGGCCCGGCAGCAGCGTCCCCCCGTGGACCTCGCGCTGGTCATTGACCGCTCCGGCAGCATGGCCGGCGCCAAGCTGATGCGGGTGCAGCAGGCGGCGCTGGCGCTGCTGGCCAAGCTCGGGGATGGGGATCGGGTGAGCCTCATCAGCTACTCCGGCACGGTGACCACACACCTGATCCGGCAACCCATGAACGACCGGGGGCGAGGCCGGCTTCGCCGCGAGATCCTGGGGATGAAGGCCGACGGCAGCACGGCCCTGGGACCTGCGCTCGAGGCTGCCCTGCGGCTCATGGGGCGGGCTCGGCGCCACCGCCGACCCGGGGTCCTGGCCCACGTGATGCTGCTCTCTGACGGCCGCGCCAACGTGGGAGAGACGCGTCCCCGGGTGCTCGCCGAACGCGCAGCGCAGGCGTTCCAGCGGAGCGTGAGCCTCTCCACCCTCGGGGTGGGTCTCGATTTCAACGATGTCTTGATGATCGCCTTGGCGACCCAGGGGGGCGGAAATTATCACTTCGTGGAGCGCAACGACCAGATTTCCAGGGTGTTGGAGGCAGAAACCAGAATTCTGGCCACCTCCGTGGCTCGCGCCATGGTGCTGCGGCTGTCACTGGCCCAGGGCGTGACCCTGCACCACTGTTACGGATACGCGACGACCCGCGGCAGCGAAGGGATTCACATTCGCGTGGGCGCCCTGCGGTCCGGGCAGGAGCGCAACATCGTGCTGCGACTGGGGTTGCCCGCGACGCACCTTCGGAAGCTGGTCATCGGCGACTTTGCGCTGTCCTTCCGGGACGTGGAGCGGTCGGGTGTCGTCACGCGGCTTGCGCGTCGACTGACCATGAGCACAAACCCGGACCCGCGGGCGGTGCTCCGCTCGGCGCGTCCCGAGGTGATGGAGCGGGTGAGCGAGGTCGAGGGATTCGCCGAGCTGACCCGCGCCACCAACGACATCGATCGGGGCTCGGTCCAACGGGCTCGCGAGACCCTCGATCGCGCCCTTGGGCGGCTGCAGCGTCAGCAACGTCGCACGCCCCGCCCGCGCATCAAGCGCATGATTCACCAGCTCACAGACGTACGCGGACAGCTCCACAAGATCCACAACACCCCCCGCAGCGCCCCCTCCCGCAAGCGCTTCCTCCGCCAAAACCGCTACGACCCCTACCAGAACCACCAGCAGTAAAGCGCAGTCATTCAGACCGACCCATACCTAGCGAGCGAAGCCCCCGGGGAGGAGTTCGATGCAGCCGCTCTTTCAGCGTCCTGCTGGAGCGGCAAGGCGAAGCTCCTCCCCGGGGGCGTAGCGAGCGGATCAATGCCCGAGGTCCCCTGAGGCGCTGGCTACTCTTTGACGAAGGACTCGAGGCCTTGGATGGGGGTGAGCTTGCGGAGCTTGCCCAGGGCGCGGGCTTCGATCTGGCGCACCCGCTCTCGGGAGATGCCGAAGTCGTCGCCCACGGCTTGCAGGGATTGCTGGGTGGCTCCGGCGATGCCAAAGCGCAGCCGGATGATGGAGCGCTCGCGGGGTGATAACACGGAGAGCGCATCCCGTACGGTCTCGACCATGTCGGCGTTTACGTAGGCGTCTGCCGGGGAAATCACGTCATCGTCGGCGATGAAGTCCCCGAGCACCGTGCCGTCCATGTCCCCCACGGGGGTTTGCAGCGACAGGGTCTTGCCGGCCATGAGCATCAGCTCGTCAACGCGGTCATCCGGCAGGTCCAGGGCCTCTGCAATCTCGTGGGGAGATGGCTCCCGTCCGAGCTCGTGGGCCAGCCGGGTGGACACGCCCACCATGTGCCGCAGCGTCTCCACGGAGCTGACCGGGATCCGGATGGTGCGCCCCTGATCGGCGATGGCGCGGGCGATGGCCTGCCGCAGCCACCAGCGGGCGTACGTCGAAAAGCGGTACCCCCGCCGGTACTCGAACTTCTCGGCGGCGCGCATGAGCCCGATGGCGCCCTCCTGGACAAGGTCCAAAAAGGGAAGGCCGCGATTGGTGTGCTTCCGCGCCACCCACATCACCAGGCGCAGGTTGGTCTCCACCAGTTGGGATCGGGCCTGGGTGGCCTTGCGCTCCGCCCGCACCACGTCGTCGTACAGAGATTCGAGTCGGGGCCATGGGAGCTGGGCCTGGTGAGCGACGCGTTGCTGCGCTCGCTTCTGGCCGGCGGGATTGTCGGAGGTCTCGAGCCCTTCCCGCACCAGCGCCTTGAAGCGACGCACCATGGGCCGCAACCGGGCGCGGATGAGCTGCGCCGCTTCTATGGCCTCCCACAGGGCGCCATCGTTGCGTCGGATCTCATCTTTAACCCGCGCACGGGTGTCCGGAGTCAGCTCGCGTACGGCGAGTGTTCCGCGCAGGGCGCTGTTGCGCTCCACAATGGCGGAGATCAGCTCGAAGCGCGCGAGCACCCGGGACGAATAGCCATCCGAGGCCTCTGCGTCTACCCCCTCCAGGACGATGTCTTGCGGCCGCAACACCCCGTTCCGGAGCCGCGCTCCGAGCACGACGAGCTCATCCTGGGCGAGCGGCGTCTGCAGCACGGCCCGTCGTACGGCACGCTCCCCCTCCTCGATGCGGCGGGCCGTGTCCAGCTCCTCGGACCGCGACATGGGATGCACCCCGTCCATACGTCGCAAAAACGCCGACAGCGCGTCGGTGGCTCCGGGGGATTGCGCGGCGGAGGTGCTGCTCGCCGGCTTGGAGCTCATCCCGAGGCCTCTTTGCTCCGCCAATCGCAGCGCCGCTTTGAGCTGCGGATGCAAGACGTGCTCCGCCGGGATGCGCTCCCGTTTTTTGTCGTTGAATTGCTTGAGCATCGCCCG
>Ga0180009_10003999_pt1 | contig 16450 bp, 15 predicted proteins | sample OS_PC_MetaG_FD_123537 | JGI IMG/M metagenome (GOLD analysis project Ga0180009, IMG submission 123537) | Groundwater microbial communities from the Aspo Hard Rock Laboratory (HRL) deep subsurface site, Sweden - OS_PC_MetaG | ecosystem: Environmental > Aquatic > Deep subsurface > Groundwater...
AGCCGCCAGGGCGCGTCTCCGGGTGAGGTCCGGGGCGGCGCTGTTTTCGCGGGCGCGGGCGGGCAGCGCGGCGAAACCGATGGCCCCGTCGGGGCACACCGCCATGCAGTTGAAACAGAGGGTGCACTCGGACACACGCAGCTTGGTGTGTGGGTCGCAGGCGCCCTGACAGGCCCGCTGACATGCGCCGCAGTGAGAGCACTTGTCGGGGTCCCGCCAGATCCGAAAAATTGAAAACCGCGCCAAGAGGCCCAACAGCGCGCCCAGGGGGCAAAGCACGCGGCAGAAGGTCCGCGGCAGAAATCGCGGCAGCACCAGGATCACCGCGAGCACAAAACCGATGAAGACGCCGCCCCAGGTGAGCCGGAGGGCCGGGTCTAGCGGCACCCCGGCGTGGTTGATGAGCGGCAGGACGGAGGACACCACGGAGCGCAGCAGCAGGGCGATGGGATCCAGGAGACCGGTCTGCGTCGCCCCACAGGCGGCCAGCACCAGGAAGGCAATGAGCACCCCGTACTTGAGGTGGTAGATGGAGCGATAGCGGTTGCGCAGCCGGGCGGCGCGTTCAGTGGTGTCCTTGGGCTTGACCGACGCACAGTCCTGCAAGATCCCGAGGGGACAGACCCACGAGCACCAGGCCCGACCCACCATCAGCGTGAGGACCACCACGATGAGCCCCAGCAACAGGCCCGAGAAGAGCACCCCGGTGGCCAACACCGTGGCCAGCCCGTGCAGGGGGTCGAGCTCCAGGAAGATCGTCGCGGGGTAGACCTTGACCAGTTGGGTGCCCATGAGCGCCGACAGCACCACAAAGGCCGTGAGAAAAAAGCCGGCGAAGATGCGTCTGAGGGTTTGGGGCTTCATGGGGTCGCGGTCCTGGGCGCCGGTCCTAAGCGCCGGTCTTGAGCGTCACAATCTCGCTGTCCAGGAGGTGGATTTTCCCCACCCCCCGGCGAGCGGCCTGGCCGATCTGACGTGCCTCGGTCAAGACCGCGTCCAGCAGGGGCAGGGCCTGACTGTCCACGGCAACCTGGTCCCAACCGGCGATGATCGCATCGCCCCGCTTGACGTCGGACAGCCGCCCTCCCGTGGGGCCATGCCGCATGAGCAGACGGCTGGCGTCCAGGATGGTCAATGTGGGCTGCAGGGCCGCCGCCATGTCAGTCACGGTGAGCTCGAGCTTCTGGTGCCACTTGCGGCGTTGGCCGCCGATGGCGCCCATCCAATTCTTCATGCCCAGCGAGACCCGCGCGAGCCGGTGGTGCTTGGCCGTGGGCAGATTGATCACCTTGTCGGCCTTCCAAAAAAGCTTCATCACCGGCCAGGTATCCAACACCATGCCGTCGATGAGGGCCTCGGTGTACTCACTCTCTTTCTTGGGCGTATGGATCTTGCCGCCGGCCTTGCGCACGGCCTCACCAATGCCTGAGCTCTGAAGGCATCGGCCCGGATCAAAGAGGGTGTTCTCGGCCATCGTCACCGAACGGGCCCCTGCCTTGAAGCACAGGCGGGTGACCTCGCCCACCACCTCCGGAGAGGTGTTGGCCGCCTGCTCGGGCGTGCGGTCAAAGGCAGCGTTGGGCTTGAGCACCACCCGGTCCCCGCGCTTGATGAACTGCTCCAGCCCCCCCAAGGCCTTGAGGGCGGCGTGCAGGTTGGCCAGGACATCGGTGCCCCGCACCACCGCCACCCGCGGCGTGCCCTGAATCACGGGCACCTGGTACATGGGGAGCTTTTTGCCCTTTAGCACCCGGGGCTTGATCGGGTTCTTCGGATCGTAGGTAAGCAGCGCCCCGGCCCCGAAGCCGGCGCCCACCAGGGCCGTCAGACCCGCGCGCTTGATAAAGGAGCGGCGATCTCCATCACCCGACTCGCTCACTTCCGGTCTCCTTTGGGTGCCAGGGGCGTCTCTAGGGGCCGCGACACGGGACGAGCCATGGGCAGACGGCCATTGGGTACCAGCCGCCGGGGGATCCGCTTCACCTTCTTGGGGTGGTCGTCCACCCGGTGGCGGGTGCCCCCGAACCACAGCCCCAGACCCACCACCGGTAGGGTCAGCAATAGCAGGATCGTCCACAGCCAGGGAAGCCGCTTGGGTGGAACGTGTCCCGGTGCGCGGGAAGCATCGGTCCCCTTCGGCGTGGACTTGTTTTTAGCGGTCACGGGCTGTTCGACCATGGCGGAAGCTTACCTTCGAGCGCGACCGAAGGCCAGATCGTGGCTAGCGGCAGTCCCGGCAGACCCGGAAATCATCCAAGGACATGCCGGTCTTTTTGGCGAAGTGCATGAGCTGGAAGGTCGGGGCAAAGGAGTAACCGCACTCCTCACAGACGCGCATGGGCAACGTCCGCTTCCAGCGCACGATGGTCCGCATGGTGTGGGTCTCCTCCATTTTAATGCAGTCTACCGGACACGCCTCCACACAGGCACCACACGCGATGCACTCCTTCGAAGGCTCCCCAAAGGGAGGGCGGGCGTCCTTGTTCACGCCGCGGCCGGTGAACCCCAGAGCGTCCACCCCCACCACGTCGCGGCAGATCTGCACGCACAGGCCACACAGGATGCACTCGGCGTCGGACTCGGCGAAGCGCACCTTGCCCACACCATACTCAGCAGCCAGCTCTTGCAGCCGCTTGGCCTTGGGGGCCCGGGCCAACAGCAATTCGATGATCATCCGCCGGTTGCGCCCAATGCGCTCGGACTGGGTGACCACCTCGATGCCCTCCAACGCCGGGAAGTTGCACGACGTCGTGAGCTTGGTGCGCTTGCGCCCGTGGGAGGTCTGGGTGACTTCCACCAGGCAGAGCCGACAGGCACCGTAGGCCTGCACCACCTCGTGGTAGCACAGGTGGGGGATGCGGAAGCCCTGGGCGTTGGCGATCTTCAGCAGGGACTCGCCCCGTTCGGCCTGGACGGTCTTACCGTCAATGGTGAACTCGATCATCGCATGACTCCCGTATCGATGCTGACGCCGTCAAACTTGCAGCTCTCGAAGCAGATCCGGCACTGGGTGCACTTGTCCTGGTGGATCTCGTAGGTGTCGCCCTTTTTTTTCTCGCCGGTGATGGCCTCGTAGGGGCAGTTCCGCAGACACAGGTTGCAGCCGTTGCAGTTCTCGTTGACCGAGAACCGGATCATGGCTTTGCACGACTTGGCGGGGCACTCGTGCCGGAAAATGTGCGCCTCGTACTCGTCCCGGTAGTAACGCAGGGTGGACAGCACCGGGTAGGCCGCCGTTTGACCCAGGGCACACAGGGACGCGTCCTTGACCACCTCCGCCAGCTCGTCGAGCAGGGGCAAAAGCTGGGGGCCGGCCCGCCCCTCGCAGATGTCGTCGGTGATCTGGTACATGCGCTCGAGGCCCTCCCGGCAGCTCGTGCACTTGCCACAGGACTCCTCGCGCAGGAAGTTCAAAAAATACCGGGCAAAATCCACCATGCAGGTGTCTTCGTCCAGCACGATCATGCCGCCCGATCCCATCATGGACCCGGCCTTAGTCAGCTCGTCGAAGTCCACGGGCCGATCCAGGAACTCCTCGGGGAGACAGCCGCCCGAAGGGCCGCCCGTCTGCACGCCCTTGAATTTTTTGCCACCGAGCACACCCCCGCCGATGTCATAGATGATCTTCCGGAGAGTGATGCCCATGGGCACTTCCACGAGGCCGGTGTTTTTCACCTTGCCCACCAGGGAAAAGATCTTGGTGCCCTTGGAGCCGCCCCAGGGGTTTTCGGAGACATCGCCCGTACCGATGGACGTGAACCAGTCCACGCCTTTGTTGATGATCAGCGGCACGTTCGCCCAGGTTTCCACGTTGTTCAGGTTCGTGGGCTTGTCGTACAGACCCTGCTCCACCGTGTGGATGTGTTTGGCCCGGGGCTCGCCCACATACCCCTCGATGGACGCCATCAGTGCGGTGGATTCGCCGCATACAAAAGCGCCGCCGCCCCGGATGATCTCAACGTCGAAGGAGAAGCCCTGGCCGAGGATGTCCTTCCCCAGCAGTCCCGACGCCCGCGCCTTGTCCACCGCGAGCCGCACATTCGCTGCGGCGATGGGGTACTCGTTGCGCACGTAGACAAACCCCTGGCTGGCGCCGATGGCGTAGGCCCCGATGATCATCCCCTCGAGGATACTGTGCGGGTTGGCCTCGAGCAGGCAGCGGTCCATGAAGGCACCGGGATCGCCCTCGTCGGCGTTGCAGATCACGTATCGGATGTCACCGGGCGCCTCTCGGCAAGTCCGCCACTTCACACCGGTGGGAAAGCCGCCTCCACCGCGCCCCCGCAGGCCGCTCCGGGTGATCTGGTCGATGACCTCGTCTGGTTTCAGCTCCTCGAGCACTTTGCGCAGCGCACCGTAGCCCCCCAGCACCAGGTAGTCGTCCAGAGAAGTCGGATCGAGGCTCCGATTCGGCCCGAGTAGGACCTGCTGCTGCTTTTTATAGAACGGTATCTCGTCCTCGTGAACGATCGTCTTGCCGGTCTCGTCGTCAACGTACAGGAGCTCATCAATGAGCTCCCCCTTCAGGAGGGTTCGCCCAACGATGTCGGCTGCGTGCTCGGGACGCACCCGCTGGTAGAAGATCTTCTCCGGATAAATCGTGACCAGCGTACCGCGTTCGCAGAACCCGGGACACCCGGTGGCCTTGGTTTCGATCTCAGCGTCCAGTCCAGCCTTGGTGATCTCCGCCCGCAGATTCTCAACGAGGTCATCGCACTTGTAGGCCTTGCAGCCCGTGCCGGTGCACACCGAGACGATCTTGCGGTCGGGGTCGCGCCCTTGGCGCAGGCTCTCCCGGGTTTTCTCGAGTTCCTTCATGCTGCGAATAGGTTGCATGGGCCCTAATCCTCTTTCCGCATTTTCTGGATGAGCCGGCTCACCTTGGGAGACGTCATGTTGCCCTGGTACTCACCGTCGGCGATAACCAACGGCCCGAGAGCGCAAGCGCCCACGCAGTTTACGGTCTCGAGGGAGAACTGCATGTCGGCGGTGGTCTCCCCGGCCTTGATGTCCAGGACCCGCTCGAGCTCTTCCACCAGGCGGGGCGCCCCGCGCACGTGGCAGGCCGTGCCCAGGCACACCGTGGTGATGTGCTTGCCCCGCTCCGTCAACGAAAAAGCGGTGAAGAACGTGGCCATGTAAGAAATACGGCTCATGGAGACGTTGAGCTGCTTCGAGACGCGCTCCAAGGCCGGCCGCGGCAGATAGTTGTACTCGCCCTGGATGTCCATGAGCACGGCGAGCAACGCCGACTCCTTGGCGCCGTTCTGTTCGATGATCTGGTCGACCCGATCTTCCATGGGTTACTCCTGAGTGGCTTCCGCCCTGGCGACGAGGGCGGCGTAGCGTTTCCGCAGCTCCGCCTGCAGATACTCGATCTGGTCATCCGTCAGGTGGCGGTATCGCCCCTGCGGCTGCAGATAGAGCTTGAGCGGTTTGAGATGCGGCACATTCTGGGTAATGCGGAACCTGCCGTCCACCACTTCATACAGCGGGAAGGCGGCGGTCTGCACCGCGAGGCGGCCGAGGCGCACCGCGACGTTCGAAGCGCAACGCCACCCGGTGGGGCACGGCGCGAAAACGTGAATCAGGGCCGGCCCCTTCACCGCGGCGGCCTTTTTGAGCTTCTCCATGAAGTCAAAGGGGTAGCTCACGCTGGCCGTGGCGACGTAGGGGATGTGGTGGGCCACGGCGATCTCGGCGAAGGACTTCTTCCAGGTGGACTGGCCGAAGCTGTGCTTACCCGCGGGTGACGTGGTGGTCGCGGCGCCGTAGGGCGTACCCGAGCTCCGCTGGATGCCCGTATTCATGTAGGCTTCGTTGTCGTAGCACATGTAGATCATGTCGTGGCCGCGCTCGAGGGCCCCGGAGATGGCCTGCAGGCCGATGTCCATGGAGCCGCCGTCACCGGCCTGCGCCAGGACCGTGATCTTCCGCTCGGGGATCCGCCCCTTGCGCATCATCGCCTTGAGACCCGCCTCCACGCCGGAAGCCACCGCGGCCGAGTTTTCGAAGGCCACATGGATCCAGGGCACACCCCAGGCCGACTCCGGATAGGAGGACGAGATGATCTCGATGCACCCGGTGGAGTTGCAGATAATGGTGTCGGGCCCGAGGGCCTTGAGCATGAACCGCATGGCCAACGCCGGGGCGCACCCCTGACAGGCGCGGTGCCCCGGGGAGAACAGCTCCGCCTGGGGCAGCATCTTTGCGGCAAACACATTGGTCAGTTCGGAGCTCATGCGCGCACCCCCAACAACTCGTAGCGCGGTAACGCTCCGCCCGAGGCAACTGCGACGCCCTTGTCATACATGTCCATGAAATCCCCGATGGTGATGTCCCGCCCGCCCAGGCCGGCGATGAACTCGATCACCTGCGGACGTTTGTCCAGGTGGTACAGGGCCCCCTTGACCTCAGAGGCCATGGGCCCTCCGCAACCGCCGGTGGACAGCGCACGATCCACCGCGACCACCACTTTGCGCCCGCCGAGCTCTTTGGCGATCTCGGCAAAGGGGAAGGGGCGCCACATGCGGATCCGGACCACCCCGGCCTTTTTGCCGGCCTCTCGCAATTGGTCACAGGCGGTCATGCAGGTCTCCGCCACGCTGCCCATGATCAAAAAGACGATGTCGGCATCGTCGGTCTTGTAGCTCTCCACGGCGTGGTACTTCCGACCCACCACCTCGCTGAGCTCGTTCCAGGCCTTCTCCATGACCTTCTGGGAGTCGGTCAGGGCCTCGTTGTGCGCCATGCGGGTCTCGGCGTATATGTCCGGGATGCCCACCGCGCCGAAGGTCCAGGGGTTGTCCACGTCGAGACGATAGGGCGGCACGTAGTCGGGCAGGAACTGCTTCACTTCTTCGGGGCTCCACACCTCGATGGGCTCCACCACATGGCTGAGAATGAAGCCGTCGAAGTTGAGCATGATGGGCAGCAGCACGTCGTGGTCCTCGGCGACGCGGTGGCACCACAGGACGTGGTCGTAGGCCTCCTGGCCGTTCTCCACGAAGACCTGCAGCCACCCCGTGTCCCGCTCGGCCATCACATCCCCGTGGTCGTTCCAGATGGAGATGGGCGCCGACAGGGCCCGGTTGGCCACCGCCATTACGATGGGAAGCCGCATACCCGAAGCGATGAACAGGATCTCGTGCATGAGAGCCAAGCCCTGGGATGCCGTGGCGGTGAAGGTCCGCGCCCCGGCCGCCATGCTACCGCAGGCGGCGGACATGGCCGAGTGCTCAGACTCTACGGGAACAAACTCGGCATCCAGGTGGCCGTCGGCCACCAACTCCGCCAGGTGCTCCACGATGTGGGTCTGCGGGGTAATCGGGTAGGCGGGGATGACATCCACGTTGGCCATCATGGCCGCCTCGGCGATGCCGATGGAAACTTCCATGCCTTTGCGGGTGCCCATTACTCCTCCTCCTGCTTCATGGAGATGCACTGTGTGGGGCACTCCATCATGCAGATGCCGCATCCCTTGCAGTAGTCGAGGTTGGCCAGGTAGAAGCCCTCGGCGTTCGCCTTGATGCAGGCCTCGGGGCAGAACATGTCACAGACGCCACATTTGACACAGTGGTCGTGATTCCACAGGGGCCGCTCTGACCGCCAGCTGCCCGTGTGGTTCTTGTGGGCAGAGAGGGGCTCCTGGACGGGGCACCCCGGGGGCAGGGCCTTCCAGCCGGGTAGCGATGACATATCAGTTCACCTCCAGTACGACGGTCTCTTCGTAGGCCCGGCGGAACGCCGCGATGTTCGGGGCCGCGATGCGTCCGAACCGCCCATGCAGGGCGTGCTCCAGGGCGTCAAGATCCACCAACGGTTTATCATCCACAGCAGTGGCCTTCAAAAAGGCCCCCAACATCGTGGTGTTGGTGATGGGGCGCCGGATGGTCTTCATGGCAATGTCCAGTCCGTCCACCACGGCCAACCGCCCGGGCAGCTTGTACTCGGAGCGGAGATCCTCCGCAGTGCGGTGGGACGACACCACGATGGTGCCCCCGTCTGCGAGCCCGTCGGACACGTCCACCAGCTTGAGCAGCGACGGGTCCAGCACCAGCACTCCATTGGGATTGTAAACGGCGCTGCGATTGCGGATGGTCACGTCGGAGACCCTGGCGAAGGCCATCACCGGCGCGCCGCGGCGCTCGGGCCCAAAGCTGGGAAAGGCCTGACCGAACTTTCCCTCCTCGATGGCCGCGTGGGCAATCAGCTCCGCCGAGGTGACCGCGCCTTGACCTCCACGTCCGTGGAACCTGATCTCGAACATAGCAACTCCCTCATGCTCACGAGCACAGCAAATGGCTATCCCCAGGGCATGTCCTTGGGTAATTCCCTATTGCGAAGGCAACGATCAATAACAGGCAGCCCGCGGAAGTCAACGCCAAATGGACCCTGTTTGTTAGGTTGTACTTCCCCGTGGATGCGGAGGGTGCCCACCGGGATCAATATCAACAAAATCATCAACGAATAACCGACCGCCAAACTGGGCAATGACCCGAGGCTGATGCCCAACACTTAGCCGCGCGCGTATTTTCCCGCATTGACCAGCATATCAGTTGACGATGCCCATGAAGATGCACTAACTACTACCCACAACCGTAAGTAGTGATATATCACTAACCATGCGGATGGTCTATTGCGCACGCCGGAATCGCACACCTTGACGACTTATGGAATTAGCAGGTTCTTTGCATGAATCACCTCTTCGCAGCTTTGGGAATCATCCTCGCTGGAGGAGTCCTACCGCTACTCATGGGTCGGCGACTGACGGCGATCAGAACCACGGGAGCATTGGGCATCGCCACCGGAAGTCTGCTCGGCCTCATTCACGCGGTCACCCTGCTCGGGACGGGCGGCACTCATTCGGCCTCCTACCGCTACCTGCACACCTTTAATCTCGCCTTCCGTCTGGACGGATTGGCCGCTTTCTTTCTGGTTGCCATCTTCACCATCTGCCTGCTGGCGGCGCTGTACAGCTTCCACTATATGGACGACCCGGACCGGCCGGGGCGCACCGCGGCACACTATCTGCTCTTTGCCCTGTTGACCGTCTCGATGGCCTTGGTGGTCACCGCGAACAACATGCTCGCCTTCGCCTTCGCCTGGGAAATCATGTCGCTGTCCTCGTTCTTCCTCGTCCTGTACCACTACGAGGAGGAGGCCAACCGGCGGGCGGGTCTCCTGTACCTGATCTTCTCTCAGGTCGGCGCGATGTTCCTCTTCGCCGCCTTCGGTGTGGCCTTCGCGCACACCGGAAGCTTCTCCTTCGAAGCACTCCGGGCGCTTCCCGAGAACACCAAGCTCCTGGTCTTCTGCCTGGCCTTCGTGGGCCTGGGCTCCAAGGCCGGTGTCTTCCCCCTGCACTTCTGGCTCCCCCACGCGCACCCGGCCGCACCCAGCCACGTCTCTGCAGTGATGTCCGGCGTGATGATCAAGGTGGGGCTCTACGGCATCCTGCGCCTGTATCTACTCCTGGGCTACCAGGGCCGGGCTCCCGGTTACATCCTGCTCGTCTCGGGCATCCTCTCGGGTCTCGTCGGCGTGGTGTACGCCCTCGGTCAGGATGACCTGAAGCGGCTGCTGGCCTACAGCTCAGTGGAGAACGTCGGCATCATCCTGATCGGGTTCGGTCTGGGCATGATCGGCGTCGCCACCGGACAACCCGCCATGGCCGCGCTGGGCTTCACCGGGGCGCTGCTGCACGTGCTCAACCACGCGCTCTTCAAATCGCTGTTGTTCATGGGGGCCGGCATGGTCCTGCACACAACTCACAGCACCCGCATCGATCAGCTCGGCGGCCTGCTCAAGCGCATGAAGATCACGGGCACGACGTTTGTCCTGGGCACGCTGGCCATCGCCGGCCTGCCGCCCTTGAATGGTTTTGTCAGTGAGTTTCTGGTGTACCTGGGCAGCTTCCGTGGATTGACCGGGGGCCGCACCGTGATGCTCCTTAGCCTGCTGGCCATCATCAGCCTGGCGGTCATCGGCGGCCTGGCCATCGCCTGCTTCACGCGGGTGGTGGGAGTGGCCTTTCAAGGAGAGCCCCGTTCCGATGCCGCCGCGAACGCCCAGGAAAGCGGCGTCTCCATGATGCTGCCCATGGTCCTCCTGGCCGGTGGCTGCCTGTTCATCGGCGTGTACCCTGACTTCATCATCCGGCTGGCCCACAATGCCGTGGTGTCCGTGGGCCTACCCCAGACGGTGTCGACTCTGAAACACACCTTGGCGCTGGCGAACCAGATCACCCGGGGTGCGGCGCTCTTCTTCGGCCTGGTCGCGTTGCTCTGGCTGCTTCGCACCCTGCTGTACCGCGCCAAGACCGTCACCCGCGCCGGGACCTGGGGCTGCGGCTTCACCCAGCCCACGACAAAGATGCAATACACCGGCTCCTCCTACGCCGATGACATTCTTCATTTTTTCAAGAGCATCGTGCCCAAACGGGTGGACCATCCCCCCATTGAGGGACGCTTCCCCTCGGCAACGCGCTACCACAGCGAGATCAATGATCTGGCCGAACGGCAGGTGGAACCCCTCATCCTACGCCCCGTGCACTGGATCTTCGAGAAGCTGCGCTGGATCCAGCACGGCGATATCCATCTATACATCGGCTACATCCTGCTCACCATCGTGGTGCTGCTGTTTTTTGTCTGAGACACCCTCGGAGCGAACCGCAGATGCAAGCCTATCTCTACTTTGCAATCGCCCTGCTGGCAGCGCCCCTGTTTCCGGGTTTCATCTTGAAGACAAAAGCCTTTTTTGGCGGCAAAAAAGGGCCCCCGCTGCTGATCAAATACTACACCGTGGCCAAGCTGCTGCGGAAGGGCTCGGTATACAGCACCAGCACAACCCTGCTATTCAAGCTCGGTCCGGTGATCTCGCTGGCTGCCGCCCTGATGGCGCTGACATTTCTGCCCCTCGCGGGCCAGCCCGCGATCCTGTCCTTCGAGGGGGATGTCATCCTGGTGCTGTACCTGCTGGGCCTGGGCCGTTTCTTCACCATCACCGCGGCCATGGATACGGCGTCCCCCTTTGAGGGCATGGGCGCGGCGCGCGAGGCCTATTTCCCCATCCTGTGTGAGGCCACGCTTTTCATGGTGCTGATCCTGCTGTACCTGCTCACCGGTAAGCTCAGCCTGAGCGCGCACTTCGCTGGTAGCACCCCCTTGGACCTGTGGAACACCGCCGCGGCCCCTCTGCTCTTTACGGTTCTGGCACTGTTTGTCGTGATGCTCACCGAGGGCTCGCGCGTACCCGTGGACGACCCGGCCACCCACCTGGAGCTCACGATGATCCACGAGGTGATGGTCCTGGACCACTCGGGCCCGGACCTGGCGCTCATCGAGCTCGGCAGCTTTTTGAAGCTCCTGTTCTACGCGGCCCTCATCGCCCCCCTCGCCTGCCCGGTGCAGCTCGCCCACCCGGCTGCCACAGCCGGCGTGTTCCTGGGCGCGCTGGCACTCATCTACGTGGTCATCGGCATCACCGAGTCCGTCATGGCACGCCTCCGCATGGACCGGGTGCCCATGTTCATCCTGACCTCCTTCGCCCTGGCATTCTTCGCCGCCATTATCAGCCTGGAGTTCGTCGCATGAGCTTCTTGATCGATACGAGCCTGGCGCTCGTGCTGTTCTCGGTACTCATCGCCCTGGGCGCAGGGCGCCTGCCCGGTCTGATCCGGGTCGTAGCCTTCCAGGGGATCGTCGTGTCCGTGGTGCCCCTGCTCATCGGTCACAACCTGAGTGCCGGTGGCATCGCCTTCACCGTGGCCACCCTGGTGATCCGGGGCCTGGTGATCCCCCTGGCCATCTACATCGCCATCCACCGGCGAGCCATCCGGCGCGAGGTGGAGCCCATTGTGGGCCTGCACGCCTCCCTCCTGGCGGGCCTGGTGCTCATCGTGGCCGCCACCTGGGTGGGCCGCTCCTTCCAGCTCCCCACCGCCTCGGACAGCCGGCTGCTTCTCCCCACGGCAATCAGCCTCCTGGTCGCGGGCATGTTCCTGCTCATGGCCCGGAGAAACGCCATCGCCATGGTGCTGGGCTACGTGATGCTCGAGAACGGCATCTACGTGGTGGGCACCACCTTCAGCCTGCGCACCCACCACATCGTGGAGTTCGGCATTCTGTTGGATGTGCTGGCGGGCATCATGATCATGGCCATCCTCCTGCAACACATCAAGCAGACCTCCGGCGACGTGGACACGTCCCTGATGCGGTCTCTCAAGGACTAGGAGGGCGTGCCCCATGCTTGAGCTCGTCATCCTGATTCCCCTGGTCACCGGCGCCGCGGCCTTCGCGCTGCCCCAACGCTTCGGGCGCGCGCTGCTGGTTTTGACCGGCGTGACCCACCTGGCGGCCTCGATCTACGTGTGGGCCGCGCGCCCCGACGCCCTCTTTGGCGCCTACTTCGCCATCAGCCCCGAGGGGCTGCTGTCGCTGCTGGTCATCTCCCTGCTTTTCATGGTCATCTCGATCTACACCACCGGGTACCTCGAGACGCATCCTCTGGCCGGCGAGAAGGTCTTCTGCGCCTCCATGCTGCTGTTTCTGGCCACCATGAGCATGGTGACCATCTCGGACCACATCATGGTGATGTGGATCGCCATCGAGGCCACCACCCTGGCTTCGGCGCCCCTCATCTACGCGCACCGGTCCGCCGAGTCCCTGGAGGCCACCTGGAAGTACGTGCTCATCTGTTCGGTGGGCATCGCCCTGGCCCTGCTGGGCTCGGTGTTGATCACCATCTCCATGGAGGTGGGCAAGGTAGACGCGCCCGTTTCGTTCTCGGCCCTGACCGCCCACGCCACGAAGCTCGACGAAATCTGGCTCAAGGCCGCCTTTGTCTTCATCGTGGTGGGCTACGGCACCAAGATGGGCCTCGCGCCCATGCACACCTGGTTGCCCGACGCCCACTCCGAGGCCCCCGCTCCGGCCTCGGCGCTGCTTTCGGGCGTGCTGCTCAACTGCGCCTATCTGGGACTGTTCAAGACCCACGCGCTCATGCAGGCCGCCGGCCTCGGACACTTCTCGGGCACCGTGCTCATGGCCCTCGGCCTGACCTCCATCCTCGTGGCAGCCACGTTCATCATGCGCCAGCAAGAGTACAAGCGGCTGCTGGCCTACTCTTCGGTGGAGAACATGGGCATCATCGCCCTGGGCACCGGCATCGGGGGCCTGGGGGCCTACGGCGCCATGCTCTGCCTGATTCACCACAGCCTCATCAAGTCCTCCCTCTTTTTGAGCTCGGGCAACATCCTGCTGGGCTACGGAAGTCGCCTCATCAAAAAAACCGGGAACCTGGCGGGACGCATGCCCAAGACCTGTCTGGCCTTTGTGGGCGGCTTCGTGGGCATCTCGGGCTTCCCCCCCTTCGGCCTGTTTTTGGGTGAGCTCTTCATCATCGTGGCCGCCTTCCGCACCGGCCATCCCATTGTCGGCGGTGTCTTCGTATTCTCCCTGTGCGTCATCTTTGGTGGCTTCGCCCGGCACGTCATGCGGCTGGTCTATGGCCCCGCGGCGGCCGATCAAAACGAGCCGATTCCGGAGAAGGCCACCATGTTCTGGCCCCAGTACGTGCTGCTCTCGGTCTCGGTGCTGCTCTGCTTCTGGATGCCCAAGACCCTCTACGAGACCATCGCCGCCGCGGTGGGTTACACCGGCGGGGGGTTCTGATGGAAAGCAAGCTCCGCGCCATCACAAACGGCGAAGCCATCCGCCGCGACGACATCCCGCAGCTCTCGGTCTCCACCTTCCGGGAGCAGGCCCTCGCCCTGGTCGCCGCCGGCGGCAAGGTGGTGCAGCTCTTCGGCACGGCTGTGGTCGATGGCGTCCTGCCCACCATCGCGGTGCTTCGACTCGGCGACCAGCTCTGGACGGCCGCCACCGAGCTGCCCGAGACCTACGCCTCGTTGACCGCGGAGGCCGAGCCCTTCCACCTGTTCGAGCGGGAGCTGGCCGAGCAGTTCGGCGTGACCCCCGAGAACCACCCCTGGCTCCGCATGGTCCGCTACCACCCGAACTATGCCGACCGCCCGGACGTCTTCGGCAACGACTATCGCGTCGACATCCCGGGCAACTACCCCTATTACGCGGTGGCCGGTGACGAGATCCACGAGGTGGCGGTGGGCCCGGTGCACGCCGGGGTCATCGAGCCGGGGCACTTCCGGTTCAACTGCATCGGCGAGCGGGTGCTCAACCTCGAAATCTCGCTGGGCTATCAGCACCGCGGCATCGAGCCCATGCTTCCGGGCGCCTCGGCGCGCCGGCGTCAGACGCTCGTCGAGACCATCGCGGGGGACACCTCCGCCGCCCATAGCCTTTGCCACGCCCAGGCCATCGAAGCCCTGGCCGACCGTTCCCCCAACCCGCCCGACCAGATGGTCCGCACTGCGGCCCTCGAGCTCGAGCGCCTGGCCAACCACACCGGCGACCTGGGCGCGCTGTCCGGAGACGTGGCCTTTTTGCCACCGGCCAACTACTTCGGACGCATGCGCGGCGATCTGCTCAACATGACCCTGTGGCTCTGCGGCAACCGCTTCAGCCGCGGCCTGGTGGTCCCGGGCGGCGTGGGCGTGACGCTCGAACGCGTGGACTTCGAAACGGTGCTCGGGCGCGTGCAGGAGCTCAAGCCACAGCTCGAGCACGTCATCGACCTGCTTTTCGCCACCTCCTCGGTGCGGGCGCGCTTCGACGGCTGCGGCCGGGTGAGTCGCTCCGACGCCGAGCACCTCGGCCTGGTGGGCCCCGCGGGCCGGGCCAGCGGGCTGGACTACGACGTCAGGCGGGTCTTCCCCACCGAGCACTACACCCAGCTCGATCTGGACGCGTGCCAACCCTTCGGGGGCGACGTCTATGCGCGGGCGCGCATCCGGGCCGACGAGATCCTCGCCTCCATCGCCCTGCTCGAAAAGATGCTCCCCAAGATGAAGCGCACCGAGGCCACCGACGTGGTCGAGCACTCCCTGGCCCCCCAAAGCCTGGTCGTGACCGTGAACGAGGCCTGGCGCGGGGAGGTCTCCCACTGTGTGCTCACCGACGCCGACGGAAAGATCGTGCGCTACAAGATCAAGGACCCGTCCTTCCACAACTGGAATGGGCTCGCCATGTCCCTGCGGGATACAGGCATCTCGGACTTTCCCCTGAACAACAAGAGCTTCAACCTCTCCTACTGCGGCCACGACCTGTAGGAGCGCCAGGAACGCCATGTTCAAAACCCTCATGAACCGCTGGGAGCAGGGCCACCGCACGACCTCCTATCCCAAGACTCCCATCGAGCTGCCGGCGCGCTATCGGGGCCTGCCCACCGTCGATCCCGAAGCCCCGGCCGCGCTGGCGACGTCCTGCGCCGAAGCCTGCCCCCAGGCGGCCTTCGACCGCGACGAGCGCCGCATCGACCTGGGTCGTTGTGTCTTCTGCGGCACCTGTGAGCGCGTCTCGGACGGCAAGGCGGTGCAATTCACCCGGCGTTTCGAGCTGGGCACGGCGGATCGCGCGCATCTCGTCACGGCCGGGGACCTGCCGGACCTGGCCCAGCACGCCAAGCAACATTTCAAAAAGCTCTTCGGCCGCTCCCTGCAGCTGCGGCAGATTTCGTCCGCGGGCTGCAACGCCTGCGAGGCCGACCTCAACGTGCTCGGCACGCCCTTTTTTGACCTCTCCCGCTTCGGCATCGACTTCGTGGCCTCCCCGCGCCACGCCGACGCCATCGTGGTCACCGGCCCCATCAGCCGCAACATGCACACCGCCACGCTCACCACCTACGAGGCCGTGCCGACCCCCAAGGCCGTCATCGCCGTGGGCACCTGCGCCATCTCCGGCGGCCCCTTCGTCGGCAGCCCCGAGATCAGCGAAGGCCTCGAGAGCCTCCTCCCGGTGGACCTCTTCATCCCCGGCTGCCCCCCCCACCCCCTCACCAACCTGCACGCCCTCCTCTCCTACTTCAAGTAGCCACGCGGTTCAGCGATTGCGGTGGCGCTTTTCAGACCGTCCACCAAAAGTCGATCTGCTGCCAGAGCGCTGGGTATATAGAACGCCGCGAAGCAGCCGAAATATCTGCTGGTAACACGCGAACAAGCGACCTATAATTCGAGAAGTAGACAACCAAATTTATTTGGACTGTAAGCTGTGAGCCCACGAAGACGAACATTTCTGAAGGTTCGTTGTTGCAGGTGGCTGCTCCTGGTTGCCCTTGCGTCGGCCATTAGCTGCAAGACCGACCGCCTCCCCCCGCCGCGGCCCGAGCGGGTGGAACCCAACTACGCCTACAACGGAGTCCCGCAGCAGCTCACCATCCACGGCTCGAATTTCTACCGGGTGGCCGCGCTGCGCCTTGGGGGAGCTGATCCCCTCACGACCGACGACCGCTACGTCGCCGTGCTGGTGTCGGAACCGCCGCTAAATGCCACGACCGTGGAGCTACAGGACGTGGCGCTCCTCAGCTCTACGACGCT
>Ga0180009_10004000_pt1 | contig 16448 bp, 18 predicted proteins | sample OS_PC_MetaG_FD_123537 | JGI IMG/M metagenome (GOLD analysis project Ga0180009, IMG submission 123537) | Groundwater microbial communities from the Aspo Hard Rock Laboratory (HRL) deep subsurface site, Sweden - OS_PC_MetaG | ecosystem: Environmental > Aquatic > Deep subsurface > Groundwater...
GAGCCGAAGCTTTGGGGAAGGGTTTAATTTAAGAGACAGGATCCTTAAATGATTCAATGAACTTCTGTCCCCTAAGATTAAGTTTTAAAGTCAACCCGTCAGATTCGGAAGAAAGCAGCGGAAATTTTACTGCTTAATGCTTTTGGGAGCAACGGAAGCAAGAGCATTAAAGGAACAATCTTGTTTTTTGAGTTAATTCGACTTCAAAGCATGCCCACATTTAACTGATTCTGGAAAAAACCCTTAAAAAAGCAAGAAATTCTAAAAGCAAAAGAATTTAAATGAGTAATGAGAAATCAATACAATTAAATTGTTTTTTTAAACAAAAAAAGGAGGAAGAAAAAATGGAGATGGAAAAAATAGGTGAATGGGCATTCATTATAGGTGTAATTATTGCAGTAATAGCAGGAGCATTATACACTTATCTTGGGGCATTTGGCCAATGGGTTCCTTTAATTCTGGTGATCCTTGGAATAATTGTAGGATTGCTAAACATTAAAGACAAGGAAACAACACCTTTTCTGGTTGCTTCAATTGCCTTGCTTGCAACAGGCGCAATAAGCACTTTCAGGGAAATAGACACAGCAATAGACGGTCTTGGATTAGTGTTATCAGGAATTTTCGGAAACATTGCATTGTTTGTGGCTCCGGCAGCAGTAATTGTTGCAATAGTTGCAATCTACAAGCTTTCAGTTAAAGCATAAAAAAAGCGTTTAAAACGCTTTTTTTCTCTTTCTTTTTTTTATTTAAACAACAAACAAATATTTAAAGAATAAAACACTCTTTATATGATAAATTAATTAAGTGATTTTATGCCTAAAAAAAAAGAAATTGAAATAAAAGAAGATTTAGGGATAAAAAACAAAAAAGGAAAAGTTGAAGGCAAAAACACTGAAACAGGATTTGACCCGAAAAAAGTTGAAGCAGAACAACCTTTAAACCTTTTAGGAAAAGCTTTACCAAAACAAAAGATTGGGCAAAAAACTAAAGAAAAGAAAATTGAAAAAATGCCAGAACAAAAAGATTCAAAATTCAAAAAATTAGAAAGAGTGCCTTCAGGCATTTATGGTTTTGATGAATTAATTGAAGGCGGATTTGAAAAAAATTCAACTATTCTTGTAGCAGGAAGTGCCGGAACAGGAAAAACCACTTTTGCATTACAGTTTTTATATAATGGAGCAAAAGAATACAATGAACCAGGAATTTTAATTTCTTTTGAGGAAAGCAAGGAAAGTTATTACAGGCATAATGCAGAGTTTGGTTGGGATTTAGAAAAACTGGAAAAAGAAGGAAAGTTTCGCATCCTAGAATATAAACCTCATCAGGTTGGGAGATTGCTTGAACAAGGCGGAGGGCCAATAAAAGATGCAATCCAGCAAATGAAAGCAAAAAGATTAGTGATTGATTCAATTACTTCATACAGTTTACTGTTTAAAGATGAATACCAGCAAAGAGAAAGCATTCTAAGATTTTTTGAATTAATCAGGAGATGGGACTGCACTTCAATTATAATAAGTGAAATGACTCCAAAAGAAGCTGAAACAGCAAAAGGTTCAGTTGGATTTCTTGTTGACGCAGTGATTTCATTGTATTACGAAAAAAAAGAAGAAAAAGATGTTAGAGTGCATTCACTTGAAATACTTAAAATGAGGGGAACAAGGCATACAAATAAAGTGTGTGCTTTGAATTTTGAAAAGGAAGGCATAAAAATTTATGCAGACATAGAAATATTTTGAGTGAAAAAATGAAAGGAGAAGTAATACAGCAAGGCTTTAAAGTTGCATTCTTTTTGTTGAGTATGGCAATTTTATTGACTTTTGCTTTAAGCACTTTAATTGAAGGAATTAAAGCTCAAATACCGGGTTATACTGAATCAGCAATCGTTTTCTATTTTATTTCAATGATTTCAATTGGCGCAACAATCTGGACTTACTGGCAGGCAAAAAAAACTCTTGGGACAATTTATTAGGGCTGAAATCCAGAAAGTATAATAAACGGTTTTTCTTAATAATTATGGTTTTATGATTAAAGCTCAGGCGTCAGTGGAATTATTGATTATTCTTGCAGTTTCAATGATTGCTTTAGGCTTGATTTTTGCAGCATCAAACAATGAAATAACAGGAATTAATTCAGCTAAAGCAAATTCTGATGCAAAAAACACAGTTGAAAAAATTGCAGGAACAGCAAAAGAAGTTTATGTTTCAGGCCAAGGAACAAAAAAACAAATTTTTATTTTGATTCCTTCAGGGGTAGATGAAAGCAAAAGCAGTGTTTCAGACAAAACTATTAGATTAAATGTAAATGGAACAGACTTGATAGCTGAAACTACAGTAGAAGTAACCGGAAGTATTCCTACAACAGCAGGAGGCCACTGGATTTGGATTACTGCATACCCTGGATATGTTTTTATAGGAGATATTGAAGTTGAAACAAACAAAGGAAGCATTTATTCAACTATTACACAAGAAACAAGCGCAATAGAAAATATTAAAGTGATAAATAATACAACAGGAAATGCGACGGTTAATGTGAGTGTGGGTTGGAGTGCAACTGAAGTGAGTTTGAGTTTAAGTGAAAATGGTTTTATTGTTCCAGCTGATTCAAGTTATGGGATTGACTTAAATTTTACTTCCAGTTCAACTGCAGTGGGAAATTATACCGGAGAATTAATTTTTGATATAACTACAGTTGACGGAACAAAACAAATTATTGTTCCGGTTACAATTGAAGTAATAATTGGAACAGGAGGACAGCCTTTAATGATTTTCCCTGAAGCTTGGAATGCTTCAGTTGATGCAGGCACAACAGACTCAAATACTTTTCAGGCATGCAATACAACTTCTGCAACTTTAACTAATATTGTTTTTACTGCATCAAGCGGAGATGCAGGAGACTGGGTGGAGACAATTCCTTCAATTATTTCTCTTGCAGGAAATACCTGCCAGCAAATTACTGTAACAATTGATGTTCCTGGAGGCGCTTCAAGTGATACTGGAATTGTTACCGCAAGCGATGGAACTAATTCAGATTTTATTTCTTTGACTGTAAGCATCAGCAGCATGGCAGACAACTTTAACTTTGACTGGAGCACTGCGTTTTTTGCTTCAAATACACTGTTAGAGGATTGGACAATAGAAAACGCCAGTTCAAGTGCAGTTATAACAATAGCAAGAATGCAGGTATTGGACTGGAATGAAAACGATTTGGATAATGCAAACTTGAACAGGATAAGATTTAATGGAACAAATTACTGGACTGGAAATGCAAATGCCGGAGACTGGCTTGATGTAACAGACTTTACAATTAATCCTTTGGTTTCTTTTAGTGCAAACAATCAGTTAAGGTTTACTTCTAATGTAAGAGATGACGGAGAATACTTTAGAATAACCTTTGAGTTTACTGACGGAAGCACTTATACAACAGACACTTATTATTCTTCTGATATTGTTCCTCCAATTGTAATTCTTGAAAGCCCAAGCAAAGGATATGTTTCAGCGGATTTTACTGTACAATTTGATTATAATGTAAATGATGTTGATTCAGGAATTGCTTTCTGTGAATTAATTATTGATGGAATAGTTGACCAGACAGATAATACAATAACTGAAGGAATAACTCAAAGTTTTAGCAAAACTTTTTCTGTTAATGGAACTTATTATTGGGATGTAAACTGCACTGATGATTCTGTAAGCGCTAATAAAGGAAGCAGTACTGAAAATAGAAGAATTGTGATTAATTCAATAGTTCCAACTGTTATTGCGTCTCATTATTTTAATGATACTTTGCCTAGTTCAGGAACTGGCTGGCTTTATCCTTGGACTCTCCGAAATGGAACTAGAATTGTATTTGGAAATGCTTATACTGGAAGTTATAGTTTAAGATTAAGGTCTGGGGATGATTATGCTGAAAGAGCAGTTGATTTAAGCGCTTATTCCAATGTAAAACTTGGATTATGGGCTAAAACACAGAGTTTTGAAGGAATAGAAGAAGCATATATTATGGTGTCACCTGATCACACGCATTGGACTACTATAAAAACTTTTGTTAACGGAGAAGACGATAACATTTATCGTTTTTATGAATTTGATTTAGACGCATATGGTTTGACAAATGAATTTTGGATTAGATTTGAAGCAGGAATGACCCAAACAAACGATTATTTGTATATTGATGACATAACTGTTATTACAACACCATAGAGGAATGAAAATGCAAAATAAATGCGGAAACACAACAGCACGGCTTTACGCCGTGCATCGGGACCCGCAATCGAAATCGCGAGGGCAGATATCAGTCGAATTTATTATTACTTTAATTTTATTGTTTTTGATGTTTTCAGTAATAGTTTTTATTTCAACTCAACAAAAAGAAAACATTGATTTTGGAGCAGATAAAATTAAAGCAAAAACTTTATTGGAAAAAACTTCCAGAGCAGTTAATGGAATTTATTTATCAGGGAACGGGAGTGAAACAAAAATAACAAAAAACTTTGATTTGGATTTTGGAATAGAAGAAAATACTTTAAGGGTTGAATTTGGAAAAGGGCAGTTTGTTTCAACTTCTTTATTGACTAAAAAAATTGTTTTAATTCAAAAAGATGACGCAAGTGAAATTGAAATAAGGAATGAGAACGGAGTGATTGAAATTGAAGAATTGTAAAGGACAAATTTTTACTACAGATTTTGTTTTTGCAGTAGTTGTATTGCTTTTTATTTTAGTGATTTCAACCACTTCTTTTGGTTTAATTCAAAATGCATTAAATGAAGAAGAATTTTATTTTGAAATGCAGGAAAAAGCATTTAATGCAAGCCAGGCATTAGTTTCAACTCAAGGAGACCCAAACTCTTGGGAATTGTTAAGTGATTTAAATGTGAATTCTTTGGGGCTGGCAAAAGAAAGAAATGTAATTGACGAAGGAAAACTGCAGAGGCTTGTTGACTTGAATTCAACTAATTATCAGGAAATAAAAGAAATTTTGGGTTTAGGAAAATACGAGTTTTATTTTAGGCTTACTTCAATGCAAGGGCAGACAGTAAAAGAATTTGGAACTTTTCCCGGAACAGAAGAAAAAGTAATTGTAATTGAAAGATATGTTTTATTGAATGGAGAAGAAAGAAAATTTTTGCTTGGAGTTTTTAAATGAAAGGATTTATTATTTCAGTTGACGCAGTAATTGGATTAACGCTTGCTTTTGTTTTATTGTTAAGCATTACTGGATTTTTTGCTGAAAGCAAATTTAGTTCATTAAAAGAAATAAAATTAGCTGTTGTGTCAGAAGATGTTTTAACAGTATTAGAGAAAAGCGAAAAATTAGAGAATGCAGTTGAATCAAATCAAAATAAAGAAATTGGAAAATATTTAAATAAAACCTCAAAAAATTTGTGTTTTGAATTAAACTTGTTTGATTTTGAAAACAGTTCAAGTGCTTTAAGCACTGTGACAAAAAACGGCTGCAAAAAGATTTCAGATGTTTCAGTAATTTCAACTAAAAGAAGTTTTTATTCTGGCGGAAACAACAAATTTTATTGGGCTGAATTAAAGGCATGGAACACGTGAAAAAAATGAAAGGATACATTATAAGTTTTAGTGCAATTTTACTGCTTTCTTCAATGCTTTTATTTGCGTTGTTTTATTCAGAGAATGTTCAGTCAAGGAATTTAGATACTGCAAACATAAAAAAGTATTCAAAGCTTGAATTCATTAAAGACGATTTAGGATTTGATGCAAACAAAATTTTAGGAACAGGAATTAGTGTTAACAGAACAGGCAATCTGGAATTAACTTTTAATGAAATAATTCCTTCAGACTTTAATAAAATGCAGAGAATAGTAAAATGGAAAGAATTTATTGAAAGCAGTTATTCTTCAATAAACAACGCAGAAATTAAATTAGGAATTAAAAGAATGGACAAAGTTATTCCGATAAAATTCAGCAATGGTTTGGTTTATGATTATAATTTTGATGCAGGAAAAAATTCTGTTTTCTTTTATTCTACTACAGGAAACACTAATATCAGCGAAATGGATTTGAATTTAAATGTTACTGGAAGCTCTGTTTTTGTCTCAAAACCTTTGCTTTCACTTAATCCTGATGTAACAGTAAACTTTAATTATATTGACCAAAATGCATTAAACGAAAAACATGAAATTAGAGAACTTGATTCTTCTCTTGACAACACAATAACAATAAGGTTTTCTGATGATTTAAGTGATGTAATTGAAATCCATTTAGGAAATGTTAACGGAAAAATTAATGCAGTCTGGGTTTGGAATAAAAGTTTAAGTCAGAACAAAATTAATCTGGTTTTTAAGCCTGTAATGAACGCAATTGATGTGAATTCAAGCTTTAATGCTTTCTTGTATGCAGACTTAAACTATTTTCAAACAGACTTGAATTCAAATGATTTAATTGAACTAAAACAGTTTTAGTTAGGTTTATTAATAAAAAAACAGTATTATTGCTGGAGAAAGAAAATGATAATAAAAACAAAAATAACTGAAATGATTGAGTTCCTGAAGACAAAAAAAAAGGCTTCAATTGAAGAAATCTCAAAAGAATTGAACTGGGAAAAAAGCAAAGTTGAATTAACTGCAAAAGTTCTTGAAAAAACAGGAATAGTTAATGTAATTTACCCTGCAAATGTTCTTTCAAAACCTTTTGTTAAACTGGAAAAAGAATTTTCTTTTTTGGATGTTCCTGAAAAATCAGAAAAAACTGTTTCAGAATATGAATTAACTGCAGATACAAGCAAAGCCAAAGTAAAAATAAAACAAGAACAAAAAGGAAAAACACTGAATTATTTTCTTGAATTTGAAAGAGCAGATGAAACAACAAAAGAATTCTTAGAAGAAATAAAAGAAGACATAGCAAAAAACATTTCAATTGAATCAGGAGACCTTGAATCAGCTGACACAAAACTAAAAGAAAAATTTGTTAAAACAGTCAATTCCACTTTAATGGAATATTTTCCTGAAAAAGACCAAAACATTACTGAAAAGCTTGCAGGAATATTATTGCATGAAATGTATGGAATGGGTGAACTTGAATTATTAATGAAAGACAATTTGCTTGAAGAAATTGCAATAAATTCTTCTAGAACACCTGTTGCAGTTTATCACAGAGAATACGGCTGGCTTAAAACAAACTTGACAGTTAAATCAGAAGACCAGATTGAAAATTATGCTGCACAAATTGCAAGAAGAGTCGGAAGAGAAATAACTAATTTAAATCCAATTCTTGACGCGCATTTAGCTACAGGCGACAGGGTTAATTCAACTTTGTTTCCTGTTTCAGCTTTAGGGAACACAGTAACTATCAGAAGGTTTTCAAGAAAGCCTTGGACTATAACAGACTTTATTTCAGAAAAACACACAATGAATTCAGAAATGGCTGCTTTTTTATGGCTTGCAATACATTATGAAATGAATTTAATGGTTGCAGGTTCAACTGCTTCAGGAAAGACTTCTGCATTAAATACTTTGTGTGCAATGATTCCAAGCTATCATAGAATAATAACAATAGAAGACGTAAGGGAATTAATGCTGCCAGACTACTTAAAATGGAACTGGGTGCCTTTAACTACAAGAAACCCTAACCCTGAAGGATTAGGAGAAATAAGCATGTTTGATTTAATGATGTCTTCATTGAGAATGAGGCCTGACAGGATTATTTTAGGGGAAATGAGACAAAGAAAAGAAGCAGAAGTATTATTTGAAGCAATGCATACAGGGCATTCAGTTTATTCAACAATTCATGCTGATTCAGGCCATCAATTAATCAGAAGATTAACTGAACCGCCGATTGAAATTCCTTCACTGGAAATCGAAGCACTGCATTTAGCTTTAGTGCAATACAGGGACAGGAAAACAAACAAGAGAAGAACAATGGAAATAAGCGAAATAGATGTTGGAACCCATGAAGGAAGCGTTACAGTAAACACAATTTATCGTTGGTCTCCGAGAACTGATTCATGGGATAAAGTGGAAGAACCAAACAAATTTTACGGGGAATTAAATTTGCATACAGGATTAACAGAACAAGAAATAGAAAAAGATTTAGAGGAAAGAAAAAAAATCCTTGAATGGATGGCCGAAAAAAAAATAAACACAGTTAATTCTGTTGGAGAAGTAATGAAAAACTATTACAGCAATTCTGAATTAGTGTTAAATGCCGCAGAAAAAAAACTTGACTTGGAAAAAATGTAAGGGAAAAAAATGAGGGTAAAATTTTTACTGTTTTCAATAGAACGGGCAAAAGGGTTTAACAGGAGAATACTTGTTTTTGGAGATTTCCTGCAGAAGGTTTTTGTCGGAACCAAATACGACTTAAAGAAAGCTGAATTAGAAATAACTGCAGAAGAATACCTTACCTCTGCTTTTATTTCAGCATTATTTTACGGGATAATTTTTTTTGCTTTGGGAACCGGCCTGCTTTATTTAAGAGACGGAATAATTGAATCAGCTTTTCCTTTGAATATAATAATTGGGCTGGTTTTTTTTGTATTGTTTTTTTTCCTGCATTTAATTTATCCCGGAATAATTGCAAAAAAAATTGCATTTGAAGTTGACCAAAACCTGATTTTTGCATTAAAAAGCATGCTCATACAAGTTAAGTCTGGGGTTCCGTTATTTAGTTCAATCAAAAATGTCGCTAAATCAGATTATGGTGTTGTTTCAGCAGAATTCCAGACAGTAGTCCAAGAAATAAATTCAGGAACACCTGAAGCAAAAGCAATAGAAAAAATGGCTTTAAGGACTAAATCAGAATACTTAAGAAAAGCAGCATGGCAGATTGTTTCTTCAATTAAAAGCGGGGCAAGCTCTGTTGGCGCATTAGAAACAACAATAAGCACTTTAACCACAAACCAGTTAAGGGCAATAAAAAATTATGCAGCTGAACTCAATTTATGGATTTTAATGTATTTGCTTTTGGCTGCAGCAATCCCCACTTTAGGAATAACTTTTATGATTATTTTATCTGCAATGGGCGGCTCAAACATAACAGAAACACATGTAATGCTTACAATAGCTTTTGCTTTTGTAATTCAGGTTGTATTAATTGGCTTTGTAAAAAACAGAAAACCAAAGGTGGTAGCATAAAATTCAAGGCAATAAAAAGGTTTTCGGAAATTGTTCCAGAAAAAATAAGAAAAAAAATTTCACTTAAATTAGATTATGCTGGAATAAGCATTGACTTAGATGAATGGCTGGGAAAAAGAATTTTTTTAGGGTTATTGTTTTTTGTTATTGGACTGCTAATTCCCTTAAGTTTGGGAAATTATTTTGGGTTTGAATTAATTAAAGAAATTGGAACTCAGTTTTTGTCTGGACTGATGCTTGGAATAGTTTTTTTTGTTTTGACTCTGGTTTTATATTATCTTCATTTAGAATACCAGATTGACGACAGAAGAAAAAGAGTAGAAAATATCTTGGCTGACTTTCTTTTAATGGTTTCATCAAATTTAAGGTCTGGAATGACACCTTTTGCTGCTTTTAGGAATTCTTCAAGAGAAGAGTTTGGCCCTTTAGCAGAAGAAATCAAAGTGATTACAGCAAAAAGCATGGGAATTGAATCATTTGCCAGTGCATTAAAAGAATTATCAAAAAAAATTGATTCAAGGATTCTGGCTGAAAGTGTTTCGTTTTTTTCTGAAAGCATTAAATCAGGCGGAAAACTAGCTGACCTGCTTGAAGCCACAGCAGAAGACGTTACAAAAACACAGGAAATGAAAAAAGAAATGCTTTCAGGAACAAAAATGTATGTAATGTTTGTATTGTTTGTAATAATTGTTGCAACCCCTTTGCTGATGTCAATTTCAGTGCAGTTTCTTAACATGCTTGGTTCAATTCAAGCAGAAAGCAATCTGGAATCAGAAATAGATATTGGGTTTATGAGTTCAGAGTTTTTAATTACCCCTGGATTCATGCAAAACATGGCGTTGGTTTTGTTTTTTGGCAACGCAATTCTTTCAAGCCTTTTTATCGGAGTATTAGTTGAAAGAAAAGCAAGGTTAGGAATAAAGTATTCGCCAATAATATTTATTGCTTCAACTGTTTTGTTTTTTGTATTCAAAACAATTGTTTCAGGAATTCTTTCAGTAACTTAAGCAGAAAGGATTATAAATAAAAAACCACTAAATAGATAGCATTAATGATTTTAATAACTTTTTTAAAAGTTTAAGGAGGGAAAAAAATGTTTGGAAGAAAAGCACAAGGAACAACAGAATACCTGATTATTCTGGCTGTAATCATTGTGATTGCATTGGTTGTAGTTGGAGTCATGGGCTGGGTTCCAGGATTAAGCGGAGGCATAACAGAACAGCAGTCAAGAGTATACTGGCAAAGCACCGCACCATTTACAATAGTTGAATACAAGTTTGATGCAGGCCTAGGAACTGCAAGCCTTGAAGTACAAAATGTTTCAGCAAATAAGCTTGAGTTAACAGGAGTGGACTTTGAAGGGATAGCAGGAACTGTTACTGGACAGCCGATTTCATTCAATGCAGGGGAAAGAAAACTTGTTTCAGTAACTGGCTTAACCGGAACAACTTGTGAAACATCAGCAGCTGGAACAGGATTTGACTATACAACGATAATAACATACGACTCAAAAAATGTTACTGGCTTGAAACAAATCGGCGACAAATCATTAATCGGAAAATGCAATTGAATCAATTGCATTATTCTCTTATTTTTTTATTTTTATAATTATTTTTTATGATTAGCTATTTCTGCAAACTTTTTTGGGTCAAGTGACGCTCCGCCAACTAAAACTCCGTCAACATTTGGAAGCGAAAGAATTTCTTTTGCGTTTTCAGGCTTGACGCTTCCTCCGTAAAGAATCTGGATTTTTTTTCCTTTTTCGCCGAAAAGTTTTGTTAAAGTCTGCTTAATGAAAGAATGAGCCTGGATAATGTCTTCTTTTGAAGCGTTTTTTCCTGTTCCGATTGCCCAGACAGGCTCATAAGCAATAAACAATTTTTTTAAGGCAACTCCTGAAAGGCTTTTGGTTAATTGTTCTTCTAAAACAGAATTAGTTTTACTTGAATTCCTTTCATTTAGTGTTTCTCCAACACACAAAATAACATTAAAATTTGATTTCATGGCGGCCTTTACTTTTTTATTAATCAGTTCATTTGATTCAGAAAATTTATTCCTTCGATCTGAATGGCCTAAAACAATGAAATCACAAAAAGATTTTAGCTGGGAAACAGAAACTTCTCCGGTAAATTCTCCTTTTTCTTCAAAAAAAACGTTTTGTGCTCCAATAAAAATTTTCTTTAAAGCATATTCTCTTGCAGCAGGAATGCAGGGAAAAGAAGGGCAGACAAGAATCATATTCTGGGTTTTTGAAACAAGTTTGTTGAATTCCTTAAAAAAATCTTTTGTTTCTTTTAAAGTTTTATTTAACTTCCAGTTTCCTGCAATTAACATAATGTATAATAAAACCCAAAGAAATAAATAAAGTTGTGTAAAAAACAGGAAAAACACCAAACAAGAGAATTAAAAGATTTTTAGAAGAATAATTATACTGAATGAAATACAAGGATATTACCCCAAAAAAGCTTTTAGGCACAATAAAAGGGCAAGATTATGTTTTTGTAAGCAAGGCTTTAGAGTTAGCCAAAAAAGAACTGCAAGAAAAAATTTTAAGAAACAAAGTAAACTGCGCTTTTGTATTAAGTTCTCTTGGATTAAAGAAAAACAGTATGTGTTCTGTTTTATTGTTTCCAACCAAACTAAAAGAAGAAGAAATAGAAAAAGAATTTAGTGCAGAAGTAAAGGACTTGGTTGAAGCAATAAGAAAAATAGAAAAAATTGAATCACAGAGAGGAAACTTCAGCCAGGAAGCATTAAGCAAAATAATTCTTGCAACAACAAAAGACATCAGGACAATAATCACTGTCCTTGCATTACAGTTATGCAGGCTGAGAACTGCAACCAAAATAAATACTGATTTAGCAGAAAAAGCACTAAATGTTTATGCTCCAATAAGCCAGAAACTCGGATTAAATGAACTCAAATGGGAATTAGAAGATCTTTCATTTAAAATACTTAAACCAAAAGAATACCAAAAAATCAGGAATTCACTTAAAATGAAAAAAAAAGAAAGAGACAAAAACATAAAAAAAATAGTCAATGAAATCAAAAAAGAACTAAAAAAAGAAAAAATAGAGGCAAAAGTTTTAGGCAGGACAAAAAACTTTTATGGAATATATAAGAAAATGAGCAAAAAAAACTTTGCATTAGAAGACCTGCACGACTTAATGGGAGTAAGAATAATATGCAATACAATAAAAGAATGCTATATAATACTTGGAATAATTCATTCAATGTATGAACCCCTGCTTAACTCTTTTGACGATTATATTGCCAACCCAAAAGAAAACAATTACAAGTCAATTCACACTGACCTAAAAACAAAAGACGAAAAAATATTTGAAGCCCAAATCAGGACATGGAAAATGAATGCTGAAGCAGAAGAAGGAATGCCCGCACACTGGGCATACAAAGAAATAAAAGAAGACAAAGAATTTGACGGAAAACTGACCTGGGCAAAACAATTAATTGAATGGAACAGAAAACACAAATCAAAAAAAATAGAGGATTTTGTAAAAATAGGCTTTGAAGAAAAAAATATTTTTGTTCTCACTCCAAAATCAGAAATAATTGAACTTCCAGAAAAATCCACTCCAATAGATTTTGCTTATGCAATCCACTCAAATCTCGGAGACAAAACACACAAAGCAAAAGTCAACGGAAAAATCGTTTCATTAGATTATGAACTTGAAAACGGAGACATAATTGAAATAATAACCTCAAAAAAAACAGTTTCCGAAAAGGCAGTGGCTTTCTTTGGTTAAAACACAAAAAGCCAAAAGCAAAATAAGGCAGGCACTCAACATAACAGAAAAAAAAACAAAAAAGGAAACAAAAAAACTGCCTGAAAAACCCTTTCATTCAATCCGCATTGCAAAATGCTGCAAACCTCTTCCAGAAGACCAAATAAAAGCAATAAAAACAACAAAAAGAAAATTAATAATTCACAGAGAAAACTGCCAGAATCTTCTCAGAGAAGAAAAGAAAAAAATTATTCCAATAAACTGGGGAATGCTTGGAAAAAGAGAATTAAGCACTGAAATAAAAATTAAAGCAAAAGAAAGAGCCAATCTCTTAACAGAGATTCTTGACTTATTCAGTTCACTGAATGCAAAAGTTGCATCAACCCAAGCCAAAGTGAACAAAAACAATGTTTCCTGCAAATTTGTTCTTGAAACAAAAAAGCCTGAAACAATAGGAAAAATAATGGAAAAAATAAAAAAACTTGAAGGAGTAAGCGAAGTTGAAAGAATTTAGCCGAAAAAAACAAAAGTTTATTAACCAAAAAACAGTTATTAATTGTATAAAACAAAAAAAAAGGGGATTAAATGAAAAGAGTTAAAACAGGAATAACAGGGCTTGATGAATTAATTGAAGGAGGATTTCCTGAAAAAAGAACCATTTTGGTTTCAGGAGCCTGCGGAACAGGAAAAACAATTTTTTCAATGCAATACATATATAACGGAGCAGTCAAATTCAATGAGCCAGGTATTTATGTTACTTTAGACGAAAGACCTGAACTCATAAGAGAAGACGTAATGAGATTTGGCTGGGATTTAAGAAAACTCGAAGAAAAAAAACTTTTAAGCATCATAGACGGAAGTGTTGCAAGAATTGGAATGCCTTCAGACGAAGAATTTTCTTTGCCAATGACTGGCTTTGATTTAGACAAGCTGTTGCTTGAAATAATGAGGGTAACCAAAAGGATCGGCGCAAAAAGAGCAGTAATTGACTCAATTCCTGCATTAGGATTTAATTTCGAAAACGAAAATGAGACAAGAAAAGCAATACTCAAATTAAGTTATATGCTGATGAGAATTGGCGTGACTTCAATAATGACTTCAGAAATACAGGAAGGCGCAGCAAAATTTGGAAGATATGACGTGGAAGAATATGTGGTTGACGGAGTAATAGTACTGCATTATTCAGGGATAGGCGGTGGCGGAACAAATAGAACAGTCCACATAAGAAAAATGCGTTCAACAAAACATTCAGAAGACTTGCATCCATTAACAATAACAAAAACAGGAATGAAAGTGCATGGAATAGAAGAAGCATACGATGAAAGTTAGTCATTTAAGCCGCAAACTTGTTAACAATTAAAAACCAATTACCCTTATTTTTTATTAGGTGTATTTATGGCTGAATGGATTTTCTGGGCAAACGAAATAGCCGAAAAAATAATTAACAGAAAAAAATTCGGGTTAATAGAAAAAGAAATCCCTAAAACAGATGAATGGACTGTTAAAAGCTCTTCTTCTCTTTCAGGAGTACTGCATATTGGAAGGCTTTCAGATATAATTAGAGGCGAAGCAGAAGCAAGAGCACTAGAAAAAAAAGGATTCAAATCAAAATTCATTTATGTAACAGAAGACATGGACCCATTAAGAAAAATTCCAAAAGGCGTACCAAAAGAATTTGAGGAATTTATTGGTTTTCCGGTTTCTGATGTTCCTGACCCGCAAGGATGCCATAAAAGCTACGCAGAACATTTTACTTCAGAGTTTTTGGAAGTGCTTGAAAAATTCCTTTTTCTTGAACCAGAAGTTTATTCAATGAGAAAAGAATACAAAAAAGGAAACTTTAATGAAGAAATAATAGAATTAGTAAAAAAAAGCAGTCAAGTAAAAGAAATAATTGAAAAAGTACAAGGAAGCAAAGTAGGAAAAAACTGGAGTGTATGGAAGCCAATCTGCGAAAAATGCGGCAACCTGCAGACAACAGTAATTACAAAAATTGAAAGAGAAAAAATCTATTACAAATGCCAGGATTATAAATTCGAAAAATTCACAGCAAAAGGATGTAATCATGAAGGAATAAGCAATTTAAACAAAGCAAACGGAAAGCTTGTATGGAAAAGCGAATGGGCCGCACAATGGAAGAGATGGAAAGTCTGCTCTGAAGGCGCAGGAAAAGAATACGAAAGCAAAAATTCTGCTTTCTGGGTTAACGCAGAAATAGCAGAAAAAGTTTTAGGTTTTCCTCACCCTGAACCTATTTTTTATGAACACATAATAATTGGCGGAACAAAAATGAGTGCTTCATTAGGAAACGTGGTTTATCCAAGCGACTGGCTTAAAGTAAGCAGACCTGAAACATTAAAATACTTGTATATGAAAAGATTAATGAAAACCAGAAGCTTTGAATGGAAGGACATTCCATTACTTGAATTAGAATTAGACAGAATTATCGAAGGAACAGAAAAAAATACTGGAGATAAAGTGGAACAGCTCAAAAACAAAAAATACACTGAATTTGTTAAAGTGAAAAACAGGAAATTAACTGCATTAAAAGCAGATTATGCATTATGTGCCTTCTTAAGCGATTTCTATGAAGAAAAAGAATTAATAAAAAAATTAAAGGAAATGGAAAAAATTTCTGGAGAAAAAGAAGAGGTTAAGACATTAAAAGAAAGGATTAAACTGGCAAAAAATTGGCAGGAAAAATATGCTTTAGAAGAAAATAGAGTTAAATTCACTGAAACAATGCCTGAAATACAAATTTCAGATGAAATGAAAAAAGTTTTTTTTGAAAGCATTAAAATAATAAAAAAAGAAAAAGATTCAGAAGAAACCCAAAAAAAAATTTATCTGTTGGGAAAAGAAAAAGGAATCAAACCACAGGAATTGTTCAGGGATTTTTACCTGCTTTTAATTGGAAAAGAAAAAGGCCCAAGGTTAGGGCAGTTAATTGACGCAATAGGAAAAGAAAAAGTGATTAAAAGGCTGGAAGAGGCAGGAAATAAATGAGAAAACAATATGTTGGTTCTGTGGGATGGAGAAGCGCCATCAAAACAGAGGTTAAAAAAGCATTAAGCGATTCTGTTAAACGAAACATTGCAGGAAAAATTACTTTAAAAAAAGTAACAAAATTACTGGAAAGCAGAAACGCCGGCATCAGAAACATTGCACTAAAATTTCTTGTTGCCAGAAATTCGACAAAACGAGAAGCTATCATAAATCTTCTTGAAAAAGCCAAAAATTTTCCTAAAGAAAACCAAAAAGCTTTAATAAATGCAATAAGTGTTTGGTGCAAAGATGTTGAACTAATAAAGCCGTTATTTTATTGGTTGACTGTTAAAGCTACAAGAGAGGCAACAGAACAAGCAATCCAAGAATTATGCAAAACAGACCTTGTTAAAGGCAGTAAAATGCTTTTTTTATATGGTTTGCAAAATAAAGACCCTGAAATTTCTTCTTCAGCAAGAACAATATTACAAGGACTGCATATTAAAATTCAATAATTATCATTCAAATTCAATTGTTGCCGGAGGCTTCTGGGAAATGTCATATAACACTCTTGAAACTCCGTTTACTTCATTTAAAATTCTGGAAGAAATTTTTTCAAGCA
>Ga0180009_10004001_pt1 | contig 16444 bp, 13 predicted proteins | sample OS_PC_MetaG_FD_123537 | JGI IMG/M metagenome (GOLD analysis project Ga0180009, IMG submission 123537) | Groundwater microbial communities from the Aspo Hard Rock Laboratory (HRL) deep subsurface site, Sweden - OS_PC_MetaG | ecosystem: Environmental > Aquatic > Deep subsurface > Groundwater...
CGGATCCACCCACCATCTTCGCGACCGGGCGGATGATGTCTCCCGCCTTGACCTTGCCGGTCAGCCCCTTGCTGACGGTCGCCACCAACATGGCTTTCTTGTCGGTGGCCGCGCCAACCACCACGACCGCCTCGCCGAGCTTGTCGCGCAGCTGCTCCGCCATCTCGCGCAGCGCGCCGCCGTCGGCTACGTCGGCACGGGTGGAGAGCACCTTCATGCCGTTGACGTCCTGAACCTGTTGCAGGATGGAGTCGACGCCGCCGCCGCCGCCGCCCATCGCGACCTTGCGCTTCAAGTCGGCGATCTCTTTTTCGAGCTGCCGTTCGTGTAGTGCCAGCTTCTGCACCTTGTCGGGCAGGTTGGTCGCGTCCGCTTTGACCAGCTCCGCGGTCCGCTGCACCGTGTTCTCGAGGCTTCGAACGTACGCGAGCGCGTTGAGCCCGGTGGTCGCTTCGATGCGGCGAACGCCCGCGGCGATCCCCGCCTCGCTCAGGATCTTGAACAACCCGATATCGCCCGAAGCGCGCGCGTGGGTGCCGCCGCATAGCTCCACCGAGTCCGGTGTAATCGTCAGCACGCGGACCACGTCGCCGTACTTGTCTCCGAAGATGGCCATCGCGCCGAGCTTCTTGGCTTCGTCGATCGGAAGAATGCGCGTCTCGACGGGCGCGTTGCGAAGGACCTTCTCGTTGACCAGATCTTCGATGCGCTGGACTTCCTCCGTGCTCAGACCCTGGCCGTGCGTGAAGTCGAACCGGAGCCGGTCCGGCCCCACGAGCGAGCCCTTCTGCGCCGCGTGCGTACCGAGCACGGTGCGAAGTGCGTAGTGCAGAAGGTGCGTGGCCGAGTGGTTGCGACGGGTGGCCTCTCGCGCGTCGTGATCGACCTCCGCGGTCAGCTTGTCGCCCTTACGAATAGGTGCTCCCACGACCTCGACCGTATGGACGAAGAAGCCGTCGATCGGCTTCTGGGTTTCAACGACCTTGGCAACAGTCTCGTCACCGCGTACGAAGCGGCCGATGTCACCGACCTGGCCACCGGACTCGCCGTAGAACGGCGTGGTGTCGAGGAGGACCTCCGCGGTGGCGCCCGCCGGAGCTTCGTCCACAAGCTGCTTGTCGACGATGATGGCGACCACTTCACAGCCTTCGTGGACCTCGGTCTCATAGCCGACGAACTTGACGGTCTTTTTGGGGACCAACTCGAGCGCCTCGAAGTAGGCCTTGGGAAGAGCCTTGTCGCCAAGTTCACTGCCCTTGCTTCGGGCCTGCGCCTCGGCGAGCGCTTTGTCGTATCCCTCGTGATCGACGGCGAACATGCGCTCCTCGCAGATGACCTCGGTCAGGTCGAGCGGGAAGCCGTACGTGTCATAGAGCTTGAAGGCCGTCTCGCCCGAAAGGGTCTTTTCACCCTTCTGCTTGAGCGACACAAACTCGTCGTCGAGCATGCGAATGCCGTTGTCGAGCGTCTTGCGGAAGCGCACTTCCTCCTGCTCGGTGATGCTGGCGATGAGCTCTCGGCGCTCGACGAGCTCGGGATAACATTCGCCCATGAGGTCGACGACCTTCAAGGCGACCTCGTGCAGGAAGGGACGCTCGATGCCCAGCCGATGGCCGTGACGGATCGCGCGACGCATCACGCGGCGAAGAACGTACGCGCGACCATCGCGGTCGGGCAGGATGCCCTCGGCGATCAGGAACGCGGTCGTACGAGCGTGGTCGGCAATGACGCGCATGGAGGTGTCGTCATCGGCCTGGGTACGCCGATATGTCTTGCCTGAGATCTGCGCTGCTTGTTCCACCAGCGCGAGCAACAGGTCCGTGTCGTAGTTGGACTTCACGCCCTGCATAACCGCGGCGATGCGCTCGAGCCCGGCGCCGGTGTCGACGCAGGGGGCGGGCAGGGGATGCAGAACGCCGTCTTCGGTGCGATCGAACTGCATGAAGACCAGGTTCCAGATCTCCATCCAGCCGATGCCTTCGTTCGTGGGGTCCTGGCCGAAGGCGCCGAAGTCGACCTGGTCGCCGATGTAGTAGTGAATCTCGGTGCAGGGGCCGCACGGGCCCGTGTCGCCCATCTGCCAGAAGTTGTCCTTCTTCCCCATTCCGAGGATGCGGTCGTCGCCAAGGCCCGTGACCTTGCGCCAGATCGCGCGGGCTTCGTCGTCGGCGGGCAGGCCGTCTTCGCCACCGAACACGGTGATGGCGAGACGATCGGGGTTCATGCCGAGATCCTTGGTCAGAAACTCCCAGCCGAACTCGATGGCCTCCTGCTTGAAGTAGTCACCGAAGCTGAAGTTGCCGAGCATCTCGAAGAAGGTGTGGTGGCGCGCGGTGCGTCCCACATTCTCGAGATCGTTGTGCTTGCCGCTGATGCGGATGCACTTCTGGCTCGACGCCGCCCGCTTGTAAGGGCGCGTTTCGCGTCCGGTGAACACGTCCTTGAACTGGACCATCCCTGCGTTGTTGAACATCAGGGTGGGGTCGTTGGACGGGATGAGGGACGCGGAGGCGACGACTTCATGGTTCTGACGACGGAAGTAGTCGAGGAACGCCTGGCGGATGTCGGAAGCGGTCTTGTTGCTCATGGCAGAGGGGTTGGGGAGCCCGGCAGGTTGCTTGCTCCCCGGGGGTGAAGGTCTGTGAATGTGGGCCGGACAGTACCTAGCTCGAAGGCGGGCGCTGGGAAAGGGGCCAGCGCAACTTCCGCGTGCTGGACGGACTTGGCGCGGGGCGAAGAACCTGCCCCTTTTTGGCTTGCGCCGCGCGCTACGGATGCACGAGCATCGTGTGCCACGACGGTGGCCCTTCGACCACCGGTTCCTCTCAACCACAGGGCGCGCCCACCGGGCCGCCGACAAGGAGCAACCGAACGATGAAAGGATTCCGTCTAGCATTCTTGGGCGTGCTCGCCCTCGCCCTCGCGATGGTGGCGTGCGGCTATTCCGAGGAGGAGTGGCAGGCGCAGCTCGGCAAGTACAACGCCGAAGTGCAGAAAAACCAGGCTGCCAACCAGAAGATCGCCGATCTCGAGCAAGGGCTCGGCGTCGCCAAGAACCGCGTCAACGAGCTAGAGATGCAGCTCGAGTCCATGGGCCTCGACGTCAACAAGCTCAACTCCGCACTCGAGAGCCGAGGGGAGGCGCTGGCGAACCTCAACTCCGACATGGAGAACATGAAGAAGGCGCTCGCCGAGTACCAGGCGCGTGCCGCCACCCTGGAGCGAATCAAGGCCCGCATGCTCGCCCTGCGCAAGAAGCTCGAGGCCCTCACCCGCCTCGGCCTCAAGGTCAACATCCGCAAGAACCGGATGATCATCAGCCTGCCGGGCGACATCCTCTTCGACTCCGGCAAGATCGACCTCAAGGACGAGGGCAAGAACGTCCTGCGCGAGGTCGCCAAGGTCGTTCGAAACGACGCTTCCCTGTTGGAGCGCGACTTCCAGGTCGCCGGTCACACCGACAACAAGCCCCTCAAGGGCGGACCCTACCTCGACAACTGGGGCCTGAGTCTCATGCGCGCACGCACCGTGCTCGTGTTCCTCATCACCCCCACCGACGTCGAGCCCCACGGCTACGGCGTCAACCGCGTCGAGCCCGGTGGCGGGTTGCCTTCGAACCGCTGGAGCCCGTCCGGCTACGGCGAGACCGACCCCGTCGCCCCCAACAACACGCCCGACAACATGCAGAAGAACCGTCGCGTCGAGCTGATCGTCATGCCGAACGTCGAAGAAATGCTCGACCTCAAGTCCCTCACGACCGTTCCCTGAAGCCGCGTCTTCGCCGGACATCCCACCAGACCAGCGCTGCTAACGGAGGCAGGGCCACGAGCACCAGCACCGAGGCCCAGTCAATCCGTCCTTCCGCGCTCCATACCTGCCAGCCGTACGCCCCGTGGCTGTAGACCTGCTGAAGCGTCAGCGCGGTCAGCAGCCAAGCGAACCACGGCGGCCGGCGCAGCAGGCCCACGCCGACGAACGCGTTGACGGCAACGAACAGCGCGTGCCGCCAGGTCGGCGAGGGTTCTGCGATATCAGGAAAAACGACCGCGACCGCGTGATACAGCCCCGCTCCCGCAAACCCCAGACCCACCAGCCCGAACGCAACCCGCAGCCAGATCGGCGTCGCCCAAGCGGATTGTTTCCCCAAGCGTGGCGCCGGCGGCTCGGTGGAAGAAGTCATGCCCGAACATCCTTGACCCAACGGGTGCTTTTTTTTCCGGATGACCTTAAACTCGCGACGTGTTCGATAAAACGGATCGCCAATTCTTCTCGGGCCAGGACGTGCAAGGCGTCGTGGGGACCATACAACAAGCCCTCCACGCCCAGGGCATCCCGTCGCAACAAACCGGCCCCACCACCTGGGCAGGACGGGGCATGGTTCCCGCCTGGGGACTCGTGCCCAAAGTTTCGGTCATGGCCGCTCCCTCTCCGCAGGGATTCTACGTCGACATCCGCGTGCTCGCCGATATTGAGGGAAGCGGAATCGTTGGCTTTATCGTCGCCTGGTTTCTCTTCTTCCCCGTCGCAATCATCCTGGGGTACATGGCTTACCAAGACTTCACCCAGCGACGCGACTACCTCATTCATTCGCTCTGGTCGCCTGTTGGGCACCTGATCGTGGCACCGAACTACCCGAACCCGCAGTTCGGCAACCAAGCCCCTGGATATCCCCCTCAAGGCCCCCCGGCGGGCCAGTAATACCGTGTCGCCCATCGCCATCGCCATCGCCATCGCCATCGTTCTCGGCGCCATCGTCGCTGTCGTTCTTTGGAACAAGAAGAGCGAACCAGTCGAGGGCGAAACCTCGATTCCGCCCACCAAACCGTCCGCCGCGGAACCCTCTGAGCCAAAGTCCAACCTCGCCCCCTCCATCCTTCCCCCAACGGACGAGCAGTTGGAAGATGAAGAGGGCGAACCCGACGACCACGAACGCGTCTTGGTCACCGGCGTCGGTATGACCGACGTCGGGCTGAAACGGACCCACAACGAGGATGCCTACGTCTGTCTTCCGGAGCACGACTTGTACGCGATCGCTGACGGCATGGGTGCCCACGCAGCTGGCGAAGTCGCGAGCAAGCTGACCCTCGAAGCGATCCTGGACGCCTTCGAACGCAACAAGTTTCTCGATCCAGAGGCCCCGGATCGTCCACAGAACCGCAAGAAGCGTCTCACCCAGGTCATCGAGCGCGCCAACCAGATCGTGCTCACGATGTCCGATGAGGTCGAGGGCTACCGCGGCATGGGCACGACCGTGGTCATGGTCAACTTCTCTTTGCGCAAGAACTTCGTGTTCATCGCTCACGTTGGAGACAGCCGCTGCTATCGAATTCGTGGCGACGAGATCAAGCAAATCACTGAGGATCACACGCTCGGCGCCGTCGGCATCATGGGCAAGACGAGCTCGCTGCTCAGCCGCGCCGTGGGAATCGAGCCCAACATCGACGTCGACGTCAGCGTGCATCGCACGGAAACGGGCGACGTGTATCTGCTGTGCTCCGACGGTTTGAGTCGCATGGTGAGTGACGACAAGATCCTCGCGACGGTGCTTGCGAACCCGGACTTGAATGCGGTGGCGAAGGAACTGATCGCCGAGGCGAAGGCTGCTGGCGGTAAGGACAATGTCACCACCGTGCTGATCCGTGTCGAGCCCCCGCCCGACAAGGTCGAGCCGGCGTCCGACAAGTTCGAAAAAGAAACTCTCCGACCGTAAGTGGCCCGCCCGTCCCCGGGCGGTCCGGCATCACGAAACTACTCCGGATCTTCGAGCGGTGGCCCCTCCGGGCACACGTGGCAGGCGCGACGGATGTGCTCGCGAGCACCGCGCACGCGCCCTCGTGCTGATTCGCAACGATCGGCTTCCCGCTCCGAAGACGCGATGGCACACATCCGTTCCGCGGCTCGCACCATGGATCGCAGGGCACGGCAGGCATCGGAACAAGCATCGGCCGCGTGCGATAGGGCGAGCTCCGCCACCAAGAAGTCCTCGTAGGAAGATTGAAACCCAGGCGACAGCGAGCCGGTCAGCGAGTCGAACGCATGGGGCTTGGCCGCGGGCGTAGCACCTTGTCCAAGCCCAAGCGGCGGTGTGCTCTCCTCGAGCGAGGGCGACCCTCGTTGCGTTGGAGCATGGTTCGCGCCGGGTGATGGCGCTGGTGCCGGTGCTTCAGAATCCAGGGGTGGTTCGGGTTCTGCCGGCCCGGGGCTTGGGCACTCCGGCACGACGGTGGGTCCGGCGCACCCCAACAGGAGCATCGAGGTCGCCAAGACGAAGGCGCCACGGAGCGGATTCCGAGCGTGCATGTGTGGACAACGTCCGAGCATCCCGGGACTTACACCTCGGATCAGTCGCCAATTGCGGCGATCGTGTGCATCGGTCATGCGCAATTCGGGACACCCACGGTTCAGAACGGGCGGGTTTGGTAACGTCACAGACCCGCCCCGACAACAGACAACGAAACACGATGCTCCAAACCCGCCCATTGCGCCGCCTCTGGCTCTAGCGGTCCACCTGCTTCCAGTCCGTGATCAAAGTCGTAAGCCCCTGCACGTCCAGCTCATGAATGGCGTGGTAGCTCGCGCCGAGCCGCCCCGCCAACCGCCGCAAGGCCGCTGACGACGCGAATCTTGGATTGCTGTCCAGCACCACCGAATCGATGCCCTCGTTGCGAATCTCGTCCGCGAGCGCATCGAGCTCCTCCTGAACGTTCGCCCCGGGACTGCGCGGGACGTTCGCCTCTCCGTCACTCGACAGAACAATCCGCGGTCGAACGAGCGGATCGCGCCGCCGCTCCGACCGGACGACGGTCAAGGCATGCGCCAAGCCGGCCGCAAGCGGTGTCGCTCCGCCGGTCGGCAAACGTTGGAGTCGCGCCCGCGCGCGGGCCATGCTCGCTGTCGGTTGCAGAACGATCTCGGCGTCCTCTCCCTCGAAAGAAACCAGGGCGACCCGATCGCCCGTCACCTGCGCCGTGACCAGAAGAGCCATCACCGCGCCCTTGGCCACGGCCATCCGCCGCTGCACGTTCATCGAGTCCGAAGCGTCGATTGCAATAACGATCAGCGACCCCGCTCGGCGCAGGCGGACCTTGGTTCGCAGATCAGCCAGTATCGGCCCCGTGCTGCCTCCCGTGAGCGCCCGTCGCAGCGCCATCGCCCGAAGTGTGGCATCCGCCGCCAGCTCCACCCGCAGGTCCTGCCGTATCGGAGCTGCCCGACGATACCTGCCGGATGGGTGCTCGTGCTCGATCGCCCCACGCGCGCGTCGTCGTGCTGCCAAGCGCAACGTCGGTAGGTCGACGTTCTCGAGCTCACTCAGCGGGTCGGATTCGACCGCGTCTGCTTCAGAGTTTTTTTTTCCACCGAGAACAGGATGCTGCCGGCGGCGAAGGAACCAGGAACCTGCATCGCTTCGAGCAGAGAGGCGAAGTCCTCCTCCTCCTGGTCTCCGGCCTCCGCCGGCTCGGTCGAGTCCGACATCACCGCGCGTTCGATCTGGTCCAATCGCTTCTCCACCCGATCGCCCGCGCTCATCGGCACGTCCGGTAGCCGATGCCGAAGCACGAACCGCATGCTCTCCGCCACGTCCTTAGGCGTCACAGTCTGGTGGCCGAGCAGCGCTGCCAGCGCGCGACTCGCCTTCAGGATCGCTACGTCCGCCCGATGTCCGTGAACCCTCGCCTCCGTCGCCAGCCGCACCGCCAACGTGACAATCGACGGTGGCACCTGGATGTCGCCCAGTCGCTTCGCCGCACGTTCGATGTGCTGGCCCAGGCGGGTCTCAGCCGCGTGCCAGTGAGCGGCGAATCCCGTCGAATCGGTTTCGAACGCAAGGCGTCGATGCACGATCTCCGCACGGTCCTCGAGCGCAAGCAATCCTTGCACCATCACGCTCGTTCCAAACCGATCGAGCAACTGCGGGCGAACCTCCCCTTCCTCCGGGTTCATGGTGCCCACGAGCACCAGCTTCGCCGGGTGAGATAGCGAAAGCCCCTCGCGCTCGACGTGGTGCACGCCGGATGCGGCTGCGTCCAGGAGCAAGTCCACGAGGTGATCGTCGAGCAGGTTGACCTCATCCACATACAGAACGCCCCGGTGGGCGGACGCCAGGAGCCCGGGCTCGAACCTGCGTCGCCCGGAGCGAAGCGCCTCCTCGACATGCAGTGTCCCGACCACTCGGTCCTCGGTCGCTCCCAGCGGCAACTCCACGAACGGGGGGCGCCGATGCTCGACGAGCGGAATCGCTCCGCCGCCATGCTTGGCGAGACAGTCATCGCACCAGGCAGCGGGGGTTGCCGGGTCACATCCGAAGGAGCACCCCGCGACCACCCGCGATGTCGGCAGCAGAGCGGCGAGGGCGCGCGCCGCGGTGGTCTTGCCGGTACCCTTCTGGCCGGCGATGAGTACGCCGCCGAGGGAAGGATCCACTGCGTTGAGCAGCAACGCCATCCGCATCGGCTCCTGGCCGACGATCGCCGCGAACGGGTAGGCGCTCATGGCGATTGCGGATTCTCGTGAATGGCACAACAGAGCATGTGGCGCCGGGAAGCTATCACCTGCCGATGACCTGTCAAGGCAACCACATGATGCGCCCTGTGCTACACACCGGCACCGTTGGTAACCCGCCCGTCCCCGGACGGTCCGACATCGCGCCTCCAACTGGACCCCGTTCATGTATGTCGACGTTCATACCCACCTGACCCACACCTCCTTCGCTCAGGATGCAGAAGCCGTTGCGATCCGTGCTGCCGACGCCGGTCTCGACTGCGTCATCGTCAATGGTCTGGAGCCGCGGTCCAACCGTGCCGTGCTCGAGCTGTGCGCGCGCCATGCTCACTTGTATCCCGCTCTCGGCATCTACCCAGTCGATGCGGTTGCGAGCGCCATCGATCGGGACGCCTGGTCCTACGACTTCGATCCGCCCGCACCATTCGACGTCGACGAGGAAATTGACTTCATCGACTCCGTGGCAGATCGGATCGTGGCGATCGGAGAATGTGGCTTGGACCAGTACTGGGTAAAGGACCAGGCCGAGGAACAGGAGCGCGTGCTGCGGAGGTTCTGCGAGGTCGCGCTCAAGCACGATAAGCCCATGATCCTGCACTCGCGAAAGGCCGAGGCTCGAACCCTCGCCATCCTGCAAGAGATGGGCGTCAAACGCGCCGACTTCCATTGCTTCGGTGGCAAGCTCAAGCTCGCTCGCACGATCGCCGACGCTGGCTACTACCTATCCATTCCAACCGTCGTTGTCCGCTCCGAGGCTTTTCAGAGGATGGTACGTGAGCTGCCTTTGGACTGCTTGCTCTCCGAGACCGACGCTCCCTACATGGGCCCCGATCGCGGCGAACGGAACGAACCAGCTACCGTACCCCGAGCGATCTCCGCGATGGCCCAGGTGCGCGGCGTGAACGTCGAAGCCATGCGTGACGCCGTCCGCAACAATTGCCGATCACTTTTCAGGGTTTAGCGGTAGCCCGCCCAACCAACGCTTCCGGACGCGCGTAGGCTTGTTTGGCCGTGCCACCCGTCGAAACGCTTTGTCATCTACTTGGGTGCGACTTCCACAATTACCCGCACTTTCGCCGGTGCATTCCCCTCGAGGCGTGCGCCCGGCGGGATCGACAATCCACGCATCACCGACGTCGTCTCCGCAACTTCGCCCAACTCGACGGCCTCCGTATCCACCCGAGCAAACGTTCCAGCGTCGCTCTTGCGCACGACGAGTCGTACCTCTTTGGGTTCGGTGCGCACCGCCACCAACTTGAGTCCGTCAGGCAGCTTGCCTTCGGTGGGCGCTCGGATCGGGAACGACCTCTGCACGGTCTCGTGGGCCACGATCGTGATCGTGTCCGGGTCGATCCGCTGCAAGACCAGACCCTTCGGCAAATCGATGGACTCTTGACCAACCCGCATGAGCTGCGCACCACCTCGAATGCTCCCTGCATCCACGGTCACGGCGAGCGCCGCCGGATCGAGCCGTCGAAATGCCCGCTCTGAACCCGACAGTGTGACGAGCACGTCGAAAGGACGAGGCTGATCGAGCATGTAGCTCGGTGGTGCCTCGCGCAGCGTCACCGGCACGCGAAACGACCGACCGACTTGTTCGCCTTGTGGACCGACGACCAAGACCCAGGTGACCATCGCCACAACGAGGGAGAGCATCTTGGGGGCGAGGTTGCGCGTCAGCGACCGCCATCGAGACACGCTCCCGTTCGGCGCAAACGCGAGCAGAAACGATCGTAGCCGCGCACTCAACTCGGACGCGGAATCGATCTTCTCGAGCTTGCCATCCTTGGCAAGACTGATTTCCCCGCGCTCCTCGGAAACCACCAACACCAATGCATCGGACGCTTCCGACAGCCCGAGCGCTGCCGTGTGTCGCGTGCCGAACTGCTCGTCGCCCGCGATGTGGGTCGAAAGCGGCAGGTGCACACCGAACGAACGAATCCAGCCGCCGTCGACGATCACTGCTCCGTCATGCCCCGGCGAGCTGCTGTCGAAGATGCTCAGCAACAAAGGGCGGCTCGTGCGACCGTCGAGCTCGGTGCCGCTTCGAAGGTGTCTATCGAGCGGCTCGCGCCCTTTGAACACAATCAGGGCACCGGTCTTGCTGCGCGACATCGACGTGGCGCTGGCCACGATGTCGTCCACCCACCGCGTGGAATCGTCCCCATTTTGGGTTTTTCGCAGCGTGCCCGGGTTGCCCAGCCGTTCGAACGCTCGGCGTATCTCCTCCTGAAAGATCACCACCAACGCCACCAGCGCGACGGTGATACCGGCCTGAAACAGCACCAAAGTCAGGGCCAGATCGAGGATACGTGCGGCTGCATAGACAGCAACCAGCGTCACCACACCCAGCATGACGAACCGCGAACGCGCGCGACGGAACCAGGTGAACCCGCCGTAGACGATGATCGCGAAAACCAATACGTCGATGGCGTCTGCGACCCGCAGGTTGCCATACAGATCGCGAAGGTAGGGTTCCAGGTCAGCATGCATGGTGGCGAGCGCGAAGCATGCCCGTCGTCCCTCGAATGCGCAAATGGAGGCTTCAAAACGCTGCGCCGGTTCGGAAGGGGAGCCTCCCAGCACCTCGTCGATCGACGGAATTCTACCTTGGACGGCGAAGAACCACGAGCTGGGCTCAGTAGCTCCCCTCCCGGAGTCGGGCTACACTTACCATCGGATCAGGGGGGGAACGCTCCCCGGGACCGCTCAGCTCGGGGGGAACATGGGCCTGCTCGATAGCCTATTAGGCAAGAAAACGTTCTGTTCTGTGTGCGGGGCGCCGATACCCAACGCAGAGATGTTCGACACCAATGGCGATCCGCTCTGCAGCGAGCAGTGTCGAGACGCCTTGGAGCGCCTGTCACAAACGTCCACGCGCACCATCTCACCAGGCAAACCCGATCCGGATGTCCCCGTCGCTCCCGTCGACGTTTTCGGCCATCCGGAGGTCACCGTCTACGTGTTCCGATCCAATGATCCCTCAACGTTCTACTCGCTCCAGGAAAAGATCATTGAGTCGAGCTGCGAGCCAGCCCTGCGTGTCACCAGGCTCGACGGTCCGGATGTGTCCCTCGTGGCCGTTGCGGGGCCGCTCGGATCGCTCACCGCGTATCGCAGAGCAATGCGCAGCCGGCTCGGCCCGCTGGCCAAGGAAGCCCGCGTTCGTCCCGAAAGAATTCGTCCCGACGCCACCTACACCAACGTAAGCGAGTCCGGCACGCTCCGGACCGGCGACGCTTCGATCCACGCCGTTTGTGACAAGATTCAACGAGGCATCTTTCGCCCGGTGTTCACGGGCCCGCCCTCCGTGCCCCCGTCGAGCTCTGCGCCCGTGCTGCGCGCGATGACCGACGATATTCTCATGGATCACGCCACCACGCTGATCGAACAACACGTCGCGTTCTTCCCCGGCGGCGTCCTCAAGGTGGAATCCGACGGCGTTTGCGAGGCCGGCCTCTTGTTCGGAGAGTTGGCGCGGCGGCGTCCTAACGACCCGGAACCGGCCTACCTCGAAGCGTCCGCGTTTCATCTCGGCATGCGCCACGACATCGCAGAGGAACGGCTCGAGGCGTTGCGCCGTAAGTTTCCCGACCACCTCGAGTCCCGCTTGCTCGCTGCTTCGGGAAAGTGCGTGTTCGCCTATCCCCCCTACCAGGTGGGTAACCCCATCCCAGGCTCGCTTCGAGACCGCGTCCGGGACGTCACCGTCGCCATGACCCGTAAGGGGCGCAGCGCCCAGCCCGTCATGTTCATCGACCTCAGAGGGGAACCTGCACCCACCGATCCCAACCCCATCGCCTATCCGATCTACGTCACCGCGAAAGGTGTACCGATCATCGGTGTCGCAGCCACGTTCGCAGGCGCCATCGAACGTAGGTTCGAAGCCATCGTCGCAGGGTTCGAGGAGCACGACGGGCGATCGTGTGTCGCGCCTCGCGCCTGCTACCTGTTCCGCATGCCTGGTTTGCCCATCGTGCTGCACGAAGATGGAAGCCCGATCCGCTCGGTGGAAGCCAAGTTCGACGAAGCTGCCTTGCACGCCTTCAAGGAGTGTGAACCGGAGTTTCAAGCCATGGAGCCTCGAGCCTTCGCCATCGCAGAGCTCGGCGCAGCGCTCGAGGAGTACCACCGACACCACCCTTGACCGCGTCCCTCACCGAAGTGCGCTCGCTGTGCGCTCAATCCATGGGCGCTGAATAGAGCGCGACGGCCTGCTGACAATCGGGGTCCGCCCGGTCCACCGCGCCGTCTCCGTCGTTGTCGACACCGTCCGAGCAATCCGACTCCATGGCCTCCGGCATCGGCGCCGCGTACTCAGCTCCTCCGCAGAACGACCTGCAGTCGACGTCATCGCAATCCACCGCGCCGTCGCCATCGTCGTCCAATCCGTCCACACAGCTGCGCTCAATACCCGCAATGGGCGCCGGTGCGGCATACTCGGCTCCCGCGCAGAATCCAGAACAGTCTTCGTCATAGCAGTCCACGAGACCGTCGCCGTCGTCGTCCAGACCGTCGTGGCAATTTCGCTCCGGGCCAGCGGACGGATTGTTGTCGGCATGGATCGGCGCGCAGCGACAAGCGTACGTGTCGTCGCAGTCCACCCGACCGTTGGCGTCGTTGTCGATGCCGTCATCGCACACCTCGTAAGCCCGTGTCGGGGCCGTGCGCGGATGCGTCTCCGTGGGCGCGCAGGCCGTGACGAGGCAGAGGCTCAGCCCGATGGGAACGCAGCGTCCGCCACACCACCAGCGTCCGGCCGGCGGCCGTACCCGCAGGCCGCGATCCATGCGGCGGCAAAGGTTTTCGAGGTACTCGAGCGCGGCTTGCGGGGTCGGGGTCATCGTCGTCACCGTCCTTCAGGTCCTTTCCTTCGGAACGTTCCGCTTCCGCGCTGCTTACAGCTCGGAGCTCACGACGCGAACAGAAAGTGGACGCCCTCGCGGAAGCCTCGGCCTGTCAGGTTGCTACGAATCAGCTCCCGCGCTCCCCGAGCACCTACCGCCACGACGATGGTGCCCACCCCCGGACCGAGCGTGTCCGGGGCTTGAATCGGTGCGCCACGCGCCGTACGGCCGACCTTGCGGGGATCGATGTCGACGAAAAACGACGCGGTCAACCCATGCGCTTCCAAGGCCCGGGCCATTCGTTTGCCCGTGGGGCCTGCTCCCCACACGACCATCGGCAACCCCAGCGTCTTCACGCGCCGAGCGAGATAGCCCGCCTTGCCCTCGCGGAATCGCGCGATGGAATATCGACCATCGCGAAACGTCGCGCGACCGGCGTGGTGGCGCCACTGAAACAGTACCTCTGGGACCTTCGCCAGCGCCCAGCCCATGGCGTCGAGCCTCAACCATAGATCGTAGTCCTCCGGCCAGACGACGTCTTGCCAGCCTCCGACCGCCTCGAGCGCGGCGCGTCGAAGCATCACGGACGGATGACACAAGGGGGCCTCGACGAACAGCTCCCGGCTGTGATCGTCCGCGGTGACCAGCCCATTCTGCCAGTCGATGTATCGCTTCAAACCTTCACCGATCGCCTCTGCGGGGAAACCCTCGACCCGAACGCCGACCGCTCCGAGCGATTCGTGCTTCGCCAAACAGGCAATCTGGGTTTGCAGGCGCGTTGGCAGGGAGATGTCGTCCCCGTCCATGCGAGCAATGAGCGAGCCCCGTGCGTCCGCCATCGCTTGCTGCAGCGCTGGGACGATGCCCACGCCTCCGGTGCGAAGGCAGCGAACGCGGGGGTCACGCGACGCAGCCCGAGCCACGCGCTGCGGTCCCGAATCAGTCGACCCATCATCGACCGCGAGCACTTCGAGCTCGCGATGGGATTGAGACAGCAGGCTCGTGAGGGCCGGCTCGATCGTTTCGGCGGCGTCGCGGTAGGGCAGCAGAACGCTGACGAGCGGGGGCATGTTGAATTCGCTCGGCCGAAGCGAGCATCGCCCGGCTCTTCGACCTTCGTTGACTTCGTCCAGCGGTCTGGACCTGCGTAAGCGTAGCAGTGCTTGGAGGCTGGGCGAAGGCTTCCGACGTGGTCGCTGAACGGAGAAAATCGACACGAATTAGGGCGGTTGTCGATGCGGCCAGGGGTTGGCACCGCGTCGACCACGGAGTATCGTCTCGACGGGCTCACTCGATAACACCGAGGGCTCGCTCGAGTACGATCGAACCTCCCAGGCCGTCCACGCATCACGCTCCCGTGGTTCGGGCTCATCGCACGGATGGCTTTCTGGACCAGCGACCATTCGGTTCATGCGTTCTCCAGCGCGCTCAAAGCATCTGCACGGGACGCCGCGAATGAACAAGCCGCGATACTACTTCGTCAACGACGGCGACAAGGCCGCCCTTGACTTTCCCAACCTCGGATTCGATTACATTCCGTGTCCGTATCGATTCGAGGCTGTGTTCCAGCACGGGATATGGCGTGCGCGGGGGATCATCGAAGACAACTCGATGCAAATGCCCGAGGGCAGTCAGTGCCTGCACTACGGCCAGCAGATCTTCGAAGGCATGAAGGTTCAAACCGGCGCCGACGGGAAGCTCTACGCCTTCCGACCGCGCGACAACGCACGACGCATGAACAGCGGTGCCGAGTATCTCTGCGGTCCGCCTGTTCCCGAGGCGCTCTTTCTCCGCGGCGTGGAGGAGGTGGCACAGGCCAACGCCCCCTACGTGCCACCCTACGGCACCGGTGCGTCTCTCTACGTTCGGCCGTTCTACCTCGGCATCGGTGACAACGTTGGTGTGAAGCCGGCTTCGACCTACATCTTTCGGATCTTCGTGACCCCGGTTGGCCCGTACTTCAAGGGTGGCTTCGGACCCAACCAGGGCAAGACGTTCTGCGTGAGCCACAACGATAGAGCGGCACCCCATGGCAGTGGGCACATCAAGGCCGGCGGCAACTACGCGTGTTCATTCTCACCTGGCAGAGATGCCAAGTCCCGCGGCTTCGCCGAGGCCCTCTACCTCGATCCTGCCGAGCACAAGTACATCGACGAAATCGGAGCCGCCAACTTCCTCGGCCTCAAGAAGGGCGCGCTCATCACACCCAAGTCCTCGAGCGTCTTGCCCTCGATCACCCGCCGGTCCCTGATGCAGATCGCTTCCGATCTGTTCAAGTGGCCTACCGAGGAGCGCCAAATCGCCCTCGAGGAACTGGGTGAAATCGAAGCCGCTGCTTGCTGCGGCACCGCGGCCGTCATCACTTGGATTCGTAAGATCGAGGATGAAGGCAAGGTCTGGGAGTTTGGCTTCGACGAGCGATGGCAGCAACTCTACGACAAACTCGTCGGCATCCAGACTGCCACGGAGGAAGATCCCTTCGCGTGGCGGTACGAGATCAAGCTCTAGTACTGCGTGCCCGAAGTTCGTTCCGAGTCCCGCGGAGCACGTATCAGCCAGAGTACGAGAGTAACCACAGAGGACACAGAAAGCACAGAAGGGTGTCGAAGCGGAAGGCAACCCATTCTGCGATCTCTGTGTCTTCTGTGGTTCTCTGCTCCTCGCTCGCAAGTCCGATCCGCTACCCATCGGTAGGCCACCCTCTCCCAACTGAGCCCATTGCCTTGCCGGATCGCGGGCTGTGAAACGGCCGGCTTCGGACACGCCGCGCTCCCGCGCCGTGGTCTGGGCCCGTCGAGCCGCCACCGCGGCGCAGAGACATCCGGTTCGACTTCGAACTGCGCAGTGACCCTGTTGGGCTATGCGTGAGCCCGCCAACGGTGCGCGCTTTCCCGATCCCGATTTCGCAACGCGTCATTGTCGACGTTGGCCACGGGGGTGGCATTTCGTGAAATCGTGCACATACTAAATATGTGCCATGAAAGGAGCTCGATGCGCGTTGTCGCCTGGTTGGTCAGTGTTCTCGCTTTGATATCGATAGGTTGTGCGACTCGAAGCCAGCAGCCTCCAACCTACGCCCAGCTCCTTGCACCCAA
>Ga0180009_10004002_pt1 | contig 16443 bp, 15 predicted proteins | sample OS_PC_MetaG_FD_123537 | JGI IMG/M metagenome (GOLD analysis project Ga0180009, IMG submission 123537) | Groundwater microbial communities from the Aspo Hard Rock Laboratory (HRL) deep subsurface site, Sweden - OS_PC_MetaG | ecosystem: Environmental > Aquatic > Deep subsurface > Groundwater...
CGCCGGCGGCAAGTACGCGCGCGAGTTCACCGCCGGAAACAATATCGAAACCGGTGCCGAGACTGGCAAAAAAGTTGAGAATGGCCAGGCTGGAATTGGCTTTGACCGCATAGCAGATCAGGTGAGGCGTCGCGGAAAAAGCCCGGACGTAGGCCTGATAAGCCTCTTCGAGCGCTTGCGTGGAATAAACGTAGAGTGGGGTGCCGAAGCGTTCGGCAAGCGCGTCCAGTGACACGCCTTCCAGATGGAGGCGGCCTTCGAGTCGATGCAGGGTGTTCACAGGATTGTCCGTTGCAGTGCGGCAGGTTTTTCGGGAAGATACAGGTCACCCTTGGAGCCGCAGGCCGTCAGACCCAGTCCGCATAGCAACAGGGACACGATGTATAAGGTACGCATTTTCATGCGCGAAATATTAGCACGGGACATAATCCTAAAAACCTCGGTTGACCGCTTATAGCCTCAATGAATACCGTATGAATACTGAATTTTTTGCCTTCGATCGGATTCACCTGTTGGGTGAGTCCGCTACGTACCCGCTAGCACGCCTGGTCGCGCGCTTGCCTTTGCACCCGCAGGGGGCAGGCCGGGTCTGTAAAGCCGCTAAAGCAGCAACAGTCCCGCTCTCGTAGCTTCGCGGCAGTCACGCGCCCAGACGCGCCATCGGGTGCGTCCAACAGAGGTTTCTAGGATTATGACAAGAATTGAATTAAACGAGGCCGAATTCAACCAGGCTGCCGACGCAACGCTGGCCCATATCGAGCAGGCGCTGGAAGCGGCTGATCTGGATTTCGAGACGCCGGCGGACGGCATCCTCGAGGTCGAGTTTGAGGACGGCAGCAAGATCATCATCAACCGCCACGGCGTGGCGCGTGAACTCTGGGTGGCGGCGCGGTCGGGCGGGTTTCACTTCATGCCGGTGGTCGACGGCTGGGCCGACACCAAGAGTGGCGAGGCCTTGTACGCCAAGCTGGCCGAATTGGTCGCCCTTCAGGGCGGCGGGTCGATCCGCTTCTGATTGGCCCCGGATATTTCATAAATTGACGCACACCCTCGCTGGTCTTTTGCTTCGTATGGAAATTTTGCTCAGTCGGGCGTATGAATCACTACGCCGCTCCTTCCCAAAATCCCCCTACAAACCAAAATCCTGCGCGATCATCGCGCGAATTCATGAAACATACGGGGCAATTTGAAAAGCCAGGCGCTCACCCTTTTTGATCTGGTCGAGCGCTTGTCGCTGCTGACCCGGGCCGATTTGCGGCAGGCGGGTTCGGCTCAGGGCTTGCAACCCGTGCATTTGCAAGTGCTGTTTTATCTGAATCAGGCCAACCGCTACAGCAATACGCCGCAGGCGCTGACCGAATACCTCGGGCTGACCAAGGGCACGGTGTCGCAAACGGTGCTGGTTTTGGCGCGCCGCAGGCTGCTGTCGCGTTATACCGATCCCCTTGACGGCAGGGTGGTGCGCTTGATTCTGACCGAGGCGGGCTCCAACCTGTTGAAGACGCTCAGTGCCGGCGGGGCGTGGCGCGATATCGTGCAAACCGCGAGTGCGGCGCGGGTAACGTCGGCGATGGTGGTGTTGCGGCAGGTGCTGGCGCAGGTGCAGGCGCAAAGCGGAAAACGCAGTTTTGGCGTGTGTTCGACCTGCCGCCACAATCAGCGGCTGGGGCCGCGCAGCTATTTTTGCGGATTGAAGCAGGAAAAGCTCAGCAGTCCGGAGGTGCGGCGGATTTGCCGCGAGCACGCAGCCCCCGCGCAGCATCCGTCGGTGCCGGATTCGAATTAAACCAATCGGATTAAAGCCGTTTTCTGGCCCGTGCGATGGCCGCGCGAACCTGCGCTGGCGCGGTGCCACCCAGATGGTCGCGCGCGGCCAGTGAGCCTTCCAGCGTCAGCACGTCATACACATCTTGCGTAATCATCGGGCTGAACGCCTGCAGCTCGCCAAGCGCCAGATCGGCGAGGTCGCGCCCGCTGCTGTCAGCCGCGCGCACGGCACGTGCCACCACTTCATGGGCATCGCGGAAGGGCATCCCCTTCTTCACCAGATAATCGGCCAGATCGGTGGCAGTGGCGAAGCCCTGCATCACGGCGGCGCGCATCGCTTCCGGTTTGACGGTGACGCCACGCATCATGTCGGCGTAAATCGCCAGCGTGTCGGTCAAAGTGTCGACGGTATCGAACAGCGGCTCCTTGTCTTCCTGGTTGTCCTTGTTGTAGGCCAGCGGCTGGCCTTTCATCAGGGTGAGCAGTGCGACCAGATGACCGTTTACGCGACCGGTCTTGCCGCGCACCAGCTCGGGCACGTCGGGATTCTTCTTCTGCGGCATGATGGACGAGCCGGTGCAAAAGCGGTCGGCCAGGTCGATGAAGCCCACGCGCGGACTCATCCACAGGATCAGTTCTTCGGACAGGCGCGATAGATGCATCATCAATATCGACGCAGCCGCGGTAAATTCGATGGCGAAATCGCGGTCGGAAACGGCGTCGAGCGAGTTTTCACAAATGCCATCGAAACCCAGTTCGCGCGCGACAAAAGCTCGGTCGATCGGGAAGCTGGTGCCGGCCAGTGCAGCCGCACCCAACGGCAGCCGGTTGACGCGGCGGCGGCAGTCGGTCATGCGCTCGACATCGCGCACCAGCATTTCGACGTAGGCCATCAGGTGGTGGCCAAACGTCACCGGTTGGGCCACCTGCAGGTGGGTAAAGCCGGGCATCACGGTATCGGTGTGCTGCTCGGCCAGGTCGACAAGTGAAGTCTGACAGGCCATAAGGCCCGCAAGAATGCGGTCGATTGCGTCGCGCAGATACAGCCGGATATCGGTGGCCACCTGGTCGTTGCGTGAACGGCCGGTGTGCAAGCGCTTACCGGCATCGCCGATTTTTGCGGTCAGTGCGGCTTCGAGGTTGAGGTGTACGTCTTCCTTGTCGAGCGACCAGACGATCTGGCCGGCGCGGATTTCAGTCTGCAACTCGGCCATGCCGCCCTGGATCGCGGCCAGATCGTCCTTGGAGAGGACGCCGACGTGGTGCAACATGGCGGCGTGCGCCAGCGACCCCTGAATATCGAACTCGGCCAGCCGATAATCGAAGGGTATGGACGCGGTGTAGCGTTTGACAATGTCTGAAACTGGCTCGGAAAACCGGCCGGACCAGGCGGCGGGAGATCCGTCTGCGGGTGTCGATGGCGTGCTCATGGGGCAAAGGTGGGGATGAAAAGAAAGAATCATAACAACCGGCAGGTCGAATTACCGAACTTCTGTCACCTCGGGGTGAACCTTCGCATCGCATTGACGGTGGAAGCCGCGCTGGTGGCGGGGGTCGTTGCACGCGCATCGGACGCGGCGGCATTCTGGGCGGAGTTCATTGAGCTCTCTGCCTTGGCACAACCTGCCTTGCTGCTCACCTTGCTGGCGTTATGTGCAGCCGGGTCCTGGTTGCGCCGCCAGCCTTATCGGCGCGGCGTGGGGTTGACGCTGGCGCTCGGCGTGGCAGTGCCGGTGCTGGCGGCGTGGTGGTTGAATCCGTTGCTGGCCGGAATGAAGGCTTTTCCGCTTGTCGGCGTGGCATTTTTTTCCTTGCTGCTGGGCGCAGGGCTGCTGGCTTACTTCAACCTGCGCGCGCGTGCCTTGTCGCCTGCGATTACCGAAGCGCGCCTGCAAGCCCTGCAGGCGCGGATCCGCCCGCATTTCCTGTTCAACAGTTTGAACGCCGTGCTGTCCTTGGTGCGCAGCGACCCGCGTCGGGCCGAGCACGCACTGGAAAACATGGCGGATCTGTTCCGTGCCTTGATGAATAACGCCAGCCAGTTGGTGCCACTGGAGGACGAAGTCGCGCTTACCCGCGCGTATCTGGAACTGGAACAATTGCGTCTGGGCGATCGTCTTTTGGTGACCTGGCACATCAACAAGATGCCGGGAGATGCCTTGATTCCGCCGCTGGTCATCCAGCCGCTGGTGGAAAATGCGGTCTACCATGGCATCGAGCCGCAACCCGACGGCGGCGAGATCAGCCTGAATATTTATCTCAGCGCCGACAAGGTGCACATCCTTGTGCGCAACCCTATCGCGACGGAAGTCAGCCACCACAAAGGCAATCGCATCGCGCTTGCCAACATCCGCGAGCGCCTGCTGCTGCATTTCGACCTCGATGCCCAGCTCAAGTTGGAACCGCTGGGCGCCGTTTATCAAGTGCATATCGTTATTCCCTATACCCGTGAACGCACCCAGCCCGCCCCTCCGCCTGCTCATCGTCGATGACGAGGCCCCCGCACGTCGCCGTCTGCGCGATGTGCTGGCGGATTGCGCGGATCGCTTGCCCGCCGAAATTGTGGGCGAGGCTGGAAATGGGCTGGATGCCCTGGCCCAGGTTCAGCAACAGTCAGTGGATGCGGTACTGCTGGATATCCGCATGCCGGGGATGGATGGCCTGGAATGTGCGGGGCACCTCAATCACCTGATTCCCCCGCCTGCCATCATTTTCTGCACGGCATACGATGCCTATGCCTGCCAGGCATTTGATTTGAATGCGGTTGATTATTTGCTCAAGCCGGTGCGCGCCGACCGACTGGTGCGTGCCCTGTCGCGCGCGCACAGCTTAAGTGCCGCCACGCTGGACCATTTGCGTGAGGCGCACCCGCAAGCCCGCACCCATTTGTCGGTCAATGAAAAGGGTCGCATTGTGTTGATTCCGCTGGCAGACATCCTGTATCTCAAGGCTGAACTCAAGTATGTGACGGTGCGCACATCCGAGCGTGAATTCCTGATCGAGGAATCGCTTACCCGGCTGGAAACCGAGTTTGACGCAACTTTTATCCGAATCCACCGAAACTGTCTGGTCGCGCGCGCGCGGATTCGTGAAATAGGCGTATTGCCGGGTGATGATGACGGGCATTTTTTGCGGCTGGAAGGCCTGGATGAGCGATTATTGGTCAGCAGGCGGCAATATTCAGCGCTTCGTGAAAAAATAAAATCAATATAAACAGTTGGTTAACATTCATCTACAACTAAAGTTGTATAGCCATTTTTTGCATCCCTTCGTAGGATGGCCTTGCTTGCAGTTTCCGCCGCAAGCAAGGAAGTTCTCCGCAATGAGGGGCAAAACTCCTCTTTCCTGCCGGATTCGCAAGAATCCGGCATTTTTTTGCCTGCGATTCGGCTCACCGTGGCTATTATATTGGCCATGAAAAACGAACCCATTGACCTCACCGAAACCGAGCTTTCCAGCAAAACTGTCTTCAAAGGCCGGCTCATGCACGTCAAGCTTGACCGGGTTCGCCTGCCCGATGGCGGCGAATCCACGCGCGAATACATCGTCCATCCCGGCGCCGTCGTCGTTATCCCCGTGTTTGAGAATGGCGACCTGCTGCTGGAACGCCAGCACCGCTATCCGCTGCATCGCGACTTTATCGAACTGCCGGCCGGCAAGATCGACGCCGGCGAAGCCGATTTGACCTGCGCCAAGCGCGAGCTCGAAGAAGAAACCGGCTACACCGCCAGCGAATGGCGCGAGGTCACCACCATTTATCCCTGCATCGGCTATTCGGACGAGCGGCTGGCGTTTTATCTGGCGCGTGGGCTGGAGCCCGGCAACCACGGCCGCGATCCGGATGAGTTCCTGGAAATCCTGCGGGTGCCGTTCGGCGAGGCCATGGATTGGATGCGCAATGGCAAGATTTGCGAAACCAAGACGGTGATTGGGTTGTTCTGGCTAGAGAAGATGCTTGATCAAGCATGGTGAGACACTGCATTTCCCAAAAGGTCCCGAAGATTCTCGGCCGGATAGAAAATTTTCTTCCGACCGCCATGGCTGGTTTCAACTAGCAGGCCTTGGTCGGCCAGTGCGAGCAAGTCCGCCCTTGCGGTTGCATAAGCTACTTGATGCGAGCGCTGGTGGCTTTCGATGGTGAAATACTCGTCTGGGCGTTTGAGCGCGTGGGCGATTAAAGCAGCTTGGCGGTGATTCAGTTGTTTTTCGCGCGTTTGTAATGTCCTGAGTTTTGACTGCAACAGTGCCTGCTCCTGTTGCTTGTGCTGTAGGTAAATGTGTAATGCTGATAATCCGTTTAGTATGACCTCTGTCTGATGCAACAGAAAATAGGTTGTATCTCCAGAATCGGTTTCGGTCAGCAAATAAGCGCGAGCGTATTGTGCTGGGGCTTTGCGAAGGATGCGAGAGATTGAAAGGTACTCGATTAGCCAATATCCCTGCTTGGCCATATACCAATAGAACAATGCACGACCAGTTCTGCCATTGCCGTCGGCGAATGGGTGATCGTACCCTACCGTGAAATGCAGCAGGATCGCCCGTATGATCGGGTGAATGAACGTGTCATCAGAATCAGATGTGTTGGCAAAATCACACAGTGTCTGCAGACGCTGTGGCAATTCTCCGTGATTAGGAGGGCGATGCAGGACGAGTCTTTCATCATTCGGCGCGACGACTTCGATATCGTCACGTATACGCAAGCGTCCGCAATCTTCCGGATACTCTAGCGTGTCTTGAGTCAGCACCCTTTGCAATTCGATGACTCGTTCCGGGGTGAGCGCCTCACCGCAGATTTCACGTATTCGGCGCATAGCCTCGAAATTGTTGAAAATCATTCGCTCGCTCAGCGAGCTGGGCTTGCGTCCTTCGCGCAACATGGCCTCGGCAACACGCCTGGTTGTGGAGGCACCCTCAAGTTGGCTAGAAGTAATCGCTTCCTCAATCAGGCTACTGAACAAATAACGTGCTTGATCAGATCGAAGTGCGGAGTTGTCCTCACCACCCGGGACCAAGCCCGCACTTCGGTCAATTTCATGCAGGTTTTTTAGTAGGGGCTCGGGTAGCGTGTAGATGAAACTCTTCCCTTCTTTGTCATGAAACGGCAGGGTATGTGCGCTAACGCTGCGTGCAAGGCTTAGCGCCAGCCACCAGATTTTGTGATTGAGGCCTGTCGGTGGGGTTCGATGGCGCAAATCATCCCAGTGCAGATATTGACCATGCGCCAAAGAGCCCAGACGAAGTTGAGCCAGTTGGGGTAGGGTATCTGCACTTGCTTCCTGAATCAGGTCTTTCAGCGGGGGGGGCGAGAGCGGGATTTTCATTGCACTATCAATTTGATATTGATTGATAGTGCAATGATAGTGGAGCAGCAGGTTATTTGCTATCAATTTGATATTGATTGATAGCAAATTGATGGACTGGGATTGTTTGATCTGGCTTAAGCTTGGTACGCCAGGTTTGGCGCCAGCCAGCGTTCCGCCGTCGCCATGTCCCAGCCCTTGCGGCGGGCGTAGTCTTCCACCTGATCGCGTTCGATCTTGGCCACGGCAAAATACTGGCTGTCAGGGTGCGACAGGTAAAACCCTGACACCGCCGCACCCGGCCACATGGCAAAGTTCTCGGTGAGTTCGACGCCGATGGCAGTCGTGGCATCGAGCACCTCGAACAGCGCGGCTTTTTCGCTGTGCTCGGGGCAGGCCGGGTAGCCGGGGGCGGGGCGGATGCCCTGGTATTTTTCCCCAATCAGATCGTCGTTGGCGAGCGCTTCCTCGCTGGCATAGCCCCAGTATTCGCGGCGTACGCGCAGGTGCAGGTGCTCGGCGAAGGCCTCGGCCAGGCGGTCGCACAGTGATTTGAACAGGATCGCGGAGTAGTCGTCGTGTGCGGCTTCGAAGGCTTTGGCGCGTTCGTCTTCGCCAATGCCGGCGGTAACGACAAATGCACCCAGATAGTCTTTCAACCCGCTGGCCTTGGGCGCGACGAAGTCGGCGATACAGAGGTTGGCACGGTCTTGCGGCTTTTTCATCTGCTGGCGCAGGTTGTGCCAGGTCATCAAGACGTCCGTCCGTGACTCGTCGGTATAGACCTCGATGTCGTCGTCGTTGACCGTGTTGGCGGGAAACAGGCCGAATACGGCGCGCGCTTCAATCCAGTTTTCCGCAATCATCTGCTGCAGCATCGTCTGCGCATCGGCGAACAGCTTGGTCGCCTCGACGCCCACGACTTCATCCTTGAGGATCTTGGGGTATTTGCCGTGCAACTCCCACGAGGCAAAGAAGGGCGTCCAGTCGATGATGTCGACCAGTTTGGCCAGGCCATAGGCTTTCAGCACCTGGACCCCGGGCTGCCGGGGCACCGGCGGGGTGTAGCGTGACCAGTCGATGACGAACTTGTGGGCACGCGCCTCGGCGAGTTTCAGGCGCACGGTATCGGACTTGTGCTTGAGGTGGCGCTCGCGCGTGATCGCATAGTCGGCGCGGACTTCGGCGGCAAAGGCATCGCGCATGTCTTTCGACAGCAACTGGGTGCAGACGCCCACCGCGCGCGAGGCATCCTTCACATACACCACCGGGTGTGCGTAATTCGGCTCGATTTTGACGGCGGTGTGTGCCAGCGACGTGGTGGCGCCGCCGATCAGCAGCGGGAGCGTAAAGCCCTGGCGCTGCATTTCTTTGGCGACGTAGGACATTTCTTCCAGCGAAGGCGTGATCAGCCCCGACAGGCCGATGATGTCGGCCTTGTGCTCGCGCGCGGCATCGAGAATCTTTTGCGCCGGCACCATCACGCCGAGGTCGATGATGTCGTAGCCGTTACAGCCCAGCACCACGCCGACGATGTTCTTGCCGATGTCGTGGACGTCGCCCTTGACCGTCGCCATGATGATCTTGCCGGCGCTTTGTGCATCGCCGGCCTGCTTGTCGGCTTCGATGAACGGCAGCAAGTGCGCCACTGCCTGTTTCATGACGCGGGCGGACTTCACCACCTGCGGCAGGAACATCTTGCCGGCACCGAACAGATCGCCGACCACGTTCATGCCTGCCATCAGCGGGCCTTCGATGACGTGCAGCGGGCGTACGGACTCCAGGCGCGCGGCTTCGGTGTCTTCGACAATGAATTCGGTAATGCCCTGTACCAGCGCGTGGGAGAGGCGATCGCCCACCGGCAGGTTGCGCCAGGCCAGGTCGACGACGCGTTCTTTCGCCCCGCCTTTGACGTTTTCGGCAAAGCTCACCAGCCGCTCGGTCGGGCTGTCCTTATCAGAACCTTTGGGGCGGCGGTTCAGCAGCACGTCCTCGACGCGTTCGCGCAGTTCGGGATCAAGGTTGGCGTACACGCCGAGCTGGCCGGCGTTGACGATGCCCATGTCCATGCCGGCCTGGATCGCGTGATAGAGGAAGGCGGTGTGGATGGCCTCGCGCACCGCGTCGTTGCCGCGGAACGAGAAGCTGACGTTCGAGACGCCGCCGGAAATATGCGTGTGCGGCAGGTTCTGGCGAATCCAGCGGGTGGCTTCGATGAAGTCGACCGCGTAGTTGGCGTGCTCCTCGATGCCGGTGGCGACGGCGAAAATGTTCGGATCGAAGATGATGTCCTCGGCCGGAAAGCCGACCGTTTCGGTCAAGAGCTTGTAGGCGCGCGCGCATATTTCGGTCTTGCGCGCGTAGGTGTCGGCCTGGCCCACTTCGTCGAAGGCCATCACGATCACCGCCGCGCCGTAGCGCAGGCACAGCTTGGCGCGCTCGATGAACTCGGCTTCGCCTTCCTTCATCGAGATGGAGTTGACGATGCCCTTGCCCTGGATGCACTTGAGGCCCGCCTCGATCACGCTCCATTTCGATGAATCGAGCATGATCGGCACCCGTGAAATGTCCGGCTCCGAGGCGATCAGCAGCAGAAAGCGCACCATCGCCGCCTCGGCGTCGAGCATGCCTTCGTCCATGTTGATATCGATGATCTGCGCACCGTTTTCAACCTGCTGGCGCGCGACGTCGAGCGCCTTGTCGTATTCGCCGTTGAGAATCAGCCGGGCAAAGGCTTTGGAACCGGTGACGTTGGTGCGCTCGCCGACGTTGACGAACAGCGAGTTTTTGTCGACGTTGAACGGCTCCAGCCCCGACAGACGCATCGCCGGTTCCAGCGTGGGCGGCACACGCGGCGCAACGCCTTCAACAGATTTCGCAATGGCTTCGATATGCGCGGGCGAGCTGCCGCAACAGCCGCCCACAATGTTGAGTAGCCCGGCGCGCGCCCATTCGCCGATGTGGGCCGCCATTTCCGGCCCTTCCATGTCGTATTCGCCAAAAGCGTTGGGCAGGCCGGCGTTGGGGTGGGCCGAGATGAGCACGTCAGCCTTGCCGGAAATCTCCGCGATGTATTGCCGCAATAAATCGGGCCCGAGCGCGCAGTTCAGCCCGATCGACAGCGGCCGCGCATGGCGCACCGAATTCCAGAACGCTTCGCCGGTCTGGCCCGACAGCGTGCGGCCGGAGGCATCGGTGATGGTGCCGGAAATCATCACCGGCAGCCGCAGATTGTTCAGGTCAAAATATTCCTCGATGGCAAACAGCGCGGCCTTGGCGTTGAGGGTGTCGAAAATCGTTTCGACCATCAGGATGTCGGCACCGCCTTTCACCAGGCCGTCGATCGCTTCCAGATAGGTTACGCGCAACTGGTCGAACGTCACATTGCGGAAGCCGGGGTCGTTCACATCGGGCGAAATCGACGCGGTGCGCGAGGTGGGGCCGAGCACGCCGGCGACAAAGCGCGGCTTGTCCGGATTGGCCGCCGTGGCTTCGTCAGCGGCCTCGCGCGCGAGGCGGGCGGCGGAAAAATTGAGCTCCGCCACCAGGTGTTCCATGTGGTAATCCGCCATCGAAATCGCGGTGGCGTTGAAACTGTTGGTTTCCAGAATATCGGCGCCCGCTGCCAGATATTCGGCATGGATGGCCTTGATGATCTGCGGTTGGGTCAGGCACAACAGGTCGTTGTTGCCCTTGACGTCATACGCAAAATCGGCAAAACGCTCGCCCCGGTAGTCGGCCTCTTCAAGCTTGTAGGACTGGATCATCGTCCCCATCGCGCCATCGAGAATCAGGATGCGCTGGGCGAGTTGGGCGTGCAGCAGGTCGGTGCGGGACATGGCAGAAAATCATTGGGGCAATCGCGCATTATATTCGGTTGGCGCAGGGTGTTCCGGCAATGCTATGGTGGAGGTATCGAGTCTGACTGGTGACTGCCATGAAACACCTAGAACCCGCTGAAGCCCACGCCTTTGTACAGTCACGTCCGGAAGCCGTATTCATCGACTGCCGTTCGGAAATCGAATACCTGTTTGTCGGCCATCCCCTTGGTGCGATCCACATTGCCTGGCAGGACGGCCCGGACTGGGACGTCAATCCCGATTTCCTTGGACATTCGCGCAAGGCGGCTTCCGTCAATCGGCCGGTTGTGCTGATTTGCCGTTCGGGTAGGCGCTCAATGGAAGCCGGCCGTTACCTGGAGAAATATGGTTTTCCCGAGGTGTACAACGTCACCCACGGTTTCGAGGGCGACATGGACGAGTCACGTCACCGCTGCACCAAAAACGGCTGGCGCTTTGATGGCCTGCCGTGGGAACAGACGTAAAGCGGTTTCTGCGCGCTGGCCATTGCGTCAGGCCAGCTTCACCCCCAGCCAGGCACCGATGAAATAGGTGGCCAGCCCGGCCGCACCGCCGATGCCCAGCATGCGCAGGCCGCTCAGTACTGCGTGGCGCCCGGTGAACAGGCTCATGCTGGCGCCGACGGCGAAAAGCCCCAATGCGGTCAGTGCAATGGACACAGCTAATGCCTGGCTGTGTCCAAACAGAAAAGGCAACAGCGGCAGGGCTGCACCGGCCGTGAAGGCGGCAAACGACGAAATGGCTGCCACCCAGGGTGAGCCCAGCTCGTCGGGGTTAAGGCCGAGCTCTTCGCGCGTGAGTGTGTCCAGCGCACGCTCCGGATCCGCCATCAGTTTCTCGGCCACCCGCTTGGCTTCGTCCATGGACATACCCTTGGCGGCATAAATCAATGCCAGTTCGGCCGCTTCTTCCTGCGGATATTTTTCCAGTTCGTCGCGTTCCAGTCCGATTTGATATTCGAACATTTCGCGTTGCGCACGTACCGAAACGTACTCGCCCGAAGCCATCGAAAATGCACCGGCCAACAGCCCGGCTACACCAGTCAAAACAATGATCGTGGGCTCTTGGGCCGCGCCGGCTATGCCATAAATGAGCGCTGCATTCGATACCAGACCGTCGTTGACGCCGAATACGCCGGCGCGCAGGGCATTCCCTGAGACGCCTTGCTGATGACGTTTTCCAACGTCGTCGATATGGGTCGGTGTCGCGTGTGGCGGGGGTTGCGTATAGAGCGCCATCCCCCGCACCTTCATCGCAGCCAGTACCCCTCGCATGCTGCGTGGGGTGAATATCCGGGTGAGCCGCGCCACAATGCGGGTGCGTAAATCGGGCCGGTAAGCTTTCGGCGGTGGGTCGCCGTGTTGGACTATCGCCTTCAGCCAGATCTCTGCCTGGTCATCGGCTGACCGTGCCAGTTCGTTGAACAGCGATTCGCGTGTTGAGCCGTGTTCGCATTCGGCGACCACGCGATACAGCCAGGCCGAGCGCTTTTCTTCCCGCCAGGATTCGCGCGGGTCACTCATGCGGCTTGCCGCCGGTATTGGATCGCCTCGGCAAGATGCACCATGCTGATGGTGTCGCTCCCCGCCAGGTCGGCCACGCTACGCGCCAGCTTGAGCACGCGGTGATAGGCGCGCGCCGACAGGTTGAGCTGCGCGATGGCTTTTTTGAGCAGGGTTTCGCCGGCTGCATCCAGCTGGCACAGCTCGTCGATTTCCTGTGTCCCGAGTGCGGCGTTGGGTTTGCCCTGACGCGCGATCTGACGGTCGCGAGCGGACTGTACGCGGGCGCGGATGGCGGCACTCGGCTCGCCCGTACTGGCCTGCATCAACTCATCCTGCGTCAGCGTCGGCACGCTGATCTGGATATCAATGCGGTCGAGTAGCGGGCCGGAGATGCGCGCGCGATAACGGGCAATTTGGTCTGGTGTGTCGCGACACGCCTGGGTGGGGTGACCGAGGAAGCCGCAAGGGCAGGGGTTCATTGCAGCGATGAGTTGAAACCGCGCCGGAAAGTCTGCCTGTCGCGCTGCGCGCGAAATGGTGATATGGCCGGTTTCCAGTGGTTCACGCAGCACTTCCAGCACCTGCCGCGAAAACTCCGGCAGTTCGTCGAGAAACAGCACGCCGTGATGTGCCAGCGATATTTCACCCGGCCGTGGATTGCCGCCGCCACCCACCAGGGCCACCGCTGAGGCTGTGTGGTGAGGGGAACGGAACGGACGGCGTTGCCAGTGTTCGTGACGAAACCCACCGTTGAGCGACTGTACCGCTGCGGCTTCCAGCGCCTCGGTTTCATTCATCGCAGGCAGGATGCCGGGAAAGCGCGCGGCAAGCATCGACTTGCCGGTGCCGGGCGGCCCTGCCATCAGCACCGAATGCCCGCCTGCTGCGGCTACTTCGAGTGCGCGCTTGGTGGCGGTCTGGCCTTTGACATCGAGAAAGTCGGGGTAGTCCGGCGCGCTGCGCGGTGCGTTAACTTCGGGCGCGATCAGTGAAGTTTGTCCTGCCAGCCAGGCGCATACATCGAGCAGGCTGGACGCGCCGAGTGTGTCGACGCCGCTGGCGAGCGATGCCTCGGCGGCAGAATGCGCCGGCAAAATCAATTGCCTACTCGCCGCGCGCGTTGCCAGCGCCATTGCCAGTGCACCGCGCACCGGGCGCAACTCGCCGGTTAATGCCAGTTCGCCGGCGAATTCGGCATGCTTGAATTTGTCAGCCGGAATTTGCCCAGAAGCGGCGAGGATGGCCAATGCAATCGGCAGGTCGAAACGCCCGGATTCCTTGGGTAAGTCGGCCGGCGCGAGATTGACGGTGATGCGGCGTGCCGGGAATTCATAGCGTGAATTCTGGATCGCGGCGCGCACGCGGTCGCGTGCTTCCTTGACTTCGGTTTCGGGCAGCCCCACCAGCGTGAACGCCGGCAGGCCATTGGCCAGATGCGCCTCGACCACCACCTCGGGCGCGTTCATGCCGTTCAGCGCCCGGCTTTTGACGACGGCGACCGCCACTTATTCGGTGCGCTGCTTTTCCGGTTCGGTCGTGCGCGCGTCAGGCGCGCCGGGTTTTTCCAGTTGAAGCAGGCGCGCTTCCAGTTGCTCCAGCCTGGCGCGGGTTCGTGCCAGCACTTTGGTCTGCACGTCGAATTCCTCGCGGCTCACCATGTCGAGCTTGCCGAGCATCGAGGTGACCCCAGCCTTGAGATTCTGTTCGATGTCTTTTGCCGGCGACTGCTTCAACATCTCGCCCAGCTTGCCCATCGCATCGTTGATGAATGAAGGGTTGGGAAATTTCGGTTTCGTATTCATGTCAATCTCCAGTTACGCAAGAGTGTAGCAAGCCCCTTGCAACAGGGTGCAGCACAAATAGGGTGCATTGTGATTTTGTTGTGCACTACTAAAGTGCGCAGAGCGTGTTGGTTAGAAGGGGGTCGATGATATCTGTTTGTTTTATAAGTGAAAAATAACTGGCACGCCTCATGCTAAATTGAAATTGCAATTTTGCGACTCTTCACACTCGGAGAATATTCATGAAAAAACTTGTACACGCTTTGGTTTTGACTGGCTTGGTGGGTGTGCCCGCTTTCGCTATGGCGGCTGAACCTGCTTCGCCCCACACTCTGACTGGCAACATGACGCTGACCTCGGATTATGTTTTCCGCGGCGTGTCCCAGACCCAGAATGGCCCGGCCATCCAGGGCGGCATTGACTACGCGCACGCCAGCGGTTTTTATGTGGGCACCTGGGCATCGAACGTGGCATGGGTCGAAGAAGGGGGTTACAAGGCAGACAGCAGCATGGAGATCGATCTCTACGGCGGCTACAAGGGTTCCCTGGGCGATGTCGGTTATGACGTGGGCGCCATCACGTACTATTATCCAGGCGACAAGATTTCCGGCGTCAAGACACCCGATACCACTGAGGTTTATCTGGGTGGAAGCTGGAAGTTCCTGAGCGCGAAGTACAGCTACGTCGTCTCCCAGAACTTCATCGGCTGGTACGATTACGGCCTCGACAAGAAGACGCAAGGCAGTAACTACCTCGAGTTGAATGCCAGTTACGACCTGGGTAATGGCTGGGGTGTCATGGGTCACGTCGGTCATCAGAAGGTCAAGAATCTGAGCGATGCCGATTACACCGATTGGAAGGTTGGCGTCAGCAAGGACGTCGGATTCGGTGTCGTGTCGCTGGCTTACTCCGATACCAATGCGGATGACAATGTCTACACCATCGCTGGCGAGAAGATTGCCGACGGTCGCGCGTTCGTGTCTTTCTCCAAATCCTTCTAATCAAGCGCTAACGCATTCAGTCTGTCCCAGGTGCATGGGGCGGACTGAAGCCGGATGAACAATTCAACTGGGAGAGTGTTATGAAATTCGTAACGGCAATCATCAAGCCGTTCAAGCTGGACGAAGTGCGCGAGGCATTGTCCGCCATCGGCGTTACCGGCTTGACGGTCACGGAAGTAAAGGGGTTTGGACGGCAAAAGGGCCATACCGAGCTGTATCGCGGCGCGGAATACGTGGTCGACTTTTTGCCCAAGGTGAAGATAGAAGTAGCCATCAAGGCGGAGTTGCTGGAGCGCGTGATCGAGTCGATCGAGAAAGCGGCCAACACCGGCAAGATCGGCGACGGCAAGATTTTTGTCACCAGCCTGGAACAGGTCGTGCGTATCCGCACGGGCGAATCCGGTCCCGAAGCCCTTTAAGGAGGTTGACGATGAAAAAGCTACTTACTTCTCTGGGCTTGATGTGCGTGTTGCTGGCACCCGGCATGACGTTTGCCCAGGATGCAACGACTCCGACAGAAGCCGCTGTGGTTGAGACCATGGCAATCGAGGAAACGGCGCCGGTTGCGGTTGAAGTTGCAGAGATTGCTGCGACAGAGACGGCAGCGCCCGTTCCCGACAAAGGCGACACCACCTGGATGATGGTTTCCACTCTGCTGGTGATCCTGATGATCATTCCGGGCGTGGCCTTGTTCTACGGTGGTCTGGTGCGCGCCAAGAACATGCTGTCGGTATTGACCCAGGTGATGGCCATCTTCTGCATGATCTCGATCCTGTGGGCGGTTTACGGCTACTCGCTGGCGTTCGGCGACGGCGGCAGCCTTAACTGGATGATCGGCGATCTGTCCAAACTGTTTTTGGCCGGCATTACGCCTGATAGCACGGCGGCGACCTTTACCGATGGCGTGGTGATTCCGGAACTGGTGTTCGTGGCTTTCCAGCTGACTTTTGCCGCCATTACCGTGGCGCTGATCGTTGGCGGCCTGGCCGAGCGGGTGAAGTTCTCCGCGCTGATGGTGTTTGGCGCGCTGTGGTTCACCTTCTCCTACCTGCCAATCACGCATATGGTGTGGGCAACGGGCGGTTATCTGTTTGAGCACGGCGCGCTGGACTTTGCAGGTGGCACCGTGGTGCACATCAACGCAGGTATTGCAGCGCTGGTCGGCGCCATCGTGCTGGGCAAGCGGATTGGCTACGGCCGGGACGCCATGCCGCCGCACAACCTGCCGA
>Ga0180009_10004003_pt1 | contig 16443 bp, 16 predicted proteins | sample OS_PC_MetaG_FD_123537 | JGI IMG/M metagenome (GOLD analysis project Ga0180009, IMG submission 123537) | Groundwater microbial communities from the Aspo Hard Rock Laboratory (HRL) deep subsurface site, Sweden - OS_PC_MetaG | ecosystem: Environmental > Aquatic > Deep subsurface > Groundwater...
AAAACTGACCGTTCGGGGATATTTATAGGTCATATACGATTCCAGTTGGGGATCTTTCACCGTGACCAATGCATGGGTTTCGGCCGGCGTTTTACGCACCGGTCCGTGGCCCAGGAGCTTTTCCCGGAATCCTTCAATGATTCCGACTGCAAAATCCGTTTTACGATACCGGTTCAATTTTCTTTTGCGGTTGTAACGATTCCACTGGTTTTCCACGTATCGATTCACAAAATCATGAACATAGGATGCCATGGAAAGATTGTGCCGGGTGCCGCTGATTTCTAGCACCCTCCCCATTTTAACCTTATCCATTACATATGCCGACACCCATATGCCCTGAACGAAATAGAAATCCTGGAGCAATCGGGCCAAATGGTAGATTTCCCTCGGATTCCGCAAGGCGGGCTTCCCGATGAACCGGCTATGAAAATTCCGGTTCTCCTCCAGTTGCAGGATATCGATATTGTATTTCTTGATAAGCTCATGGGCCTTTACCATGGCGGACTCGGCCTCGTATTTGTTTCGACTTTGCGCCAGGGCCAGCAGTTTTTTGATACGGATGAGAAGCCGGTCGTTGGGATCTGTATTTTCATCGTCGAGCCGTTCTCTCAGCAATTTATACTGCCCGGACGCTTTCGGATTGGCACGCAACAGGTGACAGGCTTTGAGAAAGTTTTTTCCATGGGGTGGTTTGTCGTTTGCGTGCAGGACCTGCTCGGCTAACTGGTGGGCCATTTCATGCAGGAGCACCTCGCGGACCGTGTCCCAAGCATAATTCAGGACCAGGTTGCGGCTCAGGCAGATTTCTTCCCGCTCGCCGGACCAGTACCCCCAGGTCTTTTTAAGATCTTTGAGGCAAAACATCGGTTTTTTCATTGCCCCGCGACACTGCGGTTCCAGCACCCACTGGGCGGCCTCCCACTCACAGGCCAGTCCGTGAAGGATCCGGTGCTCCAGCTGCTCTTGAATCCGATGTTTCGTATCCGCCATGCGGCATCCGGTATATCCGTGATGCATCTAAAAGTAAATCGCTTTCTTGAATATAAACTGGAGTGATGGAATATATTTATGATCAACTTTTGGTGAGTGTCCGGTATGCCTCTTCGATTTCCTTGAATCGCTGTTCGGCCAGCTTTTTAAACTCTTCTCCGAGATGATGAACCTTGTCCGGATGGTATTTATTGGCGAGCTGCCGATAGGCACTCTTGATCTCGTCTTCTGTGGCGTTTCTTTCGATACCGAGTACCTGATACGGATCATTAGAGGAGGGATCGGCATCGAACGGCTGCCGGGCGCCGGAACCGGTACTTTGCGATCCGCCGTACCCTTTGTTGAAATACTGGTAATTCCGGCTGTAAAAACGACGGTTTTGAAAGGGAGATTTTTTAACGGAATAGAAAAACCGCCACAGGAGGAAAAGGATAACCAGATCGTCCAGCCAGCCCCAGCCGAAGGCAAAATCCGGCAAGATATCGTATGGGGACAAGACATAGAGTATCGCCAATATGGTAAACAGAATCTTCATTTTTCAGCCATAAACTAACAAGCTCCGGCACAATATTCAACAGGCTTCCATTCAAGAGTCGGAAAGGGTAGGGTAAACCCGGCATCAACACCATGCAGGGTGTCGATCAGGGCATTGAACATCCCGAGTGAATGTTCAAGCAGAAGAGGGCTGTGCAGTCAGCATGTAATCATGGGCCCGAAAAATTTACAAATAGATCTCCGGGTTTACGATATTAATCGGCTTCCCTCCCGCCAATACCCGAAGGATTTCATCTGCTGCCATGGTGGCCATTCGGGACATGGCTTCGTCCGTGTTTGCGGCGATATGGGGTGTGACCAGCACTTTTTCGTGGTTAAGAAGCGGATGATCGGCGCTGGGGGGCTCCATTATCGTCACATCCAGTGCCGCCCCTTCAATCCATCCCTCATCTAATGCTCGAAGAAGCGCCGTCTCATTGACGATGCCGCCGCGAGCGGTGTTGAAAAGGAACGCGGATTTCTTCATCTTTTTGAGTTCGACCTCCGAAATGATATCTTTCGTCAGCGGTGTCAACGGGCAATGAACGGTTACAAAATCAGATGCTGTTAACAGCTCATCCAAATTGTCAACGCGATGCGCACCGACCGTATTTGAATATGCATCGGTGACAAAGGGATCATAGGCTAAAACCGTCATGTGAAACGCCTGCCGACACATACGAACCACTTCACTTCCGATTCGACCGATTCCTATAATCCCGACGGTTTTGCCCCGGATATCGATGCCCGTGAAATCTTTCATTTCACGGTAGGTTCCGTCTTTCAGCGCCGCATTGGATTCGGAAAGTTTTTTGGTGACAGCCAGTATAAAACCAACCGTATACTCTGCCACCGATGAGGAATTTGCATAGGGCGTGAAAGCAACAGGGATCTTTCGTTTGGTGGCGGCTGTGATATCGATGTTGTCATAGCCGACGCCGTGTTTTGCGATAATTTCAAGATTTGGTGCGTTTTCGATAACCGCCTCATCGAAAATGGACAGCCCGACCATAATGCCGGCTGCATCTTTTACCGCATCCGGCAAAGGCTGGTCTTTATAGTAGCGAACCACTTCAATGTTCGGCACGTTTTCAAAAGCTTTCAGACCATCAGCGTGGATCGGCGGCACATCGATTATTACTTTCTTTTTTGCCATTCCTTATACCTCATTCAATGTTTGGACTATTACGATATTTCATTCCAAAATCCATTTTGATTAACGCCCCACTCTTATTAGAGTTTATACTGTAAATCAATATTTTTGAGGTGCGAAACATGAATATATTGTCTATAAAAGCCGGCGACTTTTCAAATAGTACCAAGAAATGAGGCGAGAGCTTTTTCATTTGCAACCATGGTTTAAAATATTGACACCCCGATTGTTCTGTATCATATATGATATATGATGTTGTCGGGCCGGTGTCAATTGGTTTCAAATCCGATTGATCAATACGGAATTAATCTATGGGAATAGAATTCAAAACCAAAACCGAAGTCGTTCACGCGAGAATCAGAGAAGAGATCATGGCTGGCAAAATGAAACCCGGTCAGCGTCTTGTTATATCCGAACTGGCTAAAAATTTCGGGCTCAGTGAAATTCCCGTCCGTGAAGCCATTCGACGGCTTGAGAGCGAGGGGATCGTTCAGTTCACCCCGCATGTGGGTGCTGTGGTCAGTAAAATCAATGAAAAGGAATTTCTGGAAATCTATATCATCCGGATAGAACTGGAAGCGCTGGCCACACGATTGGCCGCACCGCATATCAAAGAAAAAGATATCGATTTCCTGTGTAACCTGATCCAAAAAGCAGAGACCGCTATTAAGCGGGGTAAAAACGAGAAATTGGGTCCGTTGAACAAGGATTTCCATTTAAAGATTTATCAGGCCGCACCATATCCTAACCTGTTCGGGATGATTGTAAACTTATGGGAAAAATTCGAACTCACCCAGAGTGTGTTTGCATACGTTCCAAAACGGGCGATTCCATCATGGAATGAACACAAAAGCATCGTCGATGCGTTGAAGGATAATGATGCCGAACGGGCCAGTGCATTAGTCCGGGCGCAAAAGATGAAGACCATGAGTGCATTGGAGAAGTACCTGAAAGATAACGGTCAGCGGAACAGTGAGTAGACCTAACTTGATAGTATAGGATTTTATTATTGGACGCTGATAAACGCAGATTTTTTGGATTAATAGAATACAGATTATTATCTGCGTGGATCAGCGTAAATCTGCGTCCTATTTAGTTTTTTGAGGCCATGAAAGTGATAACCAAACGATTGATACTTTGCGGTTTCGGCAATGTGGGAAGAGCCTTTGCGAATTTGATTCATGAACGGCGGAACGATTTGAAAAAGCGCTATGGCTTGAGCCTGGAATTGGTCGCCATAGCGGATATCGACGGTGCAGTTCACTGCAATAATGAACCGATTCCCATAGACACGATAATGGCTCACGTGGAGAAGGGCGGCACCGTTGAAACCATGGAAAAAATCGGACGTCCGGGCATGTCCGGAATCGACGCCTTGACCCGGATTGAGGCGGATGTTCTCATCGAAGCGACACCGACGAATTTAAGGGACGGCGAACCGGGGCGAAGCCACATCATGACTGCTTTGGATAAAGGCTTGAATATTGTGACCGCAAACAAGGGGCCTCTCGTACTCTATTACAAGGAGATCCTGGATCTGGCAAAAACAAAGGGCTGCCGGATTTCCATGAGTGCGGCAACGGCAGCAGCGCTGCCGACGTTGGATGTGGGGCGCTTGTGTCTGGCCGGTGCCGACATACTTTCCATCGAAGGAATTTTAAACGGCACAACCAATTACATTTTAACCCGTATGCGGGAAGAGAAGTGCACCTATGACACGGCGCTGAAGGAAGCTCAGGAAATGGGCATCGCGGAAACGGATCCGACCCTTGATGTGGAAGGATACGATACCCGCAACAAGCTGGTGCTCATTACAAATTCCTTGATGGATCAAACCTTCGGCCTGGGGGATGTGGAAGTCAAGGGAATCACCGGTGTGAGGCTGGATGATATTGATGAGGCGTCGAAAAAAGGCAAAGTTTTAAAACTTGTGGGGACCGCATCCATATCGGACGGTCAAATCTCTTTGAAAGTCGAACCGAAAGCCCTGGAAATGGAGCATCCCCTGGCTACCGTAAATTATTCGGAAAAGGGAATCAGTTATCTGACCGACACCATGGGACAGGTAACGGTGACCGGAGGAAAGAGCTCACCCGTGGGAGCGGCGGCGGCGCTATTAAAGGATTTGATTCATTTAACTTTGATGGCTTCGTAAAAAGTCCAATTTCTGCGTTGCGCTTCATCTCGCTGTCACTGCGACGTACTGGAAGTACGCCTCGTGACACGAGATTCGCACGTCTTGATCTTGGCGCTTTTTACTTTGCCATCGGTTTATAGATTTTTACGATTTCATCAACTTTATATAAGTGAAAAGGAGAAGATAATGAAAGTTGCAGATCGCATGGAATCCATCCCGTTTTCCGGGATCAGAAAGGTTTTTGAGGAAGTCATCCGCAGGGAAAAGGCGGGGGAGAAGATTATCCATCTCAATATCGGGAGACCGGATTTCGACACTCCTAAAAACATCAAGGAGGCAGCAAAAAAAGCGCTTGATGAAGGGAAGGTCCATTATGCATCCAATTACGGGATAACGGAGCTGAGAGACGCCATCGCCAAAAAGACGGAACAGGAAAACAACGTTGTATATGATCCGGCCAGTGAAATCGTTGTCACTGTCGGGGCAAACGAAGGGGTTTTGCTGGCCATGATGGGACTCCTGAATCCCGGAGACGAGGTGTTGATACCGGATCCGGTTTGGCTTCACTATTTTTACTGTGCGCAGATGGCAGGGGCTGTTCCCATATCGGTTCCCACCCGGGAAGAAAACGAGTTTGTGCCGAGTATAGAAGATTTTAAAACCCTGCTGACCGAAAAAACAAAGATGATTGTGCTGACCTCGCCGAACAATCCCACGGGTGCCGTGGCCAGTGCCGAAGCGCTCGATGCACTGTCCCGACTGGCCAAAGAAAAAGACCTGTTTGTGATCTCCGATGAAATTTACGAATCCATGGTCTATGACGGCAATCGACACATCAGCATTGCCAGCCTGCCCGGCATGAAGGAGCGGACTATCATCGTAAACGGATTTTCCAAGAAGTATTCCATGACCGGCTGGCGCTTGGGTTGGATCTGTTCGGATAGGGCGTTGATGTCGGCCATGATCCGGATTCATCAGTACACCACCGTCTGCGTCACCACATTTGCCCAGTACGGAGCGGCTGAAGCATTGACCGGACCGCAGGATGAAATCAACCGGATGATTACGGAGTTCGATCGCCGAAGAGGCCTCGTATACGACTCGTTAAAAGAGATGCCCGGTATCAAGGTGCTCAGACCCAAGGGTGCGTTTTATATTTTCCCGAACATCACCGGCACGGGTAAAACATCGGAAGAAATCACCGGCTATCTGCTGGATGAGGCGAAAATCGCCGTTGTTCCGGGAAGCGTCTTCGGAAATTACGGAGAGGGGTATATCCGGATATCTTACGCCAATTCATATGAAAATCTCGAGATTGCCATGTCGAATATGAATGATGCGCTACGGCGGTTATAACCAGTCTATATTTGGTGCTACCTAAGAAGTCTAAAATACCAGGTAATCAGTTCGGTGCCGAAAAAGACATGGGAAATGGCGCCGATGGAGAGGAATGGACCGAAAGGGACGGCAAGTTTAAGATCTTTTTTCTGGTGAAACATCACCAGGATGCCGGAAACCGCCCCGATCATAGATGCTAAAAAAATCGTAAACAATACCCCTTTCCAGCCGATCAGCGCACCGATTAATGCAAGTAATTTGATATCTCCGCCCCCCATTCCTTCTTTTTTCATCAGCAAGGTGTATGTTACGGCGACCAGATAGAGGCTGCCGCCGCCGATTAAGATACCCAATACCGATTCCAGCCATGAAATTTGAGGCAGAAACAGAGAGGCCAGAAAAGCGATGGGAATGCCCGGGAGCGTGATGACATCCGGTATAATCTGATGGTCAAGGTCAATGTATGTGATCAACAGCAGAACCGTCGTGAATCCATACCAGATCAATCCTTCAATGGAGATGCCGTATTTTTTAAAGAACAGAAAGGCAAATGCCCCGCTCAGGATTTCGACCACGGGGTACCTTGCCGATATCCGACCACCGCAATAGCGACATTTCCCTCTCAACATAAGAAAACTGATGACCGGCAGATTGTCATAGAATCGTATGGGCGCTTCACATTTCGGACACCTGGACCCGGGTGAAACAATCGATTGTTTAAGCGGAATTCTATAAATACAGACATTTATAAAACTTCCGATGCACAAGCCGAATATAACCACCACCATTTCCGTTAAATAAGGTGCCATTTAAGAATCCATCTTTCAGACGGCATTTAAGAGAGCTTCATATAAAAATAGTCCGGTTGATATTGTCAACAATAAAACCTGTCTTATTTTATACGTTTACGCTAAATATTCAAAAGCCGAAACAGAAAAATTTGAATTCCTGATTCGGTCAATCATATGATATTGCTCAGGTGAGATTATGGCTGAAACCGATAAAGACGATCTGATCGCCATTCTTGACGATGATGAAGGCGATCTTGAAGAAATTCCTGCCACGCTTCCGCTCATGCCGGTTCGGGATGTTGTCATATTCACGGATATGCTTCTCCCGTTGTTTATCGGTCGTGAAAGATCGGTTCGTGCGATAGAAGAGTCTGTGGAGAAAGACCGGTTGGTGTTTCTGGCAACCCAGAAAGATCCGGCAGTTGAGGACCCGAAGCCTGAAGAAATCTATGGCGTCGGTACCATCGCTCGAATTTTAAGAATGCTGAAGCTTCCCGACGGCAGAGTCAAGGCGTTGGTTCAGGGGGTCGTGAAAGCAAAAATCATCCGATACAGCCGAAAGCGATCCTTTTATCGGGTGAAGATAGAGACCATTGTTGAACCGACGATTGATGAAATCGGTCTTGAGACTGAAGCGCTCATGCGCAACGTCAGGGAATATGCCGAGAAAATCCTTGAACTCCGCGGTGAATTGACGAGTGATGTGGGAAATATCCTCGAGGGAGTCGAGGACCCCGGAAAACTGGCGGACCTGGTCGCCTCCAGTCTGAAGCTCAAGACCGCCGAATCACAGACCCTTCTTGAGTTGGTGGATCCGGTGGAGCGGCTTAGAAAAGTGAATGATCTGCTTTCCCGCGAAGTGGAGCTTTCGACCATGCAGGCGAAGATTCAATCCAATGTTCGGGATGAGATATACAAAAATCAGCGGGACTATTTCTTAAGGGAGCAGGTTAGAGCCATTCACAGGGAACTGGGGGAGCAGGATGAAAAAGCTGCCGAAGTCGCGGATTACAGGAAGAGAATCAAACGGGCCAAAATGCCCCATGATGCTCTCGATGAGGCTGATCGCCAGCTGAAGCGACTGGAACAGATGCATCCGGAATCTGCCGAAGCTTCCATAGTTCGGACCTATCTGGATTGGATGGCTGATTTGCCGTGGAGCAAAGCCACAAAAGACATGTTGGATATCAAAGATGCCAAAAAGATACTCGATGCGGACCACCACGCTTTGGATAAAGTCAAGGAGCGGATACTGGAGTATTTGAGCGTCAGAAAGCTCAATACCAAAATGAAGGGGCCGATCCTCTGCTTCGTGGGCCCTCCGGGGGTGGGCAAGACTTCTTTGGGGAGAGCCATTGCCAATGCATTGCGGCGTAAGTTTGTTCGGATTTCTCTGGGTGGAATTCGAGACGAAGCGGAAATACGCGGACATCGCCGGACCTATATCGGGGCTTTGCCGGGTCGGATTATCCAGGGGCTCAAACAATGCGGCTCAAACAACCCGGTTTTCATGATGGACGAAATCGATAAACTGGGGTCCGATTTCAGAGGTGACCCATCGTCGGCACTTCTGGAGGCTCTGGACCCGGAACAGAACTCGGCTTTCAGCGACCATTACCTCAATATCGCATTCGATCTTTCCAAGGTTATGTTTATCCTTACCGCCAACATCACCGATACGATTCCGGCTGCTTTGCTGGACAGAATGGAACTTATTTCCCTTTCCGGATATATGGAAGAAGAAAAAGGTGTTATTGCCCGAAGACACCTTTTACCCCGCCAGCTTAAGGAAAACGGTCTCAAGCCCAGGCAGTTGTCCATCAGCAACGGAGCCCTCCGTCAGATCATTGCCGAATACACCTCCGAGGCCGGAGTGAGAAACCTTGAAAGAGAACTTGGTTCCCTTTGCCGGAAAGGGGCAAGAAAACTTGCAGAGGGTGAAAAAGGACCATTTTACATTACAAAGAGAAACATACCCAAGTATCTGGGAGTACCGAAATATATTCCTGAAATGGATCAGGAAAACAGCCAGATCGGATTATCCACCGGCCTGGCCTGGACTCAGGTGGGTGGTGAAGTGTTATACGTGGAGGCCAGCCTGCTGAACGGAAAAGGCGAACTGATCCTGACCGGGCAGTTGGGAGAGGTAATGCAGGAGTCGGCCAGGGCGGCACTGAGCTATGCACGTGCCAATTTTCAAACATTGGGGATTAAAGACAATGTGTTTGAGAGCAGCGACGTGCATATTCACGTGCCGGCAGGAGCGATTCCGAAAGACGGGCCGTCTGCGGGCACCGCCATGGCTGCCGCGCTGATTTCCGCACTGGTTAGGAGACGGGTAAATAAATATGTGGCCATGACCGGAGAGATTACGCTGAGAGGCAGGGTCCTGCCGGTGGGCGGATTGAAGGAAAAAGCCCTGGGGGCGTTGAGGGCGGGGATAAAGACGATTATCTATCCTCAAAAGAACAAAAAGGACATATCGGAGATCCCGGTGAATATTAAGCGTAAGATCAAGTTCATTCCGGTGGCGCACATGGATGAGGTGCTAAAGATCGCTTTAGAAGACTAGCTCTACGTCTCGGAAATTCTACAACCTATTGATATTATGGTTTTTAACTGATGCTCAACATTGCAGTGCAACATGGAATAGTGGAATGATGGAATAATGGAATATTGGGTAAAAAAGCGGAAAATATCTTTTTTATATAATCGATAGAATTCATTTAAACCCATCATTCCAGCGTTCCATCATTCTAGTATTCCAATTGTAAGCAAAGCGAACTAAGTTCAGAATATATTGGGGAACGGGCAACGGTAAACCGAACAGATGCGTATACTTGCTGTTGATACGGCTACAAGAAGCTGCAGCGTCGCTGTTATTGATGGACAGACACTTTTGGCGGAAGCGATCGTAACAACCGGTGAAACCCATTCCAGACATCTGATGAATCTGATCGATCAGGTGCTGCAGATCTCACGAGTTTCCTTGAAAGATATAGATGGGTTTGCGGTTACCAGGGGCCCGGGAAGTTTTACCGGCCTACGAATCGGTATCAGTACCATTAAGGGATTTGCAGCTTCATCCGGAAAGCCGATGGTCGGTGTATCGACCCTTGATGCCCTTGCCAATCAGGCGGACGTGACGCCTTATCTCATATGTACGGTTATCGATGCTCGGAAAGAGGAGGTTTACTTTGGACGGTACCGCCGGGTCGGCGGGGTTTTGATAAAAGAGACCGAAGAGGAAGTTTTGTCCATTGTCAACGCAATACAGAGTATTCATGAACCGAGCTACTTTATCGGTGACGGTTCTCTCATATACAAGCCGACGATTCTTGAAATGCTCGGTGAGGACCGGGTGGTGTTTGCGCCCCGTTTCCATCACACGATCCGGGGTGTCACGGTAGCGAATTTAGGCGTGCAACGAATTGAAAAAAATAATGTCGATGATGTTTCCACATTCAGACCCCGTTATATCCGCAAGTCGGATGCGGAGTTGAACCTTGCCAAGCGTCACTTTTTATAGACATTTTCCGGGGCAATGCAGCCGAGACGACATCGTTGACATCCATTGGGCATTATGATATTAGCTCAGCTTTGTTATCTAATGATTACATTTGTTTAAAGAATAAGTATAAACAATATTAATGAACAAATACACTTGGCCTGACCCGCCACGTCACGTTGCATTTCCGGTGGCAAGTGCCGGATATCCGCTAATCATCACCGCTGCATTTACGACCGTTGTATTTGCGTTGTTGGGATACGCAGTGCCGACGATTATCGGCCTTGCGGCAACATTCTTTATCTGCTTTTTTTTTCGGGACCCGGATCGTGTCGTACCGAATGAGCCGACAGCGGTGATATCTCCGGCCGATGGAAAGATTATCGTTGCAGCGCCTGTAAAGAATTGCCCTTTCTACGAAGGGGATTGCGTAAAGATCAGCATTTTCATGTCGGTCTTCAACGTACATATCAACCGGATACCCCATGATGGGAGTATCCGGGAGGTCCGGTATACGCCCGGTGCATTCATTGCCGCAAATCATCACCAGGCATCCATGAAGAACGAGCATAATGCGGTTTTTTTACAAACCGGAGACGATAAAAAAATTTACTTTGTTCAGATCGCAGGGCTTATTGCCCGCAGGATAATTTGTAAAATACAAGCAGGGGATCGGGTAACCCGCGGGCAACGGTTCGGGTTAATTTGTTTCGGTTCACGGGTGGATGTGTATGTTCCACCCGAAACCACACTGAATGTTGCTTTTGGCGATCGGGTTAAAGCAGGGACCTCAATTTTAGGGTATTTATCATGAGAACAGCTTACAGAGCCAAAAAAGATGGTATACCGCGGGGAATCTATATTCTTCCCAACCTGTTTACCACAATGAACATCTTCTGCGGATTCTATGCCGTTATCGCTGCTGTGAACGGTGCTTCCAATGCCGCCGCCATTGCGATACTTGTGGCGGTCATTTTTGATGCGCTGGACGGCAAAATCGCCAGGGCGACCCATACCACAAGCCGATTCGGCGTAGAATACGATTCCCTAGCCGATTTGATTTCATTCGGTCTGGCTCCGGGACTGATGGCCTATCTGTGGGTTTTAGAACCGCTGGGACGTCTCGGCTGGCTCGCGGCTTTTCTGTTCATGGTTTGTGGGGCGCTCCGGCTGGCTCGATTCAATACCCAGGTTGATTCCGTAAAGAGCGACTATTTTGTCGGTCTTCCCATACCTGCAGCAGCCGGTATGCTGGCGGCCACCGTGTTGTTGCACCACCGCCTCGGGATCGGCAGCAGTGCTAATAAAATATTGATACTCATGCTGATTTATATTCTGTCTTTCCTGATGGTGAGCTCCATTAAATTTCATAGTTTTAAGAAGCCGGAATTATTTAAAAAGATGAACTTCAATGTGCTTGTGGCAGCCGTACTTATTATGATCTTTATCGCTGCCCAGCCGGCAATCGCTTTGTTTTCGATAGGCTTAGCCTATATCATATCCGGTCCTTTCGGCTTTCTGCGAAGGTATAAGGCTTTGAAGAAAAAGAAGGCAGAGTCGCGCAAAAAAGACGAACATCGATCGAATCAGGTTTAGCATACATTTCAAACCATACTCCCGCTATCAAATATACAAGAGGTTTTATAAATCACCTTTTACCAAAAGGAAGGGAAACAATGCCTGATAAAACATTTAATGTCGCTGTTGCCGGAGCCACAGGAGCTGTGGGAAATCAGATGATCACCTGCCTGGAGGAACGGAATTTTCCGGTGAAATCGATAAAGTTTCTGGCCTCCCATCGATCAGCCGGGCGCAAACTCCGATTTAAAGGCGATACGGTTGTGGTTGAAGAGATGACGGAAGACTCCTTTAAGGGAGTCGATATCGCTCTTTTTTCCGCCGGAGGATCCACCAGCAAGCAATTTGCCCCTATTGCAGCAGAAAGCGGTTGTGTTGTGGTGGATAATTCAAGCCAATGGCGGATGGATCCGGAGGTGCCGTTGGTGGTGCCCGAAGTGAATCCGCACGCCATCGCTCAATACACGAAAAAGGGGATCATTGCGAATCCCAACTGTTCCACCATCCAAATGGTGGTTCCGCTGAAACCGATCCATCAAAAATTTGAAATCAAGCGGGTTGTGGTTTCCACATATCAGGCGGTCTCGGGTACGGGAAAAAAGGCCATTGACGAGCTGTTCGATCAAACCCGGGCCATACTTAATTTCCAAGAGAGTAAAAATAAGGTGTACCCCCATCGAATCGCGTTCAATTGTCTGCCGCACATCGATGTGTTTTTGGATAACGGCTACTCCAAAGAAGAAGTCAAGATGGTGAATGAGACGAGAAAAATTCTTGAAGACGACAGCATCGGTATTACCGCCACGACGGTTCGGGTTCCCGTGTTTTACGGCCATTCGGAATCGGTTAATATAGAAACCAATAAGCCTATATCTGCGGCGGAGGTTAGAGCGCTGTTGGAGAAAGAACCGGGCGTCGTGGTTGTTGATGATCTGGAGAAGAACCTCTATCCCCTTGCCATCGACGCCGCCGGCAGGGATGAAATTTTTGTCGGCCGCATCAGGCAAGACGAATCCATTCCGAACGGGATCAACATGTGGATCGTGGCCGACAATATCCGAAAGGGCGCTGCTACCAATGCCGTTCAAATCGCGGAGGTTTTAGCCAAGGAATACTTATGATACAAGCGGCATCGGATGTGCTCGGAACTGTGCCTCCGGTGCACTTTGAGAGATCATAAGATCGATAAGAAAGGACAATAGGAAAAGAAATTGGAAAGGATACCGTTTACCAGAGAAGGTTATGAGGCGCTAAAAAAGGAACTGGAACATTTAAAAACAGTGGAACGGCCTCAAAATATAAAAGCGATCGAAGTGGCCCGGGCCCACGGAGATCTGTCTGAGAATGCGGAATTTCATGCCGCTAAAGAACGGCAGGCTTACATCGAATGCCGTGTCAACGAACTGGGATATAAGATCAATAATGCCGATATTATTGATATTCGCAAGCTTCCCAAAGGTGCGGTAGTTTTTGGCGCCAGGATACTGCTGGAAAATCTGGATACCGGCGAAACCATTGAATATCAGCTGGTGGGCCCGGATGAGTCGAACATCGATGCCGGTCGTATTTCGGTATCCTCTCCCTTGGGCAAGGCCGTACTCGGAAAGAAGCCGGGAGACGAGATCGTCATCCAGGCCCCCGGGGGAAAACGGGAATACGAACTGATTGAGATCGTCTGACAGGATACAATTCGGATCCTGGCGGCACAATATTGATAAAGAATAAAGAGAAATAACTTAGGGGCTTCGCCCAAACTGGAATACTGGAAGTTTGGAATGTTGGAATGATGGGTTTGAATGAATTCAATCGATTTAATAATAAGATTCTTTTCCATTTCTATACCCAATATTCCATTATTCCATCATTCCACTATTCCTTTCATACGGGGACGTATAATCAATTTTAATAATATGGAGGTTTTATCGTGGCAAGAATTACAATTGAAGATTGCCTGAAACGCGTTGACAACCGATTTAAACTCGTAAATGCTGCTGCACGGCGCGTCAGGCAGATTCGAGAAGGCTCCGAATATTTGGTGGTATCTCCGAAGAACGAGGACATTGTGGTCGCCCTTCGGGAAATTGCCGCCGGCAGAGTGCTGGTGCAACAGGAAGCAGCAGAGCCGGATGAAGTGGAAGCAGTGGAAAAGGAAAACGATACAAGCGATTAAATTTCACTATTGCCCAAATATACCGATACATATAAATCCCTGAATCGTGCGGTGGGGAAAGCCCTGCACAAATACAGCATGATATCGGACGGCGATCGGATTGCTGTGGGGCTGTCCGGGGGTAAAGACAGCCTGACGCTGCTGGCTGTCCTTACCGAACGGAAAACCCGCGTACCGGTCGACTATGAGCTGGCTGCCATTCATATTGATCCCGGATTTCCCGGAAGTTTTAAAGAACCCCTTGAAGCCTATTGCACAAAAAGGGGATACCAACTCAAGGTTGAGGAGACCGACTACGGAACCCTTGCACACAGCCCGGAAAACCGTGAGAATCCCTGTTTTCTGTGCTCTCGATTGAGAAGAAAACGGCTCTTTGAATTGGCCGACCAGTTGAATTGCAATAAGCTGGCTCTTGGGCATAACAAGGACGATATCATCGAAACGCTGTTTATCAATATGTGTTATTCCGGTGAAATCAGCACCATGGTTCCGGCGCAATCCATGTTCCAGGGAAGATTTACCGTCATCCGCCCGCTGGCATATGCGGACGAGGATACGATCAGACGGTTTGCTTCGGAGTCGAAATTTCCCGAGTTTATCAATCCTTGCCCCACCTCGCAGACGTCCAAACGAAAAGAAATCAAAACCATGCTCCATCAGCTCTATTGCAGCAACCGGAAAATTAAGGGAAATATATTCAGAGCCTTAAGCCATTACAAACCGGAGTATCTGTTGAAACCATGAAGGATATTCAGAATCAGAGAGATTATCGAAACATTCCCATCGACAAAGTCGGTATAAAGAACCTCCGGTACCCCATTACCGTGCTTGACCGGAAAAACGGCTTCCAGCATACGGTGGCTTCCATTAATATGTATGTGGATTTGCCCCATAAATATAAGGGCACGCATATGAGTCGATTCGTGGAGATCCTCCATATTTTGCAGCCGGAAGTGTCTTTTAAGCGACTTGCCGAGGTGCTTGAAGAAATGAAAAAGCACCTCAATGCGGAGTCCGCACACATTGAGGTGACGTTCCCTTATTTTATCGACAAAGCAGCGCCGGAAAGCGGAGCCCGGGGTTTGATGGACTATACGTGCAGGATCATCGGTTTCAGTGATCCAGAAGGCAGGCTCGATCTGGTTTCTGAGGTGATTGTTCCCATCTCATCGGTTTGTCCCTGTTCCAAGGAAATCAGTTCAGAGGGCGCTCACAACCAGCGGGGCGAGGTCCGGCTCCAAACCCGTTTCAGAAAATTCATCTGGATGGAAGACATGATTGAACTGGTGGAGGAGCATGCTTCATGTGACGTTTTTTCAGTCTTAAAACGGGCCGATGAGAAGTATGTTACGGAAAAAGCTTTTTCAAATCCCAAGTTTGTGGAAGATATTGTAAGGGATATCTCAAAACGGTTAAAGGAAGACAAAAATATTACCTGGTTTTCCGTCAGTGCCGAAAATTTCGAGTCGATTCACAACCACAGCGCTTACGCAAGCATTACCGATAGCTGACGGGGTCGATTGTTATATCTCACTTGTGTTTTCGGTCTGTTGAACCGGAACCGCCCATTCGGAGATTATCGTTTCCCACAATTCATCCTCAACCTCCTCATGGATGATTACATCCCCTTCGGCATTTCTTCTGACTCTCGTAATGCCGGGATAGAGGTTTTCCATTTCTTCGATGACCAGGGACTGATGCGTCGTTATTTCATTCAGTCGTCGGACTTCTTCCTTAAGTTCCTTGTTCCGAAGGGCCAGGCGGACCGTAACGACCAAGTCCAGTATGTTGCAGGGTTTGGTAAAGAAACGATAGATTTCCGCTTCATTAATGGAGTTGATGGCTGTTTCGAGATTCGCATGGCCGGTTAAGATGATCCGGGTGGTATTCGGATATTTTTTGCGAACCTGGGCAAGAAATTCCGTTCCCGTGATCCCCGGCATTTGCTCATCTGAAATCACCAGATCGATCTGTTTCATTGACATGATATCGAGCGCTTCGGCTGCCGATTCGGCACATATCACCTCGTAAGGCTCTTTTGAAAATGCATCCTGCAACACTTCCAGAACCGAGCTTTCATCATCCACGATCAAAATTTTGGGTATCATGGATTTCCTCCTAATATTCTGATATTAATTGTGAAAATAGCATCAGTCGATATTTTCGGATTGGTCGGATATTTTCTGCGCTATGATTAATATCGGCTGATATCCTCTATTTATTTAGATCATTTTATTAATATGA
>Ga0180009_10004004_pt1 | contig 16443 bp, 15 predicted proteins | sample OS_PC_MetaG_FD_123537 | JGI IMG/M metagenome (GOLD analysis project Ga0180009, IMG submission 123537) | Groundwater microbial communities from the Aspo Hard Rock Laboratory (HRL) deep subsurface site, Sweden - OS_PC_MetaG | ecosystem: Environmental > Aquatic > Deep subsurface > Groundwater...
GGTTATCCTGCAGAGCTCTCGTGACCGCCTGACCATGGAACGGCTGGATACCATCGCCCGACCCATTTCCATACAGGTTACCACCATGATGCGCCGTCAAATACCAATGGCCGAGATACTGGATAACCTGGTAGAACAGGCGGAGAAGAACAAGGTCAATATTTTACTAGTGGATGGCGAGGGCAATATTCTGCGGCAGTTCTCGCCGGGGCAGACCAATTCCCGGCCAACTATCGAAGTATTGCCAGTCGATGTGCCTCATGTTATTTCGGAGCCGGTACAGGGAAAATTCGTCACTGAAAACGGCCAGACTTACATTTACGCCGCCTATCCCCTTGTCCGCCCTTCCGGTGCATCTGACCCCCAGCGCATAGAGACCCTGGTTCTTTCCGTACTGCGTACCAAGGCCGCCGCCATCATGGCAGGCCTGTTCAGCCCCTTCCTTATTGCCGGACTCATTGCGCTGTCCATCTCTCTCATCATCGCCATAATATTCGCGCGCTCAATATACCGGCCAATACACAACGTAACCGAAGCAGCAATGAGAATTGCCCAGGGACATTATGACCAGGAAGTCCCGTTGCAGGGCCCGAGGGAGGTGAGGGGCCTTGCCGCCAGTTTCAACCAAATGGCGCAGCAGGTGAAGAAATCGCAGCAGCAACTGCGCCACTTCGTCGCCGACGTTTCTCACCAGCTGAAGACACCGCTCACCTCAATCCAGGGATTTGCCCAGGCAATGCTGGATGGAACCGCCGCCAATGATGATACCAGACTGAAGGCGGCCCAGATTATCAATGACGAATCGCAACGGATGCGACAACAGGTAGATGAACTTCTCGAGCTGGCTCGCATGCAGGCCGGTCAACTCAAAATCGACCGCGAGCACGTAGATGTGAAAGAACTCCTTGAACATTGCCGGGAAATCTTTACCGTGCAGGCAGAGGAAAAAGGGGTGGTATTTAAAATGAACACGGAAGCTGCTCTAACGGTTATCGGAGATTTCGACCGTCTGGAGCAGGTTTTCAGCAATCTGCTGGACAATGCTCTTAAAAATAGTCCGCTCAAGGGAGAAGTACTGATTGATGCCCGCAAAGTGCAAGCCAATTTCATTGAGGTCAGGATATCGGACAGCGGGCCGGGAATACCCCCGGAACAGCTCCCCTATGTTTTTGAACGTTTCTACCAGGCCGGCGGTATGCGGACCGGCGTTGGTCTCGGACTCGCCATTGCCAGGGAAGTTGTACTGGCCCACGATGGAAACATAGAGGCCAACAGCAGCCCTGGAGAGGGAGCGGAATTCATCGTCAGGCTTCCCGCCGTCTTACAAGGCGCCATCTGAAAACCGTCAGCCTATTATCATCGGCATATCATCGGGAAATATACCCAATCGGTCTACGTTATCCACCTCCTGCTTTACATCGATTATTCACTATTACAAAAATTTATGTCAATAACCACTGCATTTCTTGACAATCTGTGCTAAAATAACTTAGCAATTTAAGACCAGGCTTAAGTTATAATAAATAAAAGTGAGTAAAAGGGGGTGATTGCGTTTAGCAAACAGGCTACAAGTTGAAGCTCTATTCTATCAAAGGAGGAACAAATGAGAAGGAAAATAATTTCATTGACTATTGCCGGTATTTTGCTGTTCGGTCTGTTGGCTGCCGGATGTGCCGCTCCAGCGCCAGCACCGGCTCCAGCGCCAGCGCCTGCGCCGGCACCTGCTCCAGCACCGGCACCTGCTCCAGCACCGGCACCTGCTCCAACGCCAGCGCCATCTCCAGCACCAGCCCCGGCTCCGGCGCAACCAACCGAGGAAGTTTACTGGCGGTTAGCCTCATATCTGCCGGAGACAAATCCCTGGGGTGAATCAGCAATACGTATGACGAAGAACGTTGAAGCCATGAGCGGCGGGAATTTTGTCATTGAGTTCTTCCCGGGCGGCGCGGTAGCGCCAGCGACCAAAGAATTTGACGCTCTGGACCGCGGTATCATCGAGATGGCACAGACCGGCATGCACTATAATATGGACAAGTTCTCCACTGGCGGTCTGTTTAACATCATTGTAGCCGGTCCGACGCCTATGGCATATATCACCTGGTACCTTGAGGGAGGCGGTCAGGATCTAATCCAGGAGTTGTTCGCGGATTACAATGTAATGGGTCTCTCCGTACTGACCATAGGGCGCGCGGAAATGTTCGGCTACAGCAACACACCGCTGGAAACAATGGCCGACTTCAAGGGGTTGAAGTTCCGCACCGCCGGTGACTGGGGAGAGGTCCTCACCGAGTACTTCGGTGCCTCCGTAATCTTCCTCCCCGGTGGGGAAATCTATGAGGCCATGCAAAGGGGAGTGATTGACGCCTTTGAATTCAGCTCGCCGTCAGTAAATGTCCCCTTTGGCTTCAATGAAATCGCCAAATATGCCGTGTTCCCGGGCATCCACGCACCGGGCGTACTCATGCCCGCCCTCGTCAACAAGGAGGCCTTTAACAAACTCCCCGATGGCTTTAAAGTTATACTTGAAGATGCCATCCTGGCTGAGTGCCTCAGGAACCATCTGGTTGAATCGGACCAGGATAGCTGGGGTGTGGAACAGCATAGAAAGATGGGCATGGAAATTATATCCCTGTCTGAGGATGTCCAGAAGGAGATAGAAGCAGCTGCTGCGGATTTCTATGGCAAGCGGGCAGCGGAAGATGAATTCTTTGGCAGGGTCTACAATTCAGCAAATGCTTACAAGATAGCTCTGGGTGAGACAAACACGCTTCAGTTCCCGTACTACAGATAGACATCTGGTTGGCCCCCGCTCCGGGACCGTTTTCGGGGCGGGGGCCATACCCTGAAAAACAGTTGAATAATGCATACTTATCTTGACGTGCAGTTTATGGGCAAAATTGGACTACGATATGCCTTGCATAGAATGGCCTTTTTTTATATTATTATCCCAAGGCCACGTGAAATATGAGAGCAACGCTGCGAGTTATTGACAGTATCAGCGAATGGACCGCAAAGGCAGTAAGCTGGCTTACCGTTGCCCTGGTTCTGGTGCTTGTCTTTGACGTTACCGAGAGATACGTTTTTGGTGGCGCCACGATATGGGCATACGAGACCGCCACTATGCTCGGCGCCACTATCTATGTCATGGGCTGGGCATATGTAACCCGAATGCGCGATCATATCCGCGTAGATGTTATTTACGTGCATCTTTCGCCCAGAGTCCGGCTCATTATCGATGTTATCGGTACCGTATTATTTTTGCTTCCGCTGCTCTATGTACTTATAGATACTGCAATTTATTACATGTTGCGCGCCTGGAAGATTGACGAGGTACTGGCAGAGACTTTCTGGTACCCGCCGGCCGGACCATTCCGAACCGTGGTGGTGGTCGCATTGTTTCTGCTGGCCTTTCAAACCGTAGCTCACCTGATTCGCGATTTCTACCAACTGGTCAGGAATAAAGCCTATGATTGATATCAGCCAAGAGACGATTGCTATCATAATGCTGCTGGGCGTACTGGTCGGGGTGATAAGCGGGTTCCCGCTGGCCCCGGTTATTGGTGGCATCGCCTTGGTCGTAGGCTACTTGACCTGGGGCGGACCGCAGGTAACCGACCTGTTCTACTCGCGCATGTGGGGCCTGATACGAAACTATGTCATTCTGGCGGCTCCCCTGTTTATTTTCATGGGTATCATGCTTGAACGTTCGGGAATCGCCGAACGTTTGTATGAGGCATTATACCTCTGGCTTGGCGGTTTCAGGGGCGGCCTGGCGATATCCACCGTGTTAATCGGCACCATCCTGGCTGCCTGCGTGGGCATAATCGGTGCCTCGGTTACCATGCTGGCCCTTATTGCCCTTCCCGCCATGGTGAAGCGAGGTTACGACAAAGCCCTGGCCAGTGGTTCGGTGTGTGCTGGCGGCACCCTGGGTATTCTTATTCCTCCCAGTATTATGCTGGTTCTTTACGGGCCAATGGCGGAAATTTCGGTGGGCAAGCTTTTCATGGCTGCATTTATCCCTGGTCTGGTCCTCTCCGGTCTGTACTGCACCTATATCGCCTTTTACTGCCTGTTCCAGCCACATAAAGCGCCGGCAGTGCCTGCTGAAGAAAGAAGGGTCTCCTTTCTCAGGAAAACGCGCCTGCTGCTCACCTCTATGGTGCCGCCGGTGATACTTGTCCTGGCCGTACTGGGCAGTATCTTCTTCGGGGTAGCACCGCCCACGGAAGCTGCCTCGGTGGGTGCTTTTGCCGCCATGCTTCTGGCTCTTGCTTACGGCCGGCTTAGCTTTAGAGCTCTCAGGGAGACGGCATTCCAGACACTGAGGATTACCAGCAAGGTAATCTTCGTTGCGGTATGTGCTTTCATGTTCGTTGGTGTTTTCCTGGGCCTGGGCGGCGGCAATGTAGTAGAGAAAATCATTCTGCTTGCCCCCGGCGGGCGCTGGGGTGCCTTTGCCTTTATCATGTTTATCGTCTTCATACTGGGCATGTTTATCGATTGGCTGGGTATCATCTTCATCATGATTCCCATCATTACCCCCATCGGTCCGGTTCTGGGTTTTGACACACTCTGGCTTGCCATGATGATTTGTGTTAACCTTCAGATGTCCTTCCTGACGCCCCCGTTTGCTTACGCAATATTCTTCCTCCGTGGTGCGGCGCCCCCTGAGCTTGGGGTCACCACGGCTGATATCATCCGCGGCGTTATACCTTATGTTTTCCTCATTATGATTGGCCTTGGCCTGTGCGTAGCCTTTCCTCAATTAATCCTCTGGCTGCCGGCACAAATGGTTAGATAGCCCCGGTCAATACCGTTATTTAAATTTCTGGAAAAGGAGTTACCACAATGGTTAACTTTGCCAGCGATACCGAGATGTTTGATACCATGCGCGACAAGCTCTACGCCTCGGTTATTTCCGACGTCGTAGACAGCCTTGGCGCACGAAATCAGGGTATGAGACCCGACGTCCGCCCTATATATGAAGGCGCGATGGTGGTGGGGCGTGCCTACCCCGTGCTTACGGCAGATGTCTACAAGTTTGTCGACGACCCCTATGGGCCGGAGATTGACGCCGTCGACTCTTTAAAGCCCAACGACGTGATGGTGGCCTGCACACAGCGCTCCACCCGCACCTGTTTCTGGGGGGAACTGCTTGCCACCGCCGCCCGGGCCCGGGGCGCCCGCGGCATCGTCGTTGACGGCACCGTCAGAGACGTTGCTTATATTACCAAGATGAAGTTCCCCACCTTTGCCACGGGAATATATATGGTTGATTCGGCAGGCAGGAGCATCGTCATCGACCATAATTGTCCAGTGGACTGCGGCGGCGTTCTGGTCAATCCCGGCGATATTATATTTGGCGATATCGACGGCGTGGTGGTCATCCCCAAAGAGCTGGAAAAAGAGGTCATACCGCTGGCCCTGGAAAAGGTGAGCAAGGAGAACCAGCTGCGTGACGAGCTGCTCAAGGGGACCCTGCTGCGCGACGCGTACAATAAGTACGGAGTTTTGTAAACATCCACATCAATAATATCGAGCGCAATATCTCCGGAAGGGGCGAATGTTATGGCGATATCGAAGATAGCGGGAAAAGTGCAGACCGTGCTGGGGGTGATTGAGAGCCAGGACGTGGGCATTACTCTACCCCACGAACATTTTCTTATCGACGGCAAATGTATTTTCACGGAACCGGAAGCAGCCAGTGACCGGGCTCTGGCTTATGAGCCGGTGGACTGGCATAACCTCAGCTGGCTCCGCTACCATCCTTACCAGAACCTGGATAATATGCGCCTGCTGGATGAGCAGGAAGCCATCGATGAGGCCATGATTTTTAAAAAATCCGGCGGCCAAACAATCGTTGATGTCACCATCAATGGTATTGGCCGCGACCCGAAAGCTCTGGCCCGTATCTCCCGGGTTACCGGCCTCAACGTAGTCATGGGCTCCGGTTACTACATCGCGCCCAGCCTTGGTCCGGAAGTGGACACCAAGACCGAGGCGGAGATTACCGACGAGATAGTGCAGGACATCACGGTGGGCGTTGGCGGCACAGGAATCCGCTCTGGACTTATCGGTGAGATAGGCTGCACCTGGCCTCTGCACGTTAACGAAGACAAGGTCCTGCGGGCCGCGGCGAAAGCCCAGCAGAAGACCGGCGCCTGCCTCAGCGTGCACCCGGGACGTAATCGACAAGCGCCATTTGATGTAGCCGATATCCTCGAACAGTCAGGTGCCGACCTCAGCCGGGTTATTATCTGCCATATTGACGCCCGTGTCCGTGACCATGAGGGGCGTACGCAGCTGCTGAAAAAAGGCTGCGTCCTGGAATACGACCTGTGCGGATGGGAGGGCCATTTCCCTACCTACTGGACGGCTGACGACTATATGGACCTGCCCAATGACACGCAGCGCATCCACGAAATCCGCCGTCATATCGAGGAAGGATACGGCAACCAGATTTTCATGTCGCACGACATCTGTTCCAAGACCAGGCGGGTACGTTACGGCGGGTGGGGCTACGCTCACATATTGAATTATATGGTCCCGATGATGCGCCAGAGAAGCATAACTCAGGAGCAGATAGACGCCATTATCATTGGCAATCCCAGAAGGCTCCTGACTTTTATTTAAATATTAATCCTTCCGGTGCTTACCTCGGGGCGACAAGCTTGTTCTTCAGCACGCCTATTCCCTCCACCTCAACCTCGATGACGTCGCCCAGTTTGACCGGGTTGGCGCCGCCCTTCGGTGTGCCCGTCCAGACCACATCTCCCGGGCACAGGGTCATAAACTCGGTGATAACGCTGATGAGCCTCGGCACGCTGAATATCATGAGGCTGGTGTGGCTGTCCTGCCTTGTTTCTCCGTTTACCCTTCCCTTGATGGCCACGTTATGCGGGTCGATATCGGTGACCAGCCAGGGGCCGAGCGGTCCGGCGGTATCAAAACCCTTGGCTCTGGCCAGAATCTTGTCCTTTTCAAACAGGTCAATCGCCGTGACGTCATTGCCGCAGGTATAGCCCAGGACATAGTCCATCGCATTTTCTTCGGCAACGTTCTTGGCCATCTTTTTGATTACCAGACAAAGTTCGGCTTCATAGCGGAGGTCCTTGGAAGGCCTGGGATAGATGATATCATCCCCGTGCCCGATTACGGTATTCACCGGCTTGTAGAACAGGTTCGGCTCTTCGGGCACCGGCCAGCCCATCTCTTGGATATGGTCCAGGTAGTTCCGCCCGCAGGCAACACCATTTCTGGGCTCACAGGGCGCCATCAGTTTGACATCCTGTAGCTGGCACAATTTCCCGCCTCGACCAAATTCGCCGTAGAGGTCACCATCGAGCGCATAAATCGTTTTGTCCTCGACGATGCCCCACCGCACCTCACCCCGCCACTCAAATCGCGCTATCTTCATGCTCCCTCCTGAAAAGCTCTTTATAATTAGTCCACGTCAGGATACATCTGATTTCGATAGCTCGTCAACAAAGATAGACGAAGCAATATTGTGTTTCTATATAAATATTTTACCGATTTGCACTTCAAAGATAATTAACTCATAATTATTATTACATACATCGTATTCATTCAGAGTTCCATCATCGATATCAGAGGAGTACGAAAATGAAACGACTGGCTATTTTAATAATAGTTCTTATTACCTTGTTGGCTAGCTGTGCCGCACCACCGCCGGCAGTGAAGGGCACTTTCATTGAAGGGCAATCAGGCGGCGATGCCGAGACCCTGAACTGGCTCCTGGCCGCTGACGCGGCCTCGTTCTCCTACGCCGGGATGTGCTTTGACAGCCTCGCCACCTACGATAACGACTGGCAGGTCCACCTGCGCCACCTGGCCAAGCCGGTGGAAATCTCTGGTGATGGCCTGACCTATACCATCACCATCCGTGATGACCTGAAATGGAGCAATGGCACTCCCGTCACCGCCGACGACTATGTCTATACCCTGAGTAACCTCATGTTCTCCGACTGGCTCAACTACACCTACCAGACCGACTGGCAGGAGGAGGTCGAGGGGGAGACGGTATTCGTTGAAGTTGAGCTGGTCGATGAAACCACCTTCGTTATCAAACGGCAGACCATTGACCCGGAGTTCATCGATAACGCCATCTATTCTCTGACGCCATATCCCAAGCACATCGCCGTGAAGTATGAGGGCGACCTCGAGGCGTTCACGGAGGCCGAGGAGTTCAATAACCTGACCTATACCGGCAACCTCGGTCCTTACCGGTTCAAGGAGTGGATACGGAACGATAAATACGTCGTCGAGCGCAACCCGGATTTCTACCTCGGACAGGAGACGGGCGCCCCTTACTTTGAGGAATACGTTACCAAGCTCTTCGGGACTTCCACAGCCGTCCTGGCGGCCCTGGAGGCGGGAGATATCCACCATGCCGGCATCGAGCCGGAGCAGGTGGCCAAGTTCAAGCAGATGGAGGGAATCAAGGTCTATACTGTCCCCACCCGGGCTTACGACCTTATCGTCTACAACCTGAGAAATAACGGCTGGGAAGGACTGCGAAATAAGACAGTCAGGCAGGCGCTGTCCATGTCCATCAACAAGCAGACGTTCATTGACCAGATACGCTTCGGCTTTGCCGACCCTGCCTTCAGCTTCATCCCCGGGCCTTCTCCCTGGTATACCGAGGAGGGGGTACCCAAGTTTGGCATCGGCGACCTTTACGACAAGGACAAGGCCAAGGAAATGCTGCTGGAAGCCGGCTACGGTACCAGAGAGAGTGACGACAGCATCTCCATTCACGATAAAGATGGCCAGCCAATCAAGCTGACACTGGTGACCACCACCGGCAGCAAGCTCACCGAAGATATCACCCTCTTTGTAAAGCAGGAGCTGGGCGACATCGGCATTGAGGTGGAGTTCAAGCTCGTTCCCTGGCCCACCCAGCTCCGCCAGTACATGATGAACAAGGTGTCCGGCTCGGACCAGGAGTCGAATTACAACAACGGCCCCGATGCCATCAGTGAGGAGACGTGGGATATGATGGTCCTCGCCTTCAACACTCATCCCATCGCCCCGTCAGGCTCCAGGGTCTTCTTCATCACCGATGGCGGGCTCAACTTCTGGGGATATTCCAACGAGAGGGTGGATGAGCTTTTCACCGAGGTCAGGTCCAGCGAGGCGATTGACCCTGAGGTACGCAAGCAGATGTACGCCGAGATAAGTCGGCTCATCGCCGAAGACCAGTCGGCCAATTTCCTCTCCTTCCCCAGAAGCAACCAGGGCTTCCAGGTAAACGTGGAGAGGATTGACCCGGGTATGAGGCTGGGCTGGAACCACCATGAATGGTACTTTGCTGAACCCGAGTAACCTCCCGAGGGAGCGTGACAGTGAAACGGGGCGGTTTGCAAAATTACATCATCAGAAGGCTGATTTACGCGTTCCTCATCGCCTTTGGCGTGGTGACCATCACCTTTATCCTGCTGCGCATTGGCCCCAGCTCTCCGGCGGACAAATATCTGGCCAATATATCGGCCCGCACCCAGGACCCATCCAAAGTCATTGAAGCCGTCGAGGCCCGCTACGGGCTTGATAAACCCATCTATGAACAGTACTTCAACTACCTGGGCAACCTGGCCCGCGGCGACTGGGGATGGTCGTTCAGCACCTCCCTGCCGGTTATCGAGCTCATCAGGCGCCACTGGATTTATTCTTTCCAGCTTATCCTGCTCAGCATGCTTTTCGCCTCCTCATTGGGCATTTTTATCGGCATTTACTCGGCAGTGAAGCAGTACACCAAGACCGATTACATCGCCACCTTCTTTTCCTTCATCGGCATCTCCATCCCCAATTTCTGGCTGGGCATCATGCTCATTTTGATTTTTTCCGTGCAACTGGGCTGGTTCAAGACCTATTACGATACCGGCCTGCCCCTGTTTTCCCTGGCCAATCTGAAAGCGCTTATCCTGCCCGTCATCACCCTCGGCACCGGCATGATGGCCGGCTACACTAGATACGCTAGGTCAGCAACGCTGGACAATTTGCGAAAGGAGTTTGTAAAGACGGCCCGGGCCAAGGGCCTTCCGGAACGTGTGGTCATCGGTAAGCACGTGCTCCGCAACGCCATCCTGCCCATCATCACCATCATCATGTTCGACCTGGCGGGGGTCGTCTTCGGCGGTGCCTATCTGACGGAAATTATCTTCGGCATTCCCGGGCTTGGTCGGGTGTCCTTCAATGCCATCTTTGCCAACGATTATCCGGTGGTGATAACGATAACCCTTATCGGGGCTATGGTGGTCCTGCTCACCAACCTGGCCACCGACATCGTTTATACCTGGCTTGACCCCAGAATAAGGTACGATTGAGGACGTATTGATGAGGCAAATCAAGGTTGGTGGACTGAAGAATTTAATATTCATATTCGCGCTTCTGGCTTTTGTCCTGGCACTTCTACGGGATATTTATTTAGTTGATGAGTCGCTTGAGCCTCTGAATTACCTGTACCTCCTCCTTCTCATTTTTCTCATCTTCTATGTAATACATCCGCTCTACGTTAACCGCCGTCTGACGCGGTACTACTGGGAGAGAACGAAAAAGCACCGGCTGGCCGTTTTGGGGCTGGCATTTATTATGTTTCTGGTCATCGTAGCCATCGCTGGCCCTTTTCTCACTGCCGACCCAACCGAGGTCAACTTTGAGAAGAAAAATATACCCCCCGTGGGTTTTTCCGCGGAACAATCCATCTACGATGTTAAAACAGGGCAATTAACAACTACGGAAACTCCGGGCACGTGGCAGCATCCATTAGGCACCGATGATAAAGGTAGAGACATGCTGGCGATGCTTGTTTCCGGCGCCAGGGTATCATTGCAGGTCGGCCTGGCGGCTGTCCTCATAGCGATATTCATCGGCGCCACTGTAGGCGTGTCTTCTGCCTACTTTGGAAGATGGGTCGACCAGGCACTGATGAGATTCACCGACCTGATGATGACTTTCCCCTTTTTCCTGCTGCTGGTATTGATAATCTTCCTCTATGGCTCCAAATTGATTATTATCATTCTGGCTATAGCCCTCACCGGGTGGACGGGGACCGCCCGGCTGGTCAGAAGCGAGGCGCTATCCCTCAGGACCAGAGATTTCATCATGGCGTCGAAATCACTCGGGGCCAGCGACCGCCGCATTATTTTCCGACACATGATTCCCAATGTCTTGAGCTCGGTTATCGTCATTGCCACACTTTCTATACCGGGTGTCATCCTGGCAGAAGCAGCCCTGAGTTTTATCGGGTTGGGGGACCCTTCCGTTACCAGCTGGGGAAGGATTTTACATGCCGGCCAGCGCACCCTGGATACCGCCTGGTGGATTGCCGTTGAACCCGGCATCATGCTTTTCCTGACCGTGCTGGCCTTTAATTTTCTGGGGGACGGCATCCGGGATGCCTTCGACCCGAGAAGTCAGATTTAAAAAGTTAAAATGAACAACACGATTTTACAGGTCAATGAGTTGAAAACCTACTTCTTCACCCGCCTTGGTGTGGTCAAAGCGGTCGATGGTGTGAGCTTCGGCCTGAGAAAAGGAGAGTGCCTGTGCCTGGTGGGTGAATCGGGCTGCGGCAAGACCGCCACCGCCCTCTCCATTCTGCGCCTCGTAGATAGCCCTCCGGGCAGAATAGTCGGTGGCGGGATAATGTATCATGGAGAGGACCTGCTCCACAGTTCCGGCGCCAGGCTCCGCCAGATACGCGGCAACCGCATTGCCATGATATTCCAGGACCCGCAATCTTCTCTTAACCCGGTATTCACCGTGGGCGACCAGATAATGGAGCAGATACATCTTCATCTGAAACTGGGAAAGCGGCAGGTCCGGGATAGAGCGCTGAGCCTGATGGAACAGGTCGGTATTCCCCAGGCAAAAGAGAGGATGAAATATTACCCGCACCAGTTCTCCGGCGGTATGAAGCAGCGGGTGATGATCGCCGCCGCGCTGTCCTGCGACCCCGAAATCCTGATTGCCGATGAGCCTACTACTGCCCTCGATACCACTATCAAGGCGCAGATTCTGGATATTTTCCGCGACCTGAAGCAGAAAATGAATATGTCCATTCTGTTCATCACCCATGACCTGGGCACCGTGGCCGGGATTGCCGACCGCATCATCGTGATGTACGGCGGTCGCATCGCCGAGTCCGGCGGCGTCCTCGATATCTTCGAGCAGCCAAAGCACCCGTACACCTGTGGCTTGCTGAAATGCCTGCCCACTGTTTCCGAGCGCCGGGAAAAATTGTCGCCCATTCCAGGAGTTATTCCCAGCCTCATTGACCCGCCCGAAGGCTGTATCTTTTATCCCCGTTGCCAGTGGCACATGCCCGTCTGTCAGCAAACTAGGCCTGAGGAATTTGTCATATCAGGAGAGCATATCGCCGCCTGCTATCTGTACGCATAGGTTTTCGATTACCGCAGGTTTATTAAAATGGAAAAGAAATTATTGGAAGTCGAAAATCTGAAAAAATACTATCCGGTAACGGCCGGCCTGCTCGCCAGGCATGTTGCCGACGTGAAGGCGGTGGACGGGGTTTCCTTCTTCATCGCGGAAGGGGAGACGCTGGGGCTGGTCGGTGAATCGGGCTGCGGTAAATCAAGCCTGGGCCGGGCGCTTCTGAGGCTGGAAGAGCCAACCTCAGGACAGATATTCTATCGTGGTAGCGATATTACAGACTGGAATAAAAAGCAGCTGAAGGAGTTGCGGAGAGAAGCACAGATGATTTTCCAGGACCCTCAGTCCTCCCTTGACCCCCGGATGACCATAGGCGATTCCATCGGGGAGGCACTGCTTATCCACGGTGGCGGCACTGAGAAAGAGAGGCTGGAGCGAGTGGAAGAGCTGCTGAAACGTGTCGGATTGGAGCCGGGCCACACCACCCGCTATCCCCACGAATTGAGCGGCGGTCAGAAGCAGCGCGTCGGTATTGCTCGCGCCCTGGCGGTAAATCCAAAACTCATCGTCGCCGATGAACCGGTGAGCGCACTGGATGTATCCGTTCAGGCACAGATACTGAACCTGACAATGGACCTGCAGCGTGAGCTCTCCCTTGCATATCTTTTCATCGCCCATGACCTCGCCGTCATCGGGCAGGTCTCGAGCCGCATTGCCGTTATGTACCTCGGGCAGATAGTGGAGCTAGCCGGGAGAGATGACCTATTCCACCAGCCACTCCATCCCTATACTCAGGCCCTGCTTTCGGCGGTTCTCCTCCCCGACCCGCATCAGAAGCGGAAACGAATTCTGCTGTCCGGCGAAGTCCCTTCGCCGATTGACCCGCCTTCGGGTTGTCGCTTCCACACCCGATGTTCCAGAGTCATGAAAGTCTGCCCCCGAGAAATGCCGGAGTTAAGACAGATTGATAAGGACCACATTGTGGCCTGTCATCTATACGATTGAACAAGGTGTCTATTTACTGAGCAGAGGTCGGCCTGAGCATCAAAAATCAGGATAGAAACCGATTTCGCTGACGGGTATAATAAGTACTGTAGAAGGTAATGCAAGGAGGTATATATGGTATTATCTGCTGAGCAGGTCAAAAGGGTGGGTGTTATAGGCGCCGGGACCATGGGCCACGGCATCGCTCAGGCCTATGCCCAGGAAGGCTATCCGGTCGCCATCACCGATGTTTCCAAACCGGCGTTAACCGGTGTGAAAGACAGGGTCAAATCCAATCTGGAGACCCTGGCCCATGAAGGACTCATTCCGGAAAAAGAAATAGACAATATCATGGCCAGGATCACCGTGGTTGACAGTCTGGAAAATGCGGTTCGAGATGCCGACCTGGTCACCGAGGCTGTCTTCGAAGACCTGCCCACCAAAACGAGGATTTTCCAGGAAATGGAAAAGTACTGTTCGCCGGAGTGCCTTCTGGCCAGCAATACCTCGTCTTTCCCGATGACCCAGATATCATCGCAGATGGAGAAGCCCGAGAGGGCCATTGTCACGCACTGGATGAACCCGCCCTATCTGGTGCCTCTGGTGGAAGTCGTGCCCGGAGAAAAGACGTCGGAAGAGACATGCAAGACAGCATATGAAATCCTGTTAAAAATAAAAAAGGTGCCGGTGAAAGTGCAGAAGGAAATCCTCGGTTTTCTCATCAACCGCATTCAAACTGCAATGAACCGGGAGGTATACTATCTGCTGGAAATCGGCGCCGCCAGCGCCGAGGATATCGACCGTGCCGTGGTTACCAGTCTCGGCTTCCGACTGGCGTTTCTGGGTCCGCTGCTGGTGAGAGACCTCGCCGGACTGGACGTTGACTGTAAGGTGGCTGATACGATACTCCCCGAGCTGGACTCCTCAACGCAGGCGAACAGACTGCTCAGGGATATGGTCGACCGCGGCGATTATGGTGTCAAGACCGGGAAAGGCTTCTTCTCATATACACCGGAATCAATTGCTGAAATTATACGGGAGCGTGACCGGAGGTTTATTCATCTGCTGAAAGAGCTGTATTACCCGTAGCGGCGCTAACCATTTCCCGGAATGGCATCAGCATCCCGTCGCAGAATGCCTTTGTAATAAAGCTTGATAACGCCCTTATCGAGCGCTTCCTTGTAGGCGCTGGGAAAGGGCAGGACCCCCGTCGGCACGATATCCACACCGACCAGATGATAGGCATGCCAGTACACTTCAGTGCAGAGAAAGGAAGTATCGGGCTTGTAGCGAAAGTCCTGAGCCCGTAACTTGCGAAATCGCCGTTCTTTTATCAGGTTCCGCATGATAACCCATGGTGCCTGTACCAGCACCGAAATTATGAGGAAGAAATCGTAGGGACTTTTACCAAACCGCATTAATTCCAGCGGTGCCCTTTTCGCTGTTGCCGGGTCAACGGAACTGACCGTATAGATTTCAACATCTACGCCTTCATACTCGGCAAAGAGATAGCCGTGCCTGATACCTTTGCCAAACAGTCCGATATGTATGCTTTCTATGAATTCGTAATCATCGATTTCCGGCACATAGCCTCTTACCAGAACGTGGTGCACACGGTCAGTGCGCGGACTGAAAAAGTTTTCCAGTAACCAGCCGTTAATCCCCTTCTTCTTGGTCGCCACGCAGGCTCCCGGTGGAATCTTGAACATATATTAATCCCAAATTACCGTCAATAAGTTACATTTAAATTATGTTTTTCGACTGCATTTTGTCAAGAACCGGAGCTTGGAAGCGTATCAAAACGGAAGAATATAGTGATTAGCTATCAGTCTTAAACTTCTTCCCGCCATTCGGTGACACGCGACGACCAGACACGACCCACCGCCTTTTCCAGTATTTCACGCCGTGGGTCCGGTACCTCGAAAGGCGGTAAGACTCGGTCTTCAAACGAACTCAAGAAAGGACAGCGTTTCTGCAGTTGCATTACGGTCTGTCGAGGCCCTCCATAGACCATATAATCGATGTTGCCAGCCTGCGATTCCAGATGCTCCCGTGCATGAAGACATACCCGGTCCAGAAATTCGGTGGCCTGTTTTTCCCTGCGCCGTTGAAATCGCTGCTGCGAGGAGCCACCTTTCTTGTGCCGCCCGTGCACCAGTCCTGTCCCCACCTTGCTGGTTACAAGCTGTTCACCATGACACAGTCCCACGGCATAGGCTCCAAGGTGCACCAGAACCATGCCTATCGTGTAATCAACCTTGAGCAGGCTTTGCAGTGGCTCGGTGACGAATCCGTTAAATGCCGCCTGCTGCTGAAGCGGGAAAGGAGGCGAAACCATACACTTCCGCACACTGCCCCAGAACAGCACCCCACCGGTCCTGGAGCGTGCAATCATCTCGTGTAACTCCTCCGGAAAGGTCGTTTTTACGACGGCACTTTGCAGCACATCGTTGATTTCCTGTGCCGACAGTCCCGGTGGCAGATATGCAGTGCTGGCCGTTGCCTCATCTATATTTTTCAGTTCGGCCAGAAACTCGAGCATTCTGGCGCGACGCATATAGTATGTGTCCGACAATAATGCCAATTTTAGCAATCCTTCCTGTAGTATGATTATTGAGCTTTGGAATTAAAGGCTGACCATGGTAGCGCCGTCGCCGCCCTCGTCCTGTTTGCCGGTGCGAAATGACTTGACCAGTGGATGGGCGGCCAGGAAATCCCGGGCAATCTGGCGTACCGTGCCGGTGCCTATCCCGTGAATGACCCGGACTTCGCTCAGGTTAGCCAGTGCGGCATCGTTGAGGTAAATATCAAGCGCCACCTCCACTTCTTCAGCCCGCTTGCCGCGCAGGTCAAGCTCGGTCGATATTACCTTCGTTGCCAGGTGCATCCCTGTGCCGCGTGTGCGCGCTGGTTTTGGCTCCATTATTTTCTCGACGCTCTCCAGCCCGAGCTTGAGCTTGAGCTGTCCCGCCTGAACCTCAACCTCCTGCGTATCCTCGGCAACGGATAGTACCGTGGCCTGCAGTCCTATATCTTTCAGGTAGA
>Ga0180009_10004005_pt1 | contig 16442 bp, 15 predicted proteins | sample OS_PC_MetaG_FD_123537 | JGI IMG/M metagenome (GOLD analysis project Ga0180009, IMG submission 123537) | Groundwater microbial communities from the Aspo Hard Rock Laboratory (HRL) deep subsurface site, Sweden - OS_PC_MetaG | ecosystem: Environmental > Aquatic > Deep subsurface > Groundwater...
AATATCGTCGCGTTTCTCGAGCGTGCGTTGACGCTGTTCGCCTGATCGGCCGACGCCCTTGCGCCATCGGCGCAAATGACCGACCGTACCTTCCATCCAGCCAACACCTGATGGAGGGCACCGCCCGGCATGAGCGATCATACGCGGACCGACGACAAGACGCAGCCGAACGCCTACGACACCGACTACGAGATCGGACAGGACAATGTCGAGGTCTGGGGCTTCGACGTCCACAACCCGGTGTTCTTCGTCTCGGCCGTCATCAGCGTCGCTTTCGTGGCGATGGCGCTGGCGCTACCCGACGGCACCAAGGAATTCTTCGAAAACCTCCGCGTCGGGCTGACATCGAACCTCGACTGGCTATTCATCCTCGCAGGCGACGTGTTCGTCGTCTTCGCGCTCTATCTCATCATCTCACCGTTCGGCCACATCCGGCTCGGCGGACCCGACGCGAAACCGGAGTTCTCGTTCTCGGGATGGCTGGCGATGCTGTTTGCCGCCGGGATGGGCATCGGCCTGATGTTCTTTGGCGTCCTCGAGCCGGTCGCCCATTTCCAGCAGCCGCCGCTGTTCGTTTCGCCGGAAAATGTCGAGCGCGCGCGCGACACGGCGATGGCGGCGACGATCTATCACTGGGGGCTGCATCCGTGGGCGATCTATGCCGTCGTCGGGCTGTCGCTCGCTTTTTTCTCCTACAATCGCGGCCTGCCGCTGACGATCCGCTCGGTGTTCTATCCGCTGCTTGGCGACCGTGTGTGGGGCTGGCCCGGCCACGTGATCGACATCCTCGCCGTGTTTGCCACGCTGTTCGGGCTGGCGACATCGCTCGGCTTCGGCGCCGAGCAGGCGCTGGCGGGAATGAACTACCTGTTCGGGATTCCGGCAACCGACGTCAACAAAGTCATCCTGATTGCGTGCATCACCGGCATGGCGACGCTGTCGGTGGTCGCAGGGCTCGATGCCGGCGTGAAACGCTTGTCGGAAATCAACATGGTGCTGGCTTTCGGGCTGATGAGCTTCGTTATCGTCGCGGGACCGACGGCAGCGATCTTCACAGGCTTCTTCGACAATCTGGCGAGTTACGTATGGCGCATCGTGCCGCTGTCGAACCCTGTCGGGCGCGACGAAGCCTTCCTGCACAGCTGGACGACGTTCTACTGGGCGTGGTGGATCTCATGGTCGCCATTCGTCGGCATGTTCATCGCCCGGGTCTCGCGGGGGCGCACGGTACGGGAGTTCGTCATCTGCGTGCTGATCGTGCCGACGCTGGTGTCGGTGTTGTGGATGACAACGTTCGGGGGCACGGCGCTGGTGCAGTTGATCGACAGCCAATACCAGGGCGTTGCCGAAACAGTCACCACGTGGCAACCGGAACTGTCGCTGTTCAAGATGCTGGAGCCGTTGCCAATGAGCGGCGTGTTGTCGTTCCTCGGCATCGTGCTGGTGATCGTGTTCTTCGTGACGTCGTCGGATTCGGGTTCGCTCGTCATCGACACCATTACGTCGGGCGGCAAGATGGATCCGCCGGTCGCCCAGCGCATCTTCTGGGCCGTCTTCGAGGGGCTTGTGGCCATCGCGCTGATGCTCGGCGGCGGGCTCGCCACGCTGCAGGCGGCCGCGATCGCGACGGGTTTTCCCTTCGCGCTGGTGCTGCTTATGATGTGCGGATGCCTGTATGCCGGTCTGCGCGCGGAGAGGCAGGCGATCGAGGCGAAGGCGCAGGAGTCGGCCTGAGCCTTACGCCTGGCGCCAGCCATCCCAGCGGCGGGCCAGCGTGAACAACAGCGGCAACGCAAGCGCCCAGGCGAGGCCGATCGCCAACAAGCCGCGGAAGGGGGGCTCCGGCAGGATCATCGCGCCAAGCTTTGCGCCGGCATAATAGGCGACCGGAACAATTAGCCCGCCAAACACCACCGCGGCGACAGTCCATTGCCGGAAGCCGCGAAACGCCACGTTGAGCAGAGTTGCGAACGCCGGCCAAAGCGCCAGCAGCCAGATCGGCGCCAGCGGCGCGAGCGGTGCGGACAGCAGGCCGTTCTGGCCAAACGCGATAAGGCCGCCAGCCATCAGCGCGCTTTCGACGAACGCGCCGAGAACGAGGGCGGAAGTCATCAGCTTCAGTTCCGAAATGTTGTCGGGCGAACGCACCAGATGAATGGCCATCGCTGATAACGCGCCGGCCAGACCGGCAAGGGCATTGCCGCCGGCCGCACCAAGCACCAGCGACAGCCATGCGGCCTGAAACGCCAAGAGGTTGATCAGCACGTCTTTCGCGTGCGGGCGTGTATCCACAATGGGCTACCGTGTTGGCTGCAATCATCGTCATATACGGCGGACAGCTACCGCCGGTTTCCAGGCCGGCGTTCATGTTGGTCGGCGTTTGTGTCCCGCAAACCGGCATTGCGGGATTATAAACGGAAGCTTCGCTGCGAAATAACGAGTCTCGACCATCCATGCGCCGACGATTTCTTCTGCTGCATAACCCTGTCGCGGGGCTGCGCCGGCATCGCCTGGTGCGCAAAGTCGTGCGCGAACTGGAAGAGCGCGGGGCGGACGTGGTGATGCTGCGGCTGTGGGGCCTCAGCCAGCATCTGTCGCAGGAGGCGCTGGAGCGCATCGTCAAGTTCGACCAGTTCGACGCGCTGATCGCAGCCGGCGGCGATGGCACGGTGCGGGCGCTGGCGAAGGCTCTCGGTGCGAATGCGAGCGTGCCGATCGGTGTCATTCCAGCCGGCACCGGAAACGTGCTGGCGCGCGAATTGCCGCTGCCATCGCGTCCGCATGACGTCGCCGAGATGCTGCTCCACGGCCCGGTGGCGGAAATCCCGGGCGCGCTTGCGGGGGGCGAACCTTTCTTCCTGATGGCGGGCGTCGGCTTCGACGGCGAGATCATTGGCGGGCTCAACCTCGAACTGAAAAGGCGCATCGGCAAGTCCGCCTACGCCTGGCCGACCACGAAGGCGCTGGCGCACAGGCCGAAGCTTTTTTCCGTTCTCGTCGACGACATTCCCTACACGGCAAACTGGGTTGTCGGCGCGAAGGCCCGGCGCTACGCGGGCGGCTTTACGATCGCGAACGACATTTCCGTCAAGGATGCGCGGCTGGTTGCGGTGCTGTTCCAGGCAACCTCATACCGCGGGCGGCTGCTTGAACTGACCGCATTGGGTTTGGGGCTGCACCAGCGGCTGGCAACCGTGGCGGTCATACCGTGCCAGAAAATCGAAGTCGTCGATGCGGGACTGCCGGTGCAAATCGACGGCGATGAAGCTGGCTTTTCACCGGTGACGATCAGGATGGGCGGCGGTCATCTCAGGATGATCGTGCCGACCGAAGCCGGATGAGGGCGCTGAACAGGTATCGTCAGGCCTGCGAGGGGCGGCGGCGGGCGAGACGAACGCGGCGGCGCGGGGCCGTGCGGCCCTGGCGGGCGAAGAGCGCGCTTTCGATGTTGGAGACGAACAGGCGGGCGGCGGCTTCCCAGCTGTATTGGAGCGCTTTATCACGGACGCCGACGCGGCTGAGCTGGAGAGCCTCGATCGCCGCCATGGCGATATCATTGCCAAGCACGCCGGTTTCACCTGGCGAAATGAGGTCGACTGGTCCCGTTACCGGGTAGGCTGCCACGGGCAGGCCGGAGGCCATTGCTTCCAGAATGACGATCCCGAACGTCTCGGTCTTGCTCGGCATCACGAAGACATCCGCGGATGCGTAGCATTCGGCAAGGTCCTCTCCGGTCTGTTTGCCGGTGAAGGTGACGCCGGGATAGCGGGCCTTCAGATCCTGGAGCTGCGGACCATCGCCGACGACGACCTTGCGGCCGGGCAGATCGGCATCAAGGAAGGCGTCGATATTCTTCTCGATGGCGACTCGGCCGACATAGAGGAAGACCGGGCCGTCGCCGAAGCGGCGGACGCTGCGCGGGCGGAACAGATCGGTGTCGACGCCGCGCGTCCAGGTCAGGATCGACTGGAAGCCGCGCTCTTCGAGTTCACGGCCGAGGCTTGGCGTCGCCACCATGATGCCGGCGCCGGCGTTATGAAAGCCGCGCAGGAGCCACCAGATCCAGCTCTCGGGCAGGGAAAAGCGGCTCGAAATGTAATCGGGGAAACGCGTGTGGAAGCTCGTCGTGAAGGGGATGCCCTTGCGCAGGCAGTGCGAGCGCGTCATCCAGCCGAGCGGCCCCTCGGTGGCGATGTGGACCGCGTCAGGCCCGATCTCGCGCATTCGCCGGCCGATATAGCCGTAGCCGGGCAGCGACAGGCGGATTTCAGGATAGGTCGGGCATGGAACGGTGGAGAATTCTCCCGGCGTCAGGAAGATGATCTCGGCGTCAAGGGGGGCTGCTTCCTCGCGCAGTCGCTCATAGGTCCGCACGACACCATTGACTTGCGGTCGCCAGGCATCCGTGGCGACGAGAATCTTCATTCTAAGCCGCCTCGAGGTTTGCGTTGTTGAGGACCTTGCGGGAAGCTTCCCTCTGCCGAACGACGTCGAGCCACCTGATCAACTGGAACTCGCCGTCTTCCGTCTCGCCGATCGCCGTGCAGCTTTCCACCCAGTCGCCGCAGTTGAGGTAATGGATCTCTTCGATCTGGTTGGACGCGGCGTGGTGAATGTGTCCGCATATGACGCCGTCGGCGTCCCTGAGCCTGGCTTCGGTCGACAACTTGCGCTCGAATTCGCCGATGAAGTTCACGGCGGACTTTACGCGCAGCTTCAGGTAACCCGACAGCGACCAGTAGCCGAGGCCGAAGCGGCGGCGGATGAAATTGACCGGCGCATTGGTCCACAGGGCAAGCTGATAGCTGCGGTCGCCCACGAACGCGAGCCATTTGGCGTAGCGGACCACGATGTCGAACTCGTCGCCGTGCATGACGATGTAGCGCTTGCCGTCGGCCGTTTCGTGAACGGTCTGCAACTCGATCTCGATGCCGCCAAAGCGCTGCCCGGCGTACTGGCGAAGTCCGTCGTCATGGTTGCCGGGAATGAAGATGACGCGCGCGCCCTTGCGCACCTTGCGCAGGATCTTCTGCAGGACGTCGTTATGGGACTGGGGCCAGACCGCGCCACGGCGGATGCGCCAGAAGTCGATAATGTCGCCGACGAGATAGATCGTATCGGCGTCATGCTCACGCAGAAAATCAAGCAGCAGTTCCGCATTGCAGGCGGATGTGCCGAGATGAACGTCCGATATGAACAGCGATCGATACTTCGTCATGGGTTTAGCTCCCCCTGCAAGCCCGCCCGGCGGGCCCCCGAAATTCGTCCTGATGCAGGTGTTCCGGATTCAAGTTGCAGGAGTGTGACACCTTTATGAGCGTATGGGACATCCACAAGGACTTTTTTACGGCGTTTTCTTAACTTGGTGCAGCGCATTCCTGTCAAGCACAGGAGCGCAACCATGCGTGAAAGCCGGGCCAGCGGTCTACTTTTGCCTCAGGTTCAATTGCCGCAGCAATTTTCGCATTTCAATAGAGGCGGTAAGGGAAATAACGGGTAACGAGTTCCGCAAACCTCCCGCTCGAGCGCACCTCCGCCAATGCCGCATCGACGTCGGCTTTCAGTTGGGGGTCCGCTTTGTTCAATGCAATGGCGATCCCGTCACCGAAGTACTTTGGTTCCAGGTAGGCGCCGCCCTTGAAGTCGCAACATTGCTCAGACCCCGTCCCGTTGACCCAGAAGGACAGGCCAATCCCGTCGTCGAAAACCACATCGACCTCACCGGCCTTGAGAGCTTCGCGGGCAAGATCGGGGTTGTCGAAGGGCAGAATCCTGCTGCTGCGGAAGTATTCGCGCATGAAGGCTTCGTGGGCCGTTCCGGAGGCCACCGCGATGCGCTTGCCTTCGAGCCCTTCTGGCGTCGCCGTCGTGGTGGTGTCCGTCCTGCGGCCGGCAAAGCGTCCGGGGGTATGGAAGTAGCGGTCGGAGAACGAGACTTTCAGTAGGGAATTGGCGGTAACCGCATGGCCGGCAATGACCGCATCGGCCTCATTGCGTTCAAGGGCAGGGATGAGATCGTTCCATTCGCGCTCGGAGACTTCGCAGGTGACGTCGAGCTGCAGGCAGATGGCACGCGCAATGTCGACGTTGAAGCCGGTCAGCACACCGTCCTCGTCATAGAAATTGAAGGGCGGGAAGTCGCTCGTCGTAAGGAAGCGCAAAACGACGCGGCGGGCGGCGATGGCTCCGGCCGGAGTGTCGGCAGCAGCTGCCGCTGCGTCACCGGCACGCTGAGACATTGCCGGACCGACTGGCAAAAGGATGCCGGCCAGGGTCGCCAGAATTACCGCGAGGACGTTCGAACGGGCCTTTTGCAGTCTCAAGCTGGACTTCCTTCGCGGTGTTGTTCGAGCCGGTCTGACCCCTTCATACGCCTTTGTAGGGAACTCTCCAAGGTCGGCTCACCATCGCTCGCAGCGTTTTCAACGCGGTTGGCGGCGCAGATTCGATTGACCTCACCTGTTAACGGCTAAAGGGGCGTGAATTGGGCTGTATTTCCTCAGCATTCCCACACATCATGGCTTGTTCCGTGGTCCCCCGGTCCGACTACCTCCCCACCAAGAAGTCTCGATGTCCCTCGATCCTGACGAGCAAAACCAGCCAGCGACGCAAGCCGCCTGCCACGGCTACAATGCCGGCGGGTGCATCAACACGGCATACATCGAGGATGGGCGAAGCGCGCGGCCATCTCTTGATGTTCGATTTCCGGAAATGTCGGCCCGTCACCTCAAGACGTCGACGCTCGTCCGCTGGGCGATGGCGCTGACTGCTCTCGCCTCCATGACCGCTGTCCTGGCGCCGCCCCTCCTGAGAGAAGGCCTGGCGATAGCCGTCGCCTTTGCGTTTCTGTCGATCGCACTGTTGCGATTTGCCGGGATCTACGAAATCCTGGCACCGGCCCAGGGCGCTGACGATGGGCGGGCAAGGGTGCGGACCTTCGATGAAACGAGCCAAGCCCTGCCCCATTATGCGGTGCTGGTGGCGCTCTATGATGAAGCGCCCGTGATCGGGCAGGTTCTCAAGGCACTGAGCGGCCTCGATTACCCGAAGGACCGGCTGCAGATTTCGCTGATTGTCGAAGCCGACGATCACGCGACGCGCAGCGCGCTGGCGCGTCATGTGCTCAAGGGCCACATGCGCGTCGTCGTGGTGCCCGAAGGCATGCCGCGGACCAAGCCGCGGGCGCTCAACCATGCGCTTGCCAGCGCGGTCGGCGACTACGTGGTCGTCTACGATGCCGAAGACGTTCCCGAGCCCGACCAGTTGCGCCGTGCGCTTGCCGTCATGGAAGTCGACCCCGAGCGGACCGGCTGCGTGCAATCGCGTCTCGACATCTACAATCCGCGTGCAAGTTTTTTCACCCGCCAGTTCACAATCGAATACGGCGCGCTGTTCAGGGCCATCCTGCCGGTACTCGAACGCTTCGGGCTGCCGGTTCCACTCGGCGGAACGTCGAACCATTTTCCCCGGCGGGTGCTTGAACGTGCCGGCGGCTGGGATGCGTTCAACGTCACCGAGGATGCCGACCTCGGCATCCGCCTGGCGCGGCTCGGCTATCGTGTCCGGATGCTGAATTCGACGACATGGGAAGAAGCGCCGCCAACCTTTCAAATCTGGCTGCACCAGCGTACCCGCTGGCTGAAGGGATGGATGCAGACTTATCTCGTCCACATGCGCCGCCCGGCAAGCCTGTGGCGCGACCTTGGCGCATTCCGCTTTCTCGGATTCCAGATCCTGATGGGCGGGATGATCCTGTCGGCGCTGGTTCACCCGTGGTTCTACGTCGGGCTCTGTTATGCCGTCGCGACGGATGGCCGATTGCCGTTCGCCGACGCAGCGCAGGCGACCGATTGGCTGATGGCGCTTGCGGGGTTCAATCTTCTGGCAGGGTATTTTTCAGCGGTGCTGCTCGGGGCGCTTGCCGTCGGCGGCCGCCACGGGCGGTTTTCGCTGGCGTGCAACGCGCTGGCCATGCCGGTCTATTGGCTGTTGATCTCGTTTGCCGGCTATCGCGCCTTGTGGCAACTGGCGACGTCGCCATTCGTTTGGGAGAAAACTCCGCACAAGGGGCGGGGCGAGGGTTGAGCCTTGAAAGCATCAACCGCCGCATGCCCCAAGTTCAGCGACGGCGATTGCCGCCGGGGCCGCCTGGACCGCCACCGGGCGGGCCGGAACGCGCGTCCTTGTGGCGGAAATTGATGCGTCCCTTGGTCAGGTCGTAAGGGGTCATTTCAACGGTAACGCGGTCGCCGGCCAGAATACGAATACGGTTCTTTTTCATGCGGCCGGACGTGTAGGCGACGACTTCGTGTCCATTGTCCAGCTTCACCCTGCAGCGGGCGTCGGGAAGGACTTCGTCGACTACGCCTTCGAACTCCAGCACCTCTTCTTTTGCCATCCAAGCTCCTTAGTGGCTTCTACCGCGGCTGATTTGCCCGTTCGAGCCGCCTGCGGTATGCGAAATACGAATGCGTCCCGGGAAGGGCCCCTCGGCTCTCCCCGGACGCTCATTGCGATTGACGGCTACGGATTACTCGGCCTTCAGATCCACGGCAGCGAATTTGCCGTTGCGGCCCTTCTCGAGTTCGTAGCTGATCTTCTGGCCTTCGTTCAGCGACATCATACCGGCGCGCTCGACTGCCGAAATGTGAACGAATACGTCGTTGCCGCCATCATCCGGCTGGATAAAGCCATAGCCCTTCTGCGTGTTGAACCATTTCACGGTCCCGGTAGCCATTCTGTAGTCTCCAACAGCCTCGTCCCTGTAGAAGCCGTCCAGTCGGTTGTCATCAGGACGGATCAAATTCCGCGTTGGAGACGTCTAGTCCCGGCACAGTCCCACCGGCATTGTAGCGTGTACCAATGCGTCATCGATCGCCACTATATGGCGCGATGGTTCCCGAAAGGCAAGCTTAGCGGCCGCTAGAGAAGGCGATATCATGCCAGTAAAGGGGCAATGAAGAACAGAGGACGCGAGCAGGTTTGGCGCGGACGGTTGTCATTGTGCTGCCGGCTGTCGCCGAATCTTTGATGCGCAAATTTCGCACAGGTGCGATGAAAAGCGCCTGAATTAACTGCACGATGTGACACGCGGCAACCATGCACTGTATGAAACCAATGACTTAGCTATTGGCACACAGCTTGCCGAATGGATGACCGGAAGAGGGATCTCAGATGGCGAGGAACGACATGTTCAGCTGGCTGTTGGGGAAGAAGAACCGGGCTGCTGCTGCCAGTGCCTTAGCGGAAGCGCCCGAGGCGGCACCGTTGGCGGAGGCCGCGACCTTAGAAGCAGACGCCGTACTTGAGCCGGTCGCGGAGGCTGCGCCCGTCGAGGCTGAGCCCGTGCCGGAACCAATGGCGGAGGCTGCGCTGGTCGAGGCCGAGACCGTGCCCGAACCGATCGCGGAAGCCGAGACTGTCGAGTCAGAGGCCGTACCTGAGCCGGTCGCGGAAGCGGCGCCCGTCGAAAGTGAGCCCGTGCCGGAACCAATGGCGGAGGCTGCTCTGGTCGAGGCCGAGACCGTGCCCGAACCGGTCGCGGAAGCCGAGACCGTCGAGGCCGCGCCGGTCGAAAGAGAGACGGTGCCGGGACCTATAGTGGAAGCCGCGCCGATCGAGGCTGAGCCCGTGCCGGAGCCGGTTGCGGAGGCCGTGACGGAGCCGGTCGCCGAGGCCGTGCCGGAACCGGTCGCGGAGGCCGTGACGGACCCCTCTGCCGTTGCAACTTGGCGCCGGCCAGCCGGCCTAATGCCTTTACGCAAAATGGATGCAATACTGCAACCAGCCCCCGGAATGATCGTCGCACTTCGCTACGGTCGCAGCCTCATGCCGGCCACCGTCGACGACGTCAGCGCCAGCGGTCGCCGGATACTCGTCGCGCTTCCGGGCACTGGCCTGCGCCGCCCCTATACGCGCCGCCTGGACGGCTGCTACCGCCTCGAAGGTGCGCCCGACAATTCGCATCCCGTCATCGAAATCCGCGAACCGGGATCGAGCGGACGAATAGGCAGCCGTGGGATTCAGCGCTGCAAACCCTTGCGATACGTGAAACGGCGACGCTCGCCGAGTGTCAATTTCTTGCACGGCGGGCGCCGGGCGGCGAGAGCGCGGGACAAAGCCGCTGACTTCGGGCATGGCTCCAAGACCGGTCGGCGGCCGGTGACGACAGCGCCGATCAGGACGCCCAAACGCTCGAAGGTGCGCTCGCGGATGCCAAGCTCCTCCAGGTGAGCCCAGGTATTGACGAGATAGGCGACGTTCTGCCCGGAGCGCCCGCTGGAAGTGGCGATGAGGCGTGCCTGCTCGGAAAGCGGCATGCGTGAAACATAGCTCGGGTGCGCGCGCTCGGCGACATAGGTCAAACCGAAAACCTGGCGCTTCTCGCCCTCGATCAGCGAGACCGTCAGCCGCGTCTCCCGGTAGACACCGTTGACCTGTTCGCGGGCCCGCAGATAGCGCAGTGTCTCGGCGGCGTCCACGGCGGCGACCCGGTAGGCGATGCCGGTGCAGGTGCCGCCCCGGTCGAGTCCGAGAACCAGGCCCGGTTTCCCCTCGACGCCGCGATGATGTACCGAGCGGATGCAGAACGCGCGCGAATAGCCGGCAACTTCAGCACGGCATCTCTCTGCGTAAGGAAAGCCGGGCCGCCACATCAGCGACCCGTAGCCGAAGACCCAAAGATCGTGTGCGCTATTCTGGCTCATATACCGTTCGGTTCGCACTCCGCGCGCGCCTGACGCCGACTTGACCGTCGGCCCGCAGGGCGGTGGATCGACCGGTTCAATCCTTGTCCTTGCAGGTCTTGCCCGGCGGTGGCGCGGCGATGCGGCGGCCGAAGTCGGGTGCGTCGGTGTCCTGGCCGGCTTCGATGATGCCGCGACGCAAAGCACGCGCTTCGGAGAACAGGCGGTGCAAGGTATCACCCTCATCATAGCGGATGGCGCGCTGCAATGCAGTCAAATCCTCGGAGAACCGCTGCAGCATCTCAAGCACCGCCTCCTTGTTGTTGAGGAACACGTCGCGCCACATGATCGGGTCGGAAGCCGCGATGCGGGTAAAGTCGCGGAAACCGCCGGCGGAGAATTTGATGACTTCGCGGTCGGTGACGCGTTCGAGGTGGCCCGCTGTGTTGACGATATTGAAAGCGATAAGGTGCGGCACGTGGCTGGTGATGGCGAGTACCCGGTCGTGATGGTCAGGGCTCATGATCTCGACCTGGCTGCCGAGTGCTTCCCAGAACGCCTTCAGCCTGGCGACAGCGGCGGCATCGCAGCCGGGTTGCGGCGTGAGGATGCACCAGCGGTTGTCGAAGAGTTCGGCAAAGCCCGATTCCGGACCGGATTGCTCGGTGCCGGCGATGGGGTGGCCGGGGACGAAGTGGACGCCAGCGGGTACATGCGGGGCAACGTCGCGGACGATGGCGCCCTTGACGGAACCGACGTCGGTCAGGATCGCGCCATCGCGGAAGGCGCCGGCGTCGGCGATCTCTTTGGCGGCAACACCGCAGATGCCGACCGGCGTGCACAGGACGACTAGATCGGAACCGCGTGCGGCCTCGGCGGCGGTTGGGAAACCTTCGTCGACGATGCCGAGTTGCAAGGCCTTTTCCACGGTTGCGGCAGTGCGCGCGGAGCCGACGATGCGATCGGCCAATCCGGCGCGGCGGGCGGCGTGAGCGATCGAGGAGCCGATCAGGCCGATGCCGACAAGCGCGATCTGTTCGAAGCGGGCTGTGCTCATCGAGCGCTCGCCTTGCCGCAGGCGCTCGACGCAGCGAGTGGCGTGGTCAAGATTTCCTTGAGCGCGGCGATGACCTCGCGGTTTTCCTCCTCGGTGCCGACCGTCAGGCGCAGGGCGTTCGGAAGGTTGTAGGAGGCAACGCGGCGCAGATAGATGCCGCGCAGTTTCAGCGCCTCGTCGGCCGCGGCGGCGCCGATGGCAATACCGTCGAAGTGCATCAGCAGGAAATTGGCGACGCTGGGCGTCACCTTCAGGCCGAGCGCTTCGAGTTCGCGCGTGAGCCAATTCAGCCAGCGGTCATTGTGGGAGACGGCCTTGGCGGTGTGATCGCTATCGCGGATGGCTGCAACGCCGGCGGCAATCGCCTGAGTCGACAGGTTGAAGGGCCCGCGGATGCGGTTCAAGACGTCGGCGATCGCGGGCGGGCAGTAGGCCCAGCCGATGCGCAATCCGGCCAGGCCGTAGATCTTCGAGAACGTGCGCGTCATCACCGTATTGTCGGTTTCCGCAACGAGCGCCTGCCCAGCTTCATAGCCGGGCGCGTGGACGTACTCGGCATAGGCGCCGTCGAGCACGAGCAGAATATCGTCGCGCAGTCCGGCTCGGAGCCGGCGGACTTCAGTGTCGGCAATGAAAGTCCCGGTCGGATTGTTCGGGTTGGCGAGGAAGACGACGCGGGTCTTCGCCGTCACCTTCGCAAGGATGGCGTCCACATCGGTGACAAGATCGCGTTCGGGAGCCGCAACCGGGGTGCCGCCGTTGGTCAGGATGGCGATGGGGTAGACGAGGAAACCGTGCTCGGTGAGGATGCCTTCGTCGCCTGGGCCGATATAGGCCTGGGCCAGCAGGCTGAGCAATTCGTCGGACCCGGCGCCGCAAACGATGCGGCCGGCTTCAAGGCCGTGGACCTCGGCTATGGCGTGACGAAGTGCCGTCGCCTGCCCGTCAGGATAACGCTCCAGAGATCCGGCAACCGAGCGATAGGCTTCGATCGCCGCCGGGCTCGGCCCCAGCGGGGTTTCGTTCGAGGACAGCTTGATCTGTCTGCCCGACGCGCCTTTGCCGCTCTCGCCTGGAACGTAGGGCGCGATGTCGAGGATACCGGGATTGGGTCGCGGTGTGGCCATGAGGTGCCTGGGATAAGGTTTGCGTGCGTTTTCAGGAGAAATACGGCGCGCCGCCAGCGGGTGCAAAGAAAAGTTACGTTTTTCGCGAATCCGTCACACGTTTAGGTTTAGGCTGCTTTCGATTCTAAGGCCTCCGCAGGGGCGGGGAGGCGTCAGGCCTGTCAACACCTCGGGCGGCGTGTGCCGATCAGCGCCGGGTCGCGACCGCGACGTTGGTTGCGGCCAGCGGCGGACCGGTCGCGGCTCGACTTGACGCAGGTGCGCCATGCCCGTATTTACAGCCCTCTCGTGGTGATTTGGCCGGCCGGCTTGCAGCCACGTAAAACAACTCGCTAAAAAGGCCGCGCCTCCTGAAAAGGATCGAGCCGGCCGGTTTTAAGGTTGCGCTCGACGATGACGGCAAAGACGACTGCCCCTCCAATCGACACTGCTCGTGACGACATCGATGGCGATGGCGTTACGCCGGTCATGGATACGGTTGTGTTCACCGATGCGCTCGATCTCGACAACGGCAAGACGTTGCAGCCTTTCACCATCGCCTACAATACTTACGGCACGCTCAACGCCGACAGATCGAATGCCATCCTCATCTGCCACGCCCTGACCGGCGACCAGCACGTCGCCAACCGCAACCCGATGACCGGCAAGCCGGGCTGGTGGTCGCTGCTTGTCGGTCCCGGCAAGCCGGTCGACACGAACCGCTTCTTCGTCATCTGTGCGAACATCCTGGGGGGGTGCCAGGGTTCCACGGGTCCGGCTTCGATCAACCCGGAAACGGGTGAAGCCTATGGGCTGACCTTCCCGGTCATCACGATTGGCGACATGGTCGATGCACAGGCCCGCCTTGTCGATCACCTCGGTATCGACCAGTTGTTCGCTGTGATCGGCGGATCGATGGGAGGCATGCAGGTGCTTGAATGGGCCGCACGGCACAAGGAGCGCGTGTTCGCTGCCGTGCCGATCGCGGCGGCGGCCTGGCATTCCTCGCAGAATATCGCCTTCCACGAAGTCGGCCGCCAGGCGGTGATGGCCGATCCGAACTGGATGCGCGGCGACTACCTGAAACACGGCGTCGTGCCTCGCAACGGCCTCGCGGTGGCGCGCATGGCGGCACACATCACGTATCTTTCGGAAGATGCGCTGCACGAGAAGTTCGGCCGCAACCTGCAGAACCGCACCGACCGGACGTTTTCGTTCGACGCCGACTTCCAGGTCGAAAGCTACCTGCGCCACCAGGGCTCGACATTCGTCGACCGGTTCGATGCCAACAGCTACCTCTATATCACGCGGGCGATGGACTATTTCGACATGGCCGCCGAACACGGCGACGTGCTGGCGGAAGCCTTCCGGGGTACGCAGTCGCGCTTCTGCGTCGTCTCGTTCACCTCCGACTGGCTCTATCCGACGCGGGAAAGCCGCGAGATCGTGCAGGCGCTAAACGCTGTTGCCGCCAACGTCTCGTTCGTCGAGATCGAGAGCAACGCGGGCCATGACGCCTTTCTATTGAACGAACCGAAGTTCTTCGCAACGATGACCGGCTTCATCAATTCGTGCGCGCAAAAGCGCGGCCTTCCGGCAGCCTGAGGAGACGCGCGCCATGCTCGACAAATCCAAGACGGCCGCCGATGCCGGCCTGCACCAGAGCCATCGCGTCGACCACCTCTTGATTGCGGAAATGGTCGCGCCGGGGAGCCGCGTCCTCGATGTCGGCTGCGGGGATGGCGCGTTGCTGCAACTGCTGGCCGATACCAAGGCGGTCGACGGGCGCGGCATGGAGTTGTCGCGCGAGCGGGTGAACGCGTGCGTGGCGCGCGGTCTTTCCGTCATCCAGGGCAATGCCGATAACGACCTCGACGATTACCCCGACCAGGCGTTCGACTATGCCGTGCTGTCGCTGACGATCCAGGCAACGCTGAAACCGCGGGACGTGCTGGTCAACCTGTTGCGCATCGGGCGGCGGGCGATCGTTTCGTTTCCGAATTTCGGCCACTGGAAAATCCGCACGGACCTGCTTTTCAACGGGCGTATGCCGCGCACGCCGAACCTTCCCGAGCCGTGGTATGCGAGCCCGGATTCGCATCTGTGCACGATCCGCGATTTCGTCGAACTCTGCGATGTCCTCGACACCGTCGTCGAAGAGGCGGTCGCCTTCAATAGTGCCGGGCGGCGCCTGCCGATCAAAAAGTCGGTGACGCTGCATAACATGTTCGGCGAGAAGGCGGTGTTCCGCCTGCGCCGCCGGCATCATATTTGATCTCACACGCTGGTCGCGCTTCCAGGGGGTGGCGCTCGCGCCGGGCCGCCTTGCGGCCTTATCGCCTGCGGCGATCACCGCGGAGTTCGCATAAACTCCGTCATCCAGCAGCCACTGCCGCGCGCGACGTTTGAATTAGGGCCAGCTGCCGCGCGCGACCGAACTCGAAGCCTGAATACTGAAATGGGCCGCGCAGCTATCTGCGAGCGCGGCCCATATTATCGGCAAACGCAACTCGATGCGTCAGGCCACCGAGGATGTCAGCCACTTCTCGAGGGAAGCGCGCTGCGTCATGGCGCCGACGTGTTGGGCGACGACCTTGCCGCCGCTGAAGACCATCAGTGTCGGCATGGCGCGCACGTTGTAGGTTTGGGCGATGCCAGGGCTCTGGTCGACGTCGACCTTGACGACCTTGACGCTGTCTTTGAGAGCATCGGCGACCTGTTCGAGAGCCGGTGCCATGGCCTTGCAGGGCCCGCACCACTCCGCGAAGAAGTCAACCAGCACGGGCTTGTCTGACTTCAAAACGACGGATTCGAAATCACCATCCGTTACTGTGGTCGCCATGATCCGTTCTCCTCTGTTTTTTCTGGCCCGGATGTCTTGTCCAGGCTCAATCCGCCCGATTCCGGGTCGGACAAGTTGCCCGTAAGTAAGGTCGGCATGGGGACGCGTCAAGGTAAGGCTGCCGACAGTACCCACAATTGCTGCTCGGCCTCATCGAGCTTTGCTGCCGGAACCTCGATGAGACGCGGCACCCGCGTCCACAGCAAGGCGGCGCGGACCACCCGATCAGGTTCAATCGCCTTCAGTGCCAGCCGGTAGGCGGCAAGCTGGAGAAGGTAGGCCGCGGCTATGGTGTCGGGGCCAGAAGGCACATCGCGGTTCGTTTTGTAATCGACGATGAAATACGCCCCGTCGACTTCGGCGAGGCGGTCGATCGATCCGGCGAGGCTCAGGGGCGGACCCTTGCCGTCGGGCCGCTCCAGCTTCGCGGCGATGGCGACTTCGGCGCGGCTGCGCGGGCCGAACAGTGCGGCGAAGTCGGGATGCTGGAGGACCGCGCCGACCTCGCTGGAGATGGCGCTGCGGACGCGGGCGGAAAGCGCATTGCCGCGCGCGGCGAGAAACGCACCCGCCGCGCGTTCGCGATGCTCGGAAGGGATGCCGGGCAGATGTTCGAACAGCGCGTGCGTCAGCGTTCCGCGCAGAAAGCGATCCCGGTCGCCGGCGGCTTCACCCGGCGAGGTTGCGGAGGGTTCGTCGGGGACGCCGCGGGAAGCCGGTCGGGTGGGGCCGGCGACCGGTTCGCCTTCGGG
>Ga0180009_10004006_pt1 | contig 16441 bp, 12 predicted proteins | sample OS_PC_MetaG_FD_123537 | JGI IMG/M metagenome (GOLD analysis project Ga0180009, IMG submission 123537) | Groundwater microbial communities from the Aspo Hard Rock Laboratory (HRL) deep subsurface site, Sweden - OS_PC_MetaG | ecosystem: Environmental > Aquatic > Deep subsurface > Groundwater...
GGAATCAATCTGGAGCGCCTGATCCGGGATTACATCGAAGATAATGACTGGAAAATCAAGGAAAACAGCAACGAAGGTTCCATGAGTTTTTCCGGCCTGAACGCCCGTGTGTCGGGGGAAGTGCTGGCCAATTTCGCCCTCAACCAGATCTACACCGAAAATATCAAAAATGCGCATATGGAAGGGGATTTTCATATCCATGACCTGTCCTATCCCATCGTGGGCTACTGCGCCGGATGGTCCCTGGAAAAGCTTCTCCGCAGAGGCTTCGGTCACGTGTCCAATCAGGTTCACTCCTATCCGGCCAAACATCTCGAAACGGCCACCCTTCACATGGTCAACTTTATCGGGACCATGCAGGGCGAGTTTGCCGGCGCCCAGGCTTTCTCCAGCGTGGACACCTATCTGGCGCCGTTTGTGCGGGCGGACAAGCTGGATTTCGGACGCGTCAAACAGGATATTCAGAAACTCATTTTTGGATTGAACGTACCCAGCCGCTGGGGATGGCAGACACCTTTCTCCAATCTCACCTTTGACTGGACGGTCCCGGATGACATCAAGAACAAAGCCGTCATCGTCGGAGGAGAGGAGAAGGAGACACGCTACGGTGACTATCAGGTCGAGATGGATATGATCAACAGGGCTTTTCTGGAGCTCATGATCGAGGGAGACCAGCAGGGCCGGGTGTTCACCTTCCCCATTCCCACCTATAATCTGACAAAAGAGTTTGACTGGGACAGCCCAAACGCCGAACTGCTTTTTGAAGTGACGGCCAAATACGGCATTCCGTATTTTCAGAACTACATCGGAACCAACCTGGATCCGGGAGATGTCCGGGCCATGTGCTGCCGGCTCAATCTCGACCTGCGGGAACTGACCAATCGCCCCGGAAGTATCTGGGGACCGGGTGAATCCACGGGTTCCATCGGAGTTGTCACCATCAATCTCAACCGCATCGGGTTCGAGTCCAATTCCAGGGAGGAGTATTTTGCCCGCCTGAAGAATCTCATGATCCTCGCCAAGGAATCTCTGGAGACCAAAAGGGAAATCGTCAACAATATGCTCGAGAAGGGATTGATGCCTTACACCAAGGTTTATCTCGGGCATTTCGAGAATCATTTTTCGACAATCGGAATCTGCGGCATGCATGAATCCTGTGAGAATTTCCTGGGGGAAGGTATCGATACGAAGTCCGGCAAAGCGTTCGCCATTGAGGTCATGGGGTTCATGAGGGATGTGATGCGGGATTTTCAGGAGGAAACGGGGCATCTGTATAATCTGGAGGCCACTCCGGCCGAATCCACCTCCTACCGTCTGGCCCGCCTGGACAAAACAAAATATCAGAGCATCGTCACCTCGGGGACGGAAGAAACCCCCTACCTCACAAATTCCACCCATCTCAACGTGGATGCCACGCGGGACATTTTTGAGGCCATCGCGCACCAGAAGGACATCCAGCCTCTCTATACGGGAGGAACGATGTTTCACGGTTTCCTTCCCGAAGCCATCGATGGATTGACCTGCAAAAAAATGGTGCAGCGAATCGCCGAAACAAAGCTTCCCTATTTCAGCATCACGCCCACCTTCAGCATCTGCCGGTCTCACGGTTATCTCGTCGGAGAACAGATCAACTGTCCCCAATGCGGTGAGCCGACCGAAATCTACTCGCGGATCGTCGGCTATCTTCGTCCTATTTCCACCTGGAACAAAGGCAAGCGGCAGGAGTATGACGAGCGGACTCCCTACTCTGCGTCCGTTTGAGGAGGGGGGATGGAATATTTGCTGTTTTCACTGCCCAACTGCGGGGCCTGTGAGATTCTGAAAAAACATATTGCCGGGATCAACCTGGATGTCCAGGAGTTCAGTCTGGTTCAAAAAGAATCCAAGAAAAAAATCCGCGAATTCCTCAAGGTCCTGAAGCGGGATGAAAAAGGCGCCCTCGTCATTCCTACGCTGATTGTTCTGGATAATGAGGAGACGGCCGCCGTTCTGCATACGTCGGAGGACCTGGATCAGTGGTTGAAATCAAAGGCATAGAGAAGTTTGCCCCCAAGGACTTTCCCGGTTTTGTGTCGGCGACGTTTTTTGTGGGCGGCTGCAACTTTCGCTGCCCTTTCTGCCATAATGCCGATCTGGTGATACGGCCCGATTCTCTGGCGGATTTTCCCATGGATTATGTTCTGGCCTTTCTCGATTCGAGAGCCGGATGGCTGGAGGGGATTTGCATCACCGGCGGAGAACCTCTTTTACACGCCGATATTGATGTGCTTCTGCAGGTGATCAAGGATCGGGATCTGCTTGTCAAGATCGACACAAACGGTACGGCACCTGATCTGCTGAACCGGTTGATTGCCGGACGTCTGGTGGATCACATCGCCATGGATATCAAATCAACGCCCGAAAAATATGAGAAAGCCGCCGGAGTCGCTGTGGACATGAAAACCATCCGCCGATGCATCGACATCATCCTGGAATCCGGCCTGCCCCACACCTTCAGAACAACGGCCGTGCCCGGGCTGGTCCATAAAGAGGATATTGCAGCAATCGCAGAACTGTTGAAGGGCGCCCGGGTGTTTCAGCTCCAGCAGTTTTATCCGGAGGGGGCCCTGGATGCGGCCTACCGGAAGATGGAGCCTTACACCCCTGAAATATTTTTTGAAATGGCGGCCGAGGCGAAAATGTTCTTTGAGGATGTGCGGACGGAAGGAGTGAGTCCATGAAACTGCGTGTGAAGCGAATCCATAAAGAGGCGAGGCTTCCCTCTTACGGTCATCCGGGCGATGCGGGAATGGATCTTTATGCCGTTGAGGATGTCGTGCTTGAGCGGGGAAATCCCGTTCCCGTTCCAACGGGCATTCAGGTGGCTATTCCCGTGGGGCATGTGGGGCTTGTCTGGGATAAAAGTGGTGTTTCATTGAGCGGCGTTCACAGGCTGGCCGGCGTGATCGATGCCGGATACCGGGGGGAAATCAGGGTGGTTCTCATCAATCTGACGGAAAAACCTTACACCGTGGAGAGGGGAAAAAAGATAGCCCAGATGCTCATTCAGCCCGTTTTTTCGGTCGAGATTGAAGAGGCGGACAACCTGGACGGAACCGACCGGGGTGAGGGCGGTTTCGGGTCCACGGGCCTCAATTGATTTGCCTTTTGAATGTTTTCCTCTGACCCATGGTTTTCTGTTCGCATATAACATTATTCGAATAATTGACAAATCGAATACAGGGCTGGGGTTTTTATATTATCGCTTTATCGGATGCGCCTCAGGAACCTGCAAGATCGCGAGCAATCCCTACATTTCGACCATTTACTGGGCGGTACTAGGGGGGCTCATCGGCAGTTCCTTCTAGGCCGACCTGTTCATGAAATCCGCCGCTGGCTTGAACCGGCTTTTCCTTTTATAATGACGGCATGACCGGCAGGAGAATTAATAATTCCCTTCAGGACCATATCTCCGTCATTCTGGTTCACCCTCAAAACCAGGAGAACATCGGACTTGTCGCCCGCGCGATGAAAAACACGGGTTTCCGGTCACTTCGGATTGTCGGGGTGGATCAGATCAGCGACCGGGCCTTTGCCGCGGCCGTTCATTCAGGAGATATTCTGAAACAAGCCGAACTGCTTCCGGGTCTCGAAGAAGCAGTCGCCGGGCTGCAGCTGATTGCGGCCGCGACGGCAAAATTCAGAAAAAATTATTCTCTCAGCTCTTTTGATGAGGCGGTTGACAGAGTCATCGCCGCTCCTTCAGGCACCCGGATCGGACTTCTCTTTGGAAACGAGAGAACGGGATTAACATCGGAACAGCTCCGCTTCGCCAATTTTCTTTTCACTATTCCCCAGGCGGGAAGACAGCCGTCCTACAATCTGGCTTCCGCCGTCCTTCTGACCCTCTTTCGTATCGCTGGTGACGTACAGACCATGGGCAGCTCCGTTGAACGGGAACGCTTCATCCCGAGAGAAGAGCAGATGGAGTGCATTCGACTTATTCTCGACAAGCTGAAAGACAGGCGTTTCATCCATGAATCGAACAGCGAGCATGTCACGGAAATGGTTCACAGCCTCTTCGGCCGCCTGGAAATGACGGAGAAAGACAGAAATCTGCTTCTGGCGATATTTTCCAGAGGATGGTAGTCCGGCGGAATAACATCCTTTTCCGAATGGATTGAGGTTCCGATTCTTTGACGACTAATTTTTAATGGTGGCGAGGGTTTCCATCTCGAAGGGTGAGTCGAGGTATTTTTTTACGGTGCACATCTCCATGGCTCTGATGGCGGCCTTGGTGTACTTTTCCGGAAAGTCCGAAGGAAGATGGGCCTCGATGATGACTTTGGTGATCCGTTTGATCTTTGTGTCGATTTCGGTTGCGAGGGTGACCGAAATTCCGTCTCCCGGGATACCTCGGCTCTGACAGAAGGACATCAGATAGAAACCCGCGCAGGTTCCGAGCGAAACGAGAAACAGATCGAATGGCGCGGGAGCGCTTCCGTCTCCTCCCTGGTGAACAGGCTGATCCGTCTGAATGGTGAAACCTTTGTATTCGGCATCGATCCGTTTGTTTCCTGGAAATTTTATTCGCATGATTTTGTCCATGGCTGAGCTCCTTTGATGAATAAAATCCATGTTGTACCGGATTTATCCGTTTTTGTCAAAAATGGATGAAAAAAGTCTCTATCTCCCGGATCGAAGCCGACTCAAGTGAAATATCCGTTGACTGGACAAAAATCAGGAACAATAATAGGATCTTCCCATATGTTTGGAGGAGAGAATGAAAAAAAACACCTGGATTGTCCCGGCCGCTGTTATCCTCTGTCTTTCCCTTTGTGCAGCCTCCCTTGCCGCTGCGGAAAACAGGGGGATCGAATCGGGACAGCGATACGACCGGGTCGTCATTCGAAACGTGACCGTTATCGATGGAAAGGGGACTCCCGCCCGGGGGCCGCTGGACATCATTGTCGAAAACAACCGCATCAGCGCCGTGCGCTCCGCCAACCGCAGTCCGCAGGCCTATGAGAAGGAGGCGCATGTTCTTGACGGCACCGGCCTTTACGCCCTTCCCGGGCTTATCAACAACCATGCCCATATCCACGACAGCCGCGGCCGAAATCCCATTCCCTTTGAATATCTCTATAAAATATGGCTGGCCTGCGGGATCACAACCGTCCGCGATGTCGGCTCCAACACACAGCTGACTCTTGAGGAACGTGAAAAAAGTGCGGAAGGATCGATCGCCGCCCCGCGTATTTTTCTCTACATGCGCTGCGGCGGAGGAACGCCCGAGCAGGCCCGCCGTTCGGTTCAGCGCGTCAAGGAAGCGGGAGCGGACGCCTGGGATGATGCCGCCTTCGGCGTGTCGACGGTCGAACACTGGTACGGTGTTCCCGATGCGGCCCTTCCCGGCGCGCAGAATTTTCCTCCCTGGTACAACTACAACGATGAAAACCACCGTTTTCGATACGCGGGACACCTCTGGAGGGAAGCCGCCCCCGGCAGCCTGCAGGAAGTGCTGCGGACCATGGTGGACAAGGGTGTGGGCTGGTGCCCGACGTTTGTCATCTACGAGGCCAACCGGGACCTTGTCCGCGCTCAAAACCAACCCTGGTTCAAGGACTATCTCCATCCCGTGCTCGAAGAGTATTTTAAGCCCGATCCCGCCAACCACGGTTCCTATTTCTGGAACTGGACAACCGAGGACGAGGTGTTCTGGAAGGAAAACTTCAAGATCTGGATGAAGGCCGTTCTAGATTTCGCACGGATGGGGGGTGTGGTCGGCTGCGGCGAGGATGCCGGATACATCTACATGCTTTACGGATTCAGCCTTATAAGGGAACTTGAGCTTCATCAGGAGGCGGGTTTTCATCCTCTCGATGTCATTCAGAACGCCACGGGCAACAACGCCCGGCTTCTCGGTCTGGAAAAGGAACTGGGGCGCCTCCGGGCCGGATTTCTGGCTGATCTGATCCTGGTCGAGGGGAATCCTCTGGAAAATATGAAATATCTTTATCCCAACGGTGTGACTGTTTTGGAGGAAGGGAAGATGGTCAAAAAGGGCGGCGTGTTGTGGACCATCAAGGACGGCTTCATTTATCACGCACCGTCCCTGCTTCAGGATATCAAGAAGATGGTGGAGGAAGCCCGCGGTAAATAAAACACATCGGATCACCCGAACGGATTCGAATTGTATGTGATAAGGGGAGAACGCAAGTGAATGACTGGAAAACGATTCACCGCGCAAAGGGACGATCCTTCCTTTTGAAGGCCGAACAATCCCCCTCCCCCAGTGATTATTCGAAGTATGAACGGCTGCGAATGGCCATCTGGGGAGAGCCCGCCGACCCCTTCTCCGGCGAGCGAAACTGCCTGTGCGAAAATTATTTCGACTTGGGGGGATCGGTGTTTCTGGCGGCCTATTCGCTGGACGGGGACGGCGCTCCGGATGAAAAATGGGACAACTTTGCCGGCTTCAGCTACGGTTATGTGGGCGTCCGGGATAAAACGGTGGGATACCGGAGGGTGGACAATCTTTGTTTTTACTCCCAATATACTGGGATCAAGCCGTCTTTTGAGGGATTCGGGCTGGGGGTGGCCATCAAGGAATTCCAGAAAAAACTGGTTCTGGATCTCCTGGGGGTGTCTCTGATCTCGTGCACCTACGATCCGCTGACTTCCGTCAATGCCGCCCGCAATATCCACCGTTTCGGCATGGATGTGCTGGAATACAAGGAAGCCCATTACGAAAATTTTACCGGCCGGTTGAACAGAATGGATGTGCCCTGTGACCGCTTCTACATCCTGTGGGATTTAAAAAAGGAAAGATTACAGACGGCCGGGGATTTATCCCTTTTTGATGAGCCCGATGCATTTATCATCAGGGGTGAGCCGGTTTTTATTCAGGGCAAATCGGGAAAAGTTGAACTGGAGGGCGTGAAAAGAATGCCGGTCAAGGGCGGTGCAAACCGGGTGCTTCTGGAGATTCCGTCCGATTTTTACCGGATGCTCCGAGAAACCGATGTGGATGATTCCGAGACGCGCCGAATTCCCCTCGAGTGGAGATTGACGACACGGAAGGCGTTCAGGGAGTGCTTTGATGCGGGCTTCCGCGTCGCCGATTTTCTGATGACTGAGAGGGACGGCCGCCGGCGGAATGCGTATCTCCTTCTCCGCGATTAAGGCCCGGTTTCCTCCGGGATGTTATTTTTTCAGATATTCGAGCAGCTGTCTGGCGATGGGAGCCTGGGCGTGGTCTGGAGCCAGCGAGAGGAACTTCTCGAGGTTTTTGACGGCGTCCTCCACCTTGTTCTGCCCGATGTAGAGCGTTCCCAATTGATAATAGGCGTCGGTGTAGTCATCCTGAATGTAGACCGCTTTTTCAAAGGCCGCCAGCGCGTCCTGGGATTCACCCAGATTGATAAGGACCACGCCGTAATTGTAAAACAGGTCGGGATCGTCCGTGTTCTTCTCAACCGCTTTTTGATAAAAGGGCTTGGCTTCGGCGAACTGTTCCAGTTTTGCCAGGGCTTCGCCCGTTTCCATGTTCGCGCCGAAACTTTCCGGGTTGAGTTCGTGGGCCTTTTTAAACGCATCCAGGGATTTTTCCCGGCTGTTGAGTTTTTTATAACTCAATCCGAGATTGAAATAATAGCCCCAGTTGTCGCTGTTGAACTGAATAGCTTCGGTGAAAGCGTCAGCGGCCTCTTCGTACTTTTGGGCTTCGAACAGCCGGTTCCCCTTGACGAAGTTTTTATCCGCATCGGAGAGCGCTTCCTGGATGGCTTCATCCACCTTCTTCAGGGTGAACTGGAACTGGCTGGATTCCGCGATTTCCACCTTGACTTCGGTCGTCAGCGGCTGGAAACCCTCTTTCTTCAGATTGATCTGGTAGTAGCCGGGCCAGACGCCGATCTGCGTGAACTTGCCCTTGTCGTTTGTTTTGACGATGAACTGTTTGGTTGACATCTTGATGGAGATAATCGATACATCAACACCCTCAATGGGATTTTTCTCCATGTCCACAACAAAACATTCCAGTTTTCCCCGGACATCGGCCGTGAGGGTTCCGGCCAGGAGCAGGGTGATCAAAAGCAGGGCGTGTGTTTTTTTCATCGGCATCCTCCACTCGGTCCAAGTGATCTGAATCGTCCGATTCTATTTTAGCATATCGGGCTGTTTTTTGCGTTCCGCTTCCTTCAACAGCTCCCGGATGGCGGGCTGATCGGGGTTGAGTTGAAGTGATTTCTGAAGAAACGGAAGCGCCCGCTGGATCTGGTTCAATTTCAAATAACATTCTCCCGCGAGATTGAGAACAGGGATCTCCTGGGCCTCTTTGAGGAGGTCTTCAAGGAGGACGACCGCCTCAGACCAGTTGTTCAGAGCGGCGTAACTGGCGGCGGCCGTTTTTCCCGCTTCCCGGTCGAATGTCTGCCGGTAGATGGGAATGGATAACCGAAGGGCCTCTTCGTAGTTCTGCAGCCCGAATTGAATGCGCGAGAGAAGCAGCCGTCCGTTCAGGGAGTCCTGCATCTGAAGACGTTTTTCCGCGGCATCCCTGGCCTGGTCGTAGCGTCCGCTCATAAAATACTGCGAAGCCAGCGTTTCAAGGTGCTCGGGATGGGGAAAGCGCGGATGGAGCTTGGAGAAGACGCGGGGAAGCAGAGATGCGGCCCGGGTCATCAGAATGAAGTTGATTGTCTGTTTGGATAGAGGCCCGCTGTTTTTGTCCGTCAGGTTGACATCCACCCTGTAATATCCGGGAGGAAGCTGTTTGAGATCCAGGAAGCCGGTATCGATTCCCTTTCCGTCCTTCTGAAGGATGGACCGGAGAGGGAGCTCGATCGAATGCATGTATTCGCTCCGGTCGAGATTGTAAAACTGAAGATCGAGGCGGTATTCACCCTCCGTGTCGAGGCCGGCGACCTGGCCGAAAACACCTGCCGGCTGATCGGAAGGAATGCTGTTGCGGCTGCTGAACACATACTGGGTGCCGTCGAAGGTGAAGGCCTTGAGTTTTCCCTGCTGCTCGGGGTTGAGACGCTCGGATGATTGATAGAGAAGCAGCGGACTCAGGGTTGGGTTTTTGGAAGAACCCGGCACATGGAGGACCGTGTCAAAGGATGTGAAGTTTTTGGCTGTCCGGTTCTGAAGCAGAAGGAAAATTTTGTAGTCCCCGGGAGCCGCGGGAAGCATATCCTGAAAGGCCATGGGGCGTCGTTCAAATCTTTCCCGTTCCTCCGGAGTGATGGTGATGGTGATGTTTTCTTCTTTTTCATAAACGAGCCCGCCGGCCCTGTCTTCGAGCCGCAGGACAACCTGGATTGAAGCGTAATAATTTCCATCGTGGGACGACATGTTGAGTTTGTCCGGTTCGATGGACCAGTGAATGAACGGCTGCCCGTCGGACTCAAAAATCTTTACCTGGGAATCACAGTTGATGTAATCGTGCGTGTATTCCGTTTCGACGAATTCGTTGTAATAAAGAAAATGACGGGCGTAGGCGTCGTTGAATTTTTTTTCAGCCAGCTCGCCGACATTGGCGATGACGGTGTTGGAGGAAAGACTGGAGGTGCTCAGTCCCGGATTTTCACCGGGGAGATAGGTGAGTGATGCGGCCGCCAACTCCCCTGAAATATTCTTCAAGGACTGATAGGCGACCTGGCGGGTGAGGCTTTTTTCGGCCATTCCTGGAATCATGAGCCGCTCCGGTCCGTCCACGCCCGGGGAGTACAGCTTGTACTCGCCAAGGCCTTCGGGTTGGAAAAAAATGAGGTAAAAATAGGCGGGGAGACCGTACTGCTGCTCCCCCTTATAGTGCCAGAGTTCCAGGGGCCAGATCTGGGATTGGGTGGCGTAGGACTGGCGGTCGAGCGGTGGTCCGAGCAGCAGATAAAAAAACCCCCGGTCCGTCCGGCTTCCTCTTTTAACCCCCGAACGTCCGAAGTGACGATCGGCGTAGCGCACCCGTTCCATGTATTCGTCCTGGAATTCATTGGCTTCTGTGTCAGGCAGGGGATCGCGGCGCTTCCAGAACAGGCGGATGAACTGCTCTCTTTCCCGTGTGCTTTTGAGCCGGGAGAACACATCCTTTTCGGTTTTGGTCATGATGGGATTGACGAGATCGAGCCATTCCTTGTGGGCGGGGACCATTTGTTCATCGGCCGCCGACAGCAGGGTGGTCAGGAGAAACAGCAGGATAATCAACCGTTTGTGCATGGTACCGTCCTCTTAATAAAAATAGCAGAATCGTCGAATCGTTGCAATGCGGCTTCTTTGATAATATTTTGCTTTATTTTTTCCGAAATGTTGCATATACTTTTTATATCGGAAACAAATGATTCCAGGCAGAAGTGATTTTTCCCGAAGAAGAAAAAGATTTTCCGCACATTTCTGCCATTCCGGAGTTCTATGCCCGATCCAATCAATTTTATTCAGGAGGTAAAATGAGGGTTAAATCGCTTGTGTGTTTATTGGGGGTATTCCTGTTGATCGCCCCGCTCGCTTTGTCCCAGTCACGGGAGACGGGTGCGATCGGCGGGAACGTTCTGGACGATGAGGGCGTCCCGCTTCCGGGCGTTACGGTGTCCGTGACGAGCCCGAATTTGATTCGGCCGCGATCGATGATGACGGACGCCGGTGGGCAGTTCCGTTTTCCGGCTCTTCCTCCCGGTTTTTATGCCATCAAGGTCGAGCTGGCGGGATTCGGATCCCAGATCCGGGAAAACGTCCGCGTGACGACCACGGCAAGTTTGTCCATCGACTTCACCTTGGCGCCTGCGTCGCTGCAGGAGGAGGTGACGGTTGTGGCGGTGTCGCCGACGATTGACGTCAAGTCGACGGAGACGGCGTCGGTGACGCTGGGCTCGGACATTCTGATGAATGTGCCCTTCTCGAACTTTGCCATGGACATCGTCAATCTGGCTCCGGGAGTCAATGACAACGTGGCCTACGGCGCGTCGGCGAGCACGGGGATTTCCTACCAGATCGACGGTGTGGATGTGTCGGACCCGGAGGCGGGCTCAGCATGGGTGTTCAACGACCCGAACATCGTAGAGGAGGCCAAAATAATGGGTGTGGGGCTTCCGGCCGAGTACGGAAACTTCACGGGGGTCATCTTCAACCTGGTGACAAAATCGGGAGGGAACGAATTCTCGGGAATGACGCAGTTCTTTTACCAGGGTGATAAGTGGTTGAACGACAACTATGATGCCTACATCGATGATTTTCCCGATCTTTCATCCTCCGGCGAGGCTATTTTCGACATCGCCGGCAACCTGGGAGGGCCGATCGTAAAGGACAAGGTGTGGTTTTTCTTCGGTGCCCAATACTACCGCTCCAAAAACTATGTGACGGGATTTCCCGAGGCCGTCGACTACAAGCAGCCCCGCGCATTTCTGAAGCTCACGGCTCAGTTGACCAACAAGACCAGTATCAATTCCTTCTTGGAATACGACGCCTACAACGGCATCAACAGAGGCGCTTCGGTAACATCGGCCCCGGATGCCACGCTGAATCAGGTATCCCCTGATATCGTGGGAAACTTCAGCCTGACCCATATCTTCAGCGAACGGACCTTTTTTGATATTAAGGCGGCCTTTTTCCACGGCTACTACTACCTGGATCCCGAAGCCGGGGATGTGGCGGCCCATTATAATATCAATGACAACATGCGCTATGACAGCCGCGGTTATTTCTTTTATGCCGACCGCGACCGGATCCAGGCCAACACCAGTGTCACGCACTATGCGGAGGATTTCCTTGGTGGTGACCACGACTTCAAATTCGGCGTCGAGTTTGAATATGGGAACGTCCGTAACCGCTTCGGCTATACCGGGCCCAATGCCTACTATTACGTGGACTACACCGGATACGGTCCCTACGGCTATTACTACACGGGCAACTACCTGGCCTATCAGTACGAGGGTTACGACACGAAGACCAAGTACACGCGTCTTGAGGGCTTCGTGCAGGATTCCTGGAAAATCGGTGACCGCCTGAACATCAGCATCGGGGCGCGCCTGAGCCAGTTGTGGGGAGGAGTGCAGACAAAGGGCAACGTGTACAACAACTTCCGTTTGGCTCCCCGGGTGGGATTCACCTACGACCTTCTGGGAGACAAGAGCACCATTCTCAAGGCGCACTTCGGGCAGTTCACCGAAGCCATGCTGACGGCCTTCCACGATCGTCTGAATCCGGCCAGCGCGTATCAAGATTACACCGGATTTTTCTGGGATACGATCGGACAGGAGTGGATTGAATGGTTCCGTGTTGAGTACGAAGATCTATACACTCTCGACTCGAATATCAAGCATCCCTACATGAACCAGTACACGGTGAGTGTCGAGCGGGAGCTTTTTAGGGACACATCGCTTTCGGTGACCTACATCAACCGCGAATGGAAGAACATTTGGGGGAGAGTCGATTCCAAGGGCGTGTATGAACCCGTCGAGGTCTTTATCCCTGAACTGAATAAGACGTTCACCGTTTATAATCAGACCAATCCGGGTGAACATGCCTATCTCCTGAAAAATATCGTCAAGGGAGATAAAAATATTTCCCTTGATCCTTACCGGAAATACCAGGGATTGCAGTTCACCTTCCACAAGCGCTTCTCGGCCAAGTGGCAGCTGCTTGCGTCTTATGTGTACAGCAAAGCGACCGGGACTTTGGACAACGGATTTGCCGACGACATTGGATGGGGGGGATCGACGGACGATCCCAACTTCTGGATTAATGCCGATGGAGAGTCGACCAACAGCCCGACTCACCAGGTCAAAATTCAGGGGACCTACGTGCTGCCTTTCGGCATCCAGTTCAACGCCTACTTCCGGGCCATCTCGGGAGACACATGGACAACCCGCTACCGGACGCAGAGATTCGGTCAGGGACGGGTCACCTTCTTCACCGAGGACCGCGGATCGAACCGCTACGAAACGGGCATGCTGCTGGACCTCCGGTTGGAGAAGACCTTCACCCTGGCAGGCAAATACAGGATTGGCGTCATAGGTGACGTGTTCAACGTCTTCAACGACGACACCGTCACATCCTGGGGACCGCGGATCGGGTACGACTGGAGTCCGGGCGATTACGCCTCGACGAGCGGGCATGAGCTTTACGGCATCACGGCTGCGCGTCAGTACCGGGTCGGCATCCGGTTCATGTTCTAGACCTTTTCCGGTTAACAAACCCAAGCGGCGGGGACCCCAATCCCCGCCGCTTTTTTTTGTCAATTTTTGGGGTCAGGCCTCAATATTTTACACGAATCAAGGAATTTCCCGGATGGTTGTAAAATATTGAGGCCTGACCCCGATTTTATACAGACCTGATCCCGATGATTTGTTAAAATAAAAGAGTCATGAAATTAAAGAAACCGATCTGGATAGTGACGATTGTGATTGTTCTGGCTGGGGCCGCATGGTTCTTTTTGCTGCGCCGAAGCGGGGATGAACTGGCCCGATTGAGGAACTTGGGGCCGTTGAATGTTATTCTGATAACGGTGGATACCCTTCGGGCCGACAGGATCCACTGCTACGGCTACGAAGGGGTTGAAACCCCGACCATGGACATGTTCGCCGCCCGAGGGGTCCGGTTTGAACGCTGCGTAGCCCAGACCCCGCTGACACTTCCCTCCCACACCTCCCTTTTGACGGGCACATTTCCGACATTTCATGGAGTGAGGGACAACGGCGGTTTTCTCGTTCCTCCCCAGCTCGAAACCATGGCCGAGAGTTTTAAAAAAGCCGGATACGACACGTCGGCTTTTGTCGCGTCCTACGTCCTCGATTCCAAGTGGGGTCTCAATCAGGGATTCGACACCTATTTTGACCGCTTTGACCTGAGCAAATACAAAACCATCTCCCTGGGCAATGTGCAGCGCCGCGGTGACGAGGTCATCGATGAAACCCTGGCCTGGCTTGACCAGCACAAGGCCGGGCCCTTTTTTTCCTGGATTCATCTTTATGATCCCCACACCCCCTATGAGCCGCCGCCGCCTTTTGATACCCGGTATTCCAATCGACCTTATGTGGGAGAGATCGCCTACACCGACTCCCAGTTGGCCCGCCTGTGGCTCTATCTGGAATCGCAGGGGCTCGTCGAAAACACCGTGCTGGTTTTTACCTCGGACCACGGTGAAAGCCTGGGAGAGCATCAGGAGAGCACCCATGGGTTTTTTATCTATCAGGAAGGCATCCACGTTCCTCTTATTATAGTTACACCCGTTGAAAAATACCGGGGACACACGAACGGCTCCGTCGTCACCCTCGTCGACATCATGCCCACCGTTCTGGAAATGGCGGGATTGCCCTTGCCGGATCAGCTTCAGGGGCGCAGTCTTCTGCCTCTGATGACCGGGGAAAAAAAGTTCGAGGACTCCTTCGCCTACGCCGAAACCTATTATCCCCGTTTCCATTACGGCTGGAGTGAACTGAAGAGCGTGCAGGACCGTCGGTTCAAGCTGATCATCGCTCCGGACCTCGAACTCTATGATCTGGACAACGATCCGGACGAAATGTCCAATCTCGTTGTTTCCATGCCGCAGGAAACACGGCGTCTTATGGAGTGGGCCAATTCCTTTCTGGAGGAATCGGGGCAAAACGCCCTGGAGATGGACTACTCGAAAATGGACGAGGAGTCCCGCCAAAAGCTGGCCGCGCTTGGATATATCGGCACCTTTACGGACGCGTCCTCCCTTCAGGGCCGCCGGCTGGGTGATCCCAAGGAAAAAATCGTTGTCTTTAATCAGCTCTCCGAGGCGAAGGAAATGGGACTTCAGGGAGAAACCGAAGAAGCCCTTCAGCTGATCGACCGCATCATCGCCGACGATCCCGATATCATCGACGCCTATTTCATGAAAGGCAACCTCTATTTCAAGGACAACCGGTTTCAGGAGGCCCTGGATACCTTCCGGATTGTTCTTGACAAAAAACCGGACGACGACTTCACGGCCATCAACATCGCCAACTCCCACATCCGTTTGGGCCAGCTGGACGAAGCGGAATCGTTCCTTACGGATTTTGTCAGAACGGTCCCTCCCGACTCTCAGATTTACCTCATCCTCGGAAATATCAGCTATATCCAGCGGGAATTTGACGAGGCAGAAAAACATTATTTGAAATGCATCGAACTCAATCCGGCATCCGCCTCCGCGTTCACCGCACTGGGCGGGATTTATGTCATCACCGAACGCCTGGACGAAGCCAAATCCTTGCTCGATAAGGCCCTGGCCAGCAATCCTTCTCTACCCAATCTCCACTACAACTTCGCGCAGCTGTGGGAGGCGAAGAACGATCCGGCGGCCGCCGAGAAGGAATACAGGGTCGAGCTGGAAAATGTCCCTCACAATTTTCGAGCCAGCTTCAATCTGTCCCGTCTCTGCCGTCTTCAGAACCGCACGGACGAAGAGCAGGCCTTTCTGGAACAGACCGTGGAGTCCAATCCCCGCTTCCCCATGCCCTATTTGTATCTGGCGCGGATTTATCTCAACCGGAGTGAAAACTACCAGGAGGCGGTGGATCTTGTTCTGAAGGGCATCGAATTGAAGCCGGAGGAAAAGGACCTTCCTCTCGGATATTTTCTGCTGGCGGACCTCTACAACCGTCTTGGAAACCAGGTAAAATCCGAGGAATTTGCGGTTAAGGGGAGACAGCTCGTCGATAAACTGCGCTCCAAAGGTCAAGCGGGCTGATCCGGTCTGTCGATCCGTCCCGTTCTTCAGTGGAGCACCCCTCCCCAAAGTTGCATTCAAGGCGGTGTTGCCTTACAATATTTAGTCCTTCAAATTCCTTTTTTGACGGGTGGAGAGGCGTGTGATCAAAGCCAAAAAAATCATAAATAAATAAAGGAGAAAAATATGAGCGAGATCAGCGAAAAGGTGAAAAACGCCATCCGCGAAGCCATCAAGCTGGAAATCAACGGACGAAAATTCTTCAACCATGCCGCCGATATGACCTCCCACGAGACGGGACAAAAGATGTTCCGCTATCTGGCGGAGGAAGAAGTCAAACATATGGAAGTTTTTGGAGATCTTTTCAGCCAGATCCTGGGGGATGAGGATTGGAGACAGCTTGTTCATCCGGATGAGATGAAGGGCGAGGCTCCCCTCGTGACCAAGCTGAAAGCGCGGATGGCCCATGCCGAAAGCAAGGGAGAAGTTGAAGCCCTCAGCATCGGAATGGAGCTGGAATCGGATGCCATCCGTCATTTTCAGGAAGCCGTAGCCGCAACGAACGATCCCAAGGCCAAGAAAATATTCCGCGAGATCGCGGAGGAAGAGAAATTCCACTACGATCTACTTCAGGCGCAGTATGATTCCGTCATGCACACGGGCAACTATCTTGACGGCGCCGAGTTTAGAATGGACGGAAAGTGGTGATTGAAAAATCGAAGAGCGTCGTTCCTGAATAAATGTTTTCATCCCCTCTGATTGAAACAAATGATCTGGGGAAAGTTTATTCAA